>ERZ831979.972-NODE-972-length-28771-cov-14.080164_pt1 | contig 28771 bp, 25 predicted proteins | sample MGYA00519952_ERZ831979 | MGnify/ENA primary metagenome ERZ831979 (study PRJEB31850, sample SAMEA3708723) | human gut metagenome | biome: human gut; feature: human-associated habitat; material: faeces | place: China | collected 2014 ...
TACGTCGAAAGTACTTGGCTGGAAGCGGCCCGGGAGGATAGATAGCTGCCGGTTGAAAAAAGTAAGGCATACCAGTAGGTATGCCTTTTTTGTTTATTTTATTCAGAAATTATTTTTAAAATGTTCTTCTTTAATAAATAAATGCCATTTTGTTAGCATAAAACAACTGTAAATTTTGTTGCAAATATTGTGGCTAAAAAGTGAAGTTGACATAAATTTTTCGCAAATTTCCTTAATTCGCTTGACTTACTACTTTTATCCATTTAATATAAATACTAATAACCCTTGTATACATATTAAATTAAAGGGTGCGGTAATTTTTATTTTATTGTAAAGGAGTTAAGGGAAAGATGGAAAGAAAGACAATGACAAATTTTCGTTGGAAAGTTGCCTGGCTTATTTTTGCAATCAGCTTTGTATCTTATATGGACAGAGTAAATTTGTCAGTTGCAACACCTGTAATTATGCAGGAATTTGGTTTTACTAAAATTGATATGGGGTTAATCCAGTCCTTCTTTTTTGCAGGGTATGCTTTATTTCAGGTTCCGGGCGGAATGATGGCTGAACGCTTTGGACATCGCTTAACCGGTTCTTTGGCGGTTGTTTGGTGGTCTGTTTTTACAGCGCTTACAGCCGTTGCGAGCGGTAAATTTTCTTTTGCAACCGTTCGTTTATTATTCGGTGTTGGTGAAGCACCTATTTATCCTGCTGCGGCTATTGCCGGTCACCGCTGGTTTAATAAGGGCGAAAAAGGCAAAGTAAGTTCTTTCATTTTAAATGGCTGCTTTTTTGGCCCGGTTGTAGGCCCGGCCGTTACGGTAGCTTTAATGGCTGCTTTAGGCTGGAAAGCCGTATTTTGGCTGTTCGGTGTTATAGGCGTTCTGCTTGGTGTTTTGTGGTTTAAGTTTGTACCCGATAATCCTAAACAAAGCCCATATGTTAATGAAGCTGAACTTGAACATATTAATGACGGACGAGAAAATACTGTTGAAGCAAAAGAAATTGCTCCCTGGGGCAAATTATTAAAATCTTCTCAGTTTTGGTCCCTTGGTTTGCAGTTTATGATAACTGACTACATTATGTATGTATTCTTGGCATGGCTGCCGCTTTATTTAATGGAAGTACATGGTTTTTCCCTTTCTAAGATGGGTCTGTGGGCTGCTGCTCCGTGGCTTTCCCTGATGGCTGTGGTTTCCTGCTGCGGATACCTGTCCGATAAAGCTATTGCTGCAGGATTTTCTCAAAATCTTGTTAAAACTTCAACCGGTGCCGTTGGCATTTTGCTTTGCGCCTGCACTTTATTTATCGCAACAAGAACGGCAGACCCGATGATGAATGTTTTCTGGCTTTCGGTTGCATTAGGTTCTTTGGGATTAACAATGAGTGCTTCCTGGTCAAGCGTTATTTCTATGGGCGGTCGCTTTGCCGGTTCCGTTTCCGGTTGGATGAACTTTTGGGGCAATATAGGCGGTGTTTTGGCACCGAGCGTAACGGCATGGGTAGCAACCACTTATGGCTGGCAGGCAGCTTTGGCAGTAACCGCTGTTTCCGGCATAGCCGGTGCCGTATTGTGGCTTTTTGTTAAACCGGATAAAGCTATTGTATAATTTAAAACTGATAAAAGAGGATAACAGTCTGTTGCAGGCTGCTATCCTCTTTTTTTATGCATTTATTTCTTTTTTTAGGTATTCCAGAAATTTTTGAGAGGCTTTGGAAAAAATCTGGTATTTTTTCCAGGCAATGCTTAAATTTACTTTTAAATCCGGTTTTAACGGACGGAAGCACAGACCGCTTCCGTCGCCGGTATTAACAAGTTTATCTAACGATAATACATAGCCAAAACCTTCTTCTGCCATAATAGCGGCGTTAAAAACAAGGTTATAGGTGCAGGCAATATCAAAATGTATATTATGCTGCTGCCCCCATGATGTAAGTTCCTGGTTAACTGCCTGGCGCGATACAATCAGCGGCAAATCTGCCAAATCGGAGGGCGTAATATATTCTTTTGCCGCCAGCGGCGCGTTTTTAGGCATAATAACACCCCAGGTATCATAAGCCGGAAGTTTTAAATAATCGTATTTATCAATATCGCCTGCAGTAATAAAAATGCCGAAATCAAGCAAGCCTTTTTCCATGCGCTCGGAAACATCTTCGGCATTGCCGCTGTATAAATGGAAACGGATATCGGGGTAATCTTCCTTTAAGCGCACTGCTGTTCTCGCTATTATCCGCATGGCGTCGCTTTCCCCGCAGCCAATGTAAACATCGCCGCTGATATCCTGCCCTTCCGCTAAAAATTCGGCTTCGGTTTTATCGGCAAGCGCTATAATTTCTTCAGCGCGTTTGCGCAGCCTCATACCGTCCTCCGTTAAAGCAATTTTGCGGTTGCGCTTACCGCGTATTAAAAGCTGTTTGCCAAGTTCTTCTTCTAAATCCATCAGCTGGCGCGATAAGGTTGGTTGAGTAATATGCAGAAAGTCTGCCGCATCGGAAATGCTTTCTTCGCGGGCGACGGCAAGAAAATAGCGCAGAACCCTTAATTCCATTTAAAACACCTCCCATTATAAAAATTATAAGTTGATATTATATGCCCGTCAAGCATGAATCTTAATTCAATATAGGTATTTGATAGCAAATTGCAGAAAGCTTATACTTATAAACAAAGGAGGTGGGTGCTTTGAAAAAAGACGAAAGAGTTATTTTGGAAAGCATTTTAAAAGACTGCGGCTGTGCCAAAGAAATTATAGCTTCCTGCCTGCAAATAAAGGAAAAATATGGAGAACAGGAAATTTTACCTGTTTTGCAGCAAGAACGATACCGCCTTTTGCAAAAAATTCATGGAGAACAACAAAAACTTGATATTTTGGATTATGTAATTTTTAAACTGAAACAGGGAGGACTTAAGGATGTCTAAAAATATTTTGGTAATTTCGGCAAGTTTAAGAAACGGCAGCAATTCTGATATGTTGGCTGATGAATTTATGCGCGGAGCGTTGGAAAGCGGCAATAAAGCAGAAAAAATTACCTTGCGCGGCAAAAGCATTAATTTTTGCAAAGGCTGCCTTGCCTGCCAGAAAACAGGCAAATGCGTTATTAACGACGATATGGCAGAAATTTTGCCCAAAATGCAGCAGGCAGATGTTATCTGTTTTGCTTCACCAGTGTATTTTTATGATGTGTGCGGGCAGCTTAAAACATTTTTAGACCGTACCAATCCGCTTTTTTCGGCGGAATATAATTTTACGGATATTTACTTTTTACTTACTGCTGCCGATACTGAACAGACTGCTTCCGAAGGGCCGCTTAAAGGTTTGCAGGGATGGATTGACTGCTTTGAAGATGCAGGTTTAAAAGGAGTAGTTTGCGGGCTTGGCGCGAAAAAAGCGGGCGATGTAAAAAGTATGCCTGCCATGAATGAAGCGTACATGCTTGGTAAACAGGCTTAAGGCAAATAAAATGAAGAAAATAAGTTTACTTTTAGTTTTGCTGCTTTTTGTTATTGCAGGGTGTGTTTTTAATGCTTCAGCAGGCAATAGCCCGGCTGATTGTTCGGCGGCGCATGCCGCTGACGGAGGGGAAGAAATGAAACTGTTAAAAATAACGATTAATGGGCAAAAATTTACGGCAGAATTATATGATAATGAGGCTGCACAAAAATTTATGCAGCTGCTGCCGTTAAGTTTAACCATGAAAGCGTTAAACAGTAATGAAAAGTATTGCTATCTTGACACGGCTTTGCCAACAAATGCACAAAAGCCGGGAAAAATTAATGCCGGGGATATTATGCTTTTCGGCAATGACTGCCTGGTTGTGTTTTATAAAAGCTTTAATACCAGTTATAGTTATACCAGAATTGGCAGAATAGAAAATACGGAAAATTTGGCGAAAGCCGCAGGCAAAAGCAGTGCCAGAATTGAATTTAGTTTATAGCAGGGGGTAAAAATGAATATTATTCAAAACCGCACAATGGATGAAGAACGTGCGTTATATGGCTTACATAATGCAGAAGTAGTGAACTGCGAATTTTCAGGACCGCTTGACGGGGAATCTGCATTGAAAGAATGCGGCAATATTAACATAAAAAACTGCCGGTTTTTGCTGCGCTATCCTTTGTGGCACTTAAACGGCGGCAGCATGGAAAATTCGTTAATGACGGAAACCTGCCGTGCTGCAATGTGGTATGACAAAAATTTTGTTATTGAAAACACGGAAATAAACGGCATTAAAGCCGTACGCGAATGTGATGATGTAACGATAAAAAACTGCAAAATAAATTCGGAAGAATTCGGCTGGTTCTGCCGCAGAATGAAGATTGAGAACTGCGGACTTATTTCCGTTTATCCGTTTTTACAATGCCGCAATCTGGAAATTAACGGGCTGAAGATGCAGGGGAAATATTCTTTTCAGTATGCAGAAAACGTAACTATAAAAAATTCCGTACTTGATACCAAAGACGCTTTCTGGCACAGCGAAAACGTAACCGTTACCGACAGCATTATTAAAGGCGAATACCTTGCCTGGTATTCCGAAAATCTGCATCTTATACGCTGCAAAATAATTGGCACGCAGCCTTTATGCTATGCTAAAGGGCTGGTTATGGAAGATTGTGAAATGCAGGATTGTGATTTGGCCTTTGAATACAGTGACGTAAAAGCCAGCATTAAAGGAACAGTGGAAAGCGTAAAAAATCCGCTCAGCGGGTATATACATGCCGGACGGATTGGCAAAATTATTATTGACGAGCATTGTGCTAAAAATACCGGATGTGAGATAAAAACATTAAAATAAAAACAGGGTTTGCTGCAAACGTAAAATAATGCAGTGAACCCTGTTTTTTATTATACCGGCGGCAGAATTTCTGCTTCCAGTTCTTTTAAGGTTTTCTTTTCAAGATTATCAAAAAAATACTGCCGTTTGGGATGCAGTCCTAATGATTTGCTGACGGCAAGATTATACTGTGCGCCTTTTTCAAAATCTGTTGAAATATAAGTGGTTTTGTCTTTTATACTATCGAAAAGCTGCTGCCCATTAGTTGTATTAATAAGCACCAGCGTAATGCCATTGTCATCATCAAATTCCGGAAATTGTTTGTCAACGCCCCAATAATCGGCAATGGTTATATCTGCAAGGCTGCGTTTATTGTTAAATGCGCAGTCGGCGCAGCTTGGGCGGATACTGACGTTGTTTAAAAACAGGCGCATATATGTTTCACGGCGTTTGGATGAACCCATACAGTGATTTTCCGTTAAAAATAAAGTTTTGCCACGTTTCCAGCCGTCGGCTTTATCGCGGAATTTAACCTGCGTTACGGCTTCGCCGGTATCTGCGGCAATTTCTGTCAGGTGCTTGTTATACACTTTGGCGCTTGGTACGCCATGGCACACAACGTCAACCGTCAGTAAATTTGCGTAATCTTTCATTAAAAAGCCTTTCAGCCCGGCAATCTGGCAGGGCGTGCCGCTGAACAGAACTTTTTTGCCGCCGGCAAGTAATGTGCGTACCTGTTTAAAAATACCGTTCATATTGCTTTGCACATATTTGGAGCCGCGCAGCTTTACAAGTTCCTGCATGGTGGAAATACCAGTATGGCAAACTTGCAGGCTTCCGTCAAATACAGCGCCGAAAACAACGCCGCCGCTGTTCAGTACTTGCTCCGCAAAAAGCGTAAACATGCCGCCGCTGGAGCTTGTAAAGCGTACGGAATCATCAATATTTTTTGCACCATATACGTTTATAAGGCCGTGTTTATCAGGTTTGTGCAGCAGCGGGCAAACTTTTTCGCACAGTCCGCAGTCAATGCAGAGCGCTTCATCAATCTGCGGATAGCAAAAGCCTTCTTCGTCCGCTTGCATTGTAATACAGCCTTTGGGGCAGATTGATGCGCAGGCTGTACAGCCGCAGCAATTTTGCTTTGAGGTAAGTTTCAGCATGGTAACACCTTCTTCTTTATCAAAAATTTTCCAAAAAGAAATTAACAAAAGTTTTGGCAACGGTTGAAAGAGGCCTGCCTTTAACAACAGAGAGTGTCTTTTCGACAAATAAACGCTCGTCCTCAATTTGTTTCGGCACCAGGCAGGGGTCAAACAATTCATATTTTTCGGCAGGTACTATGGCAACGCCAATGTTTTGCGTAGCCCAGGCAATGGTGGAAAGTTTGGTTGTATTAATGCTTAATACCTGCGGCAAAAGGCGTGAATCGCTGCAGGTGTTTAAAAACAGCGTGCTGCACCCACGCGACAGGCATAACGGCACATCTTCCAAATCGTCAAGCAGAATATGCGGCTTATTGCCGTTAAGGTAGGGGCTGTCCTTATGAAAAAGTGCAATTAAACGGTCACGCTTGCGGTAAATGGTTTCAAAGCGGTTAACCTGCAAAAGCGGAGCGTTGGCAATGCCTATTTCTGTTTTGCCGTCCAAAAGCTGCTGCGTTTGTTCGTCGATAGGAACTTCGTACAGCTCGTAATTTATTTGCGGGTACTGACGTGAAAAACGGCTTAAATAATTTTTAATGAAGGAAATTGACATTGACGGCGACAGGCTGAGGCGCAGCGTGCCCGAAAAACCACCTGCGCAGTCGGCAATTTCTTTAATAATATTATCTTCCGTGGAGCAGATGTATTTTGCCTTGTTGTATAAAATGCAGCCTGCTTCGGTGAGTTCAACCGTATGGCCGCCGCGCTTTAAATTAAGCAGCGGGGTGCCGAATTTTTTTTGCAGTGTTTTAAGCTGGTTGCTTAATGCCGGTTGGGCCACTGCAACGCGTTTGGCAGCGGCGGATATGCTGCCGGCTTCTACTATGGCGATAAAGTTGCGGTAATATTCTATATTCATAAAAACTCCTTTAAATTTTGTCTGGTTAGATTATACTACAAATCTAAAAATATATAAAGATATGATAAAAATAGCTAAGTTATATAATAAAATTTTATATGTTTGCGGTGGTTTAGTGGCTTTCGGCTTTTAAAAGCCTTTTATTAAAGTATTTTTTATTAAAAACATGGAAGACTTATAAATAAAGATTATATTTATTGCAATAAAACGGTATTTTACATTATATGCTTTTGCGCTTACACTATAATTAAGGTATAAGTTGTTACGAAAGAAGGGGGTAAAATGTTAGGAACAGACAGGCTGCGCAGCACAGTGTTATTTGAAAAAATAGCAACGCCGGAACAGGCAGCTGCGCTTATTGAAGATGGCATGAATGTAGGTGTCGGCGGTTTTACGCCGTCGGGTTATCCTAAAAAAACAACAATGGCGCTGGCCAAAGCCATAAAAAGCGGCAAAAAATGCCGTATTAATATCTGGAGCGGCGCTTCGGTAGGTCCGGAAATAGAGGAAGAACTTGCTGCAGTGGGCGGCGTTAAAAGCAGAATGCCCTACTATGCGGCTTCCAATAAATCTATGCGGGCAGGCATTAATGGCGGGCAGATTGATTATATAGATTTACATTTAAGCCATTTTGCCCAGCAGGTAGATTACGGCTTTTTCGGTAATGTTGATGTGGCAATTGTTGAAGCTGCCGCTGTAAACGCCGACGGAAGCATTGTGCTCGGCCCGGGCGTTGGCAACATACCCATGTTTGTAAAGCATGCCAAAAAAGTAATCGTTGAAGTTAACACAACAATTCCTTTAAATATGGAGGGAATGCACGATATATACATTTGCGCCAAACCGCCGCACAGAACGGAAATTCCGATTTACCATGTCGGTGACAGAATCGGCTCGCCATATTTGGAATGCGGCCTTGATAAAATTGTCTGCATTGTGGAATCGGATATTGTTGACCATGTACGCAATTTGAATCCGCCTGACGAAAACAGTATAAAAATAGCAGGCTTTCTGGTTGATTTTTTGGAACACGAGCAAAAATACGGGCGTCTGCCTAAGGAGATGCTGCCCATACAGTCCGGCGTAGGCAGCATTGCCAATGCTGTTTTAATGGGGCTGTCCCAATCAAAATACGAAAATTTGAAAATGTATTCCGAAATTTTGCAGGACGCTGTATTCAGTCTTATCAAAACAGGCAAGGTGTCGCAGGCATCGGGCTGCGCTTTTACGCCGTCGCCAAATGTATGGCAGATGTATAAGGAAAATCCAGATTTATACCGTAAAAGCATAGTGCTGCGCCCTCTTGATATAAGCAATAACCCGGAAATTATCCGCCGTTTGGGCGTTATTTCCATTAATACTCCGCTTGAATTTGATATTTATGGGCAGGCAAATTCCACGCATGTTATGGGTGCCAGTATGATGAACGGCATCGGCGGCAGCGGCGATTATATGCGCAATGGTTATTTAACCATTTTCTGCACGCCGTCAACGGCAAAAAAAGGCAGTATTTCCAGCGTTGTGCCAATGGTAACGCATGCCGACCATACAGAGCATGACACCATGGTGTTTATTACCGAACAGGGCATTGCCGATATACGCGGCCTGCCGCCTGTTAAACGCGCCAAGCTGATTATTGAAAAATGTGCTCACCCGGATTATAAAGCGCAGCTTTTGGAATATTTGCAGCAGGCGCAAAGAAAAAACGCCCATATGCCTGTGGATTTAACGCATGCGTTTGATATGCAGGCTCATTACGAAAAATACGGAACAATGAAAATATAAGGAGGATTACCATGGATAAAGAAAAATTGCAGAAGGGATTAAACGAATATGAAGCTAAGGTTGCCAAAGCTACGGCAAAATTTCCGGAACGCAAAAATTTTGAAGCGCAGCGTTTGTACACGCCTCTTGATATAGAAGATTTTGATTATGGCGAAAAACTTGGTTTTCCCGGGCAATATCCCTTTACACGCGGCGTGCAGCCTACAATGTACCGCGGCCGCCTGTGGACCATGCGCGCCTACGCCGGTTTTGCCACGGCCGAAGAAACCAACGCGCGTTATAAATATTTGCTGGAAGCCGGGCAGACCGGGCTTTCGGTTGCCATGGACCTGCCGACGCAGATTGGCCTCGACAGTGACCACGAGCTCAGCCATGGTGAAGTAGGCAAAGTTGGTGTAGCTATTGATTCGCTTGCCGATATGGAAGCGCTGTTTGACGGTATTCCCCTGGATAAGGTAAGTACATCCATGACGATTAACGGGCCTGCGGCAGTGCTTTTGGCAATGTATGTTGCCGTTGCGGAAAAACAGGGCGTTAAACCGGAAGCCTTAAAGGGCACAATCCAAAACGATATTCTGAAAGAATACATTGCCCGCGGCACTTATATTTTCCCACCGCGCCCTTCCATGCGCCTTATTACCGATACTTTTGAATACTGCTCTAAAAATATTCCCAAATGGAATACAATCAGCGTCGGTGCTTACCACATCCGCGAGGCCGGTGCTTCCGAAGTGCAGGAAATTGCTTTTGCGTTTGCCAACGCCATGGCGTATATCGATGCGGCTATTAAAGCCGGGCAAAAGGTTGATGATTTTGCGCCCGGCATCAGCTGGATTTTTACAGCAGGGCTTGATTTCTTCGGCGAAGTTGCTAAATTCCGCGCGGCGCGCCGCCTGTGGGCACGCATTATGAAGGAGCGTTACGGGGCATCCGTGCCTAAAGCCCAGATGCTGCGCGTGCATGTGCATACGGCTGGCAGCGTGCTTACAGCGCAGCAGCCTTTAAACAACGTGGTGCGCATTACCTGGCAGGCGCTTAGCGCAGTGCTTGGCGGCATACAGTCCATGGCATGCTGCGCTTATGACGAAGCAATAGCGCTGCCGACGGAAGAAAGCGCAACGCTTGCCCTGCGCACGCAACAGCTTCTGGCTTACGAAAGCGGAGTTACCGATACAATCGACCCGTTGGCAGGTTCCTATTATATTGAAACCTTAACCGATAAAATTGAAAAAGAAGCTTATGACTACATTGATAAAATAGACCGTATGGGCGGTGCCGTTGCTGCTATCGAGCAGGGCTACATGCAGCAGGAAATGGCGGCACATGCTTACGAATACCAGCACGAGGTAGAGCTTGGCAAACGCACCGTTATCGGCGTTAATAAATTTAATGACAGTAAAAAACTTGCGGAACAGGACGTTCTTACGGCAGATTTAAGCGTTGGCGAACGGCAGATTGCACGCCTTGAAAAAATGAAAGCCGCGCGCGATAACGAAGCCGTTAAAGCAGCGCTTGAAAAACTGCGTGAAGCAGCCAAAGGCACGGAAAATTTAATGCCTTACTTAATTGATGCCGTTAAAACTTATGCAACACTGGGTGAAATTTGCGGCGTGCTTCGCGAAGAATTCGGCGAATATAAACAAAGCGGCAGTATGTTTTAAACAAGGCGGGTGAACAGCGATGAATGAAACTGCTCAGCTTGCAAAATTTACGGCGGAAATGGAATTTGATAAATTGCCGCCGCAGGCAGTATTGATGGCCAAACAATGCCTGCTGGACTGGCTTGGCGTTGCGCTTCGCGGAGCGAACGAAGAACCTGCCCGCATTTTGCGCGAAACGGCTTTAAAAATGTGCGGCACAGGGGAAAGCACGGTGTTTGACGGCGGCAGCAGGCGTGTTGACCCCGTAAGCGCCGCCCTTGTCAATGGTGCTGCCTCACATACGCTTGATTTTGACGATTTGCATAATCCTTCCATTATACACTTGGCAACGGTTGTAATACCGGCAGCCGTTGCCGTGGCGGAAGCCTGCCATAAAAGCGGCAAAGCACTGCTTACAGCAATCTGCGCCGGGTATGAAGCCGGTGCGCGTGCCGGTGAAGCCATTATACCGGAATCTTATTTTTACTGGCATACAACTGGTACAGCAGGAATTTTCGGCAGTGCCGCGGCGTCAGCTTCTCTTTTGGGGCTTGATGCACAGCAGACAAATATGTGCCTCGGCAGTGCCGGAACGCAGGCTGCAGGCTTGTGGGAATTTTTAAAAGAAGGCGCAATGAGCAAAGCTCTTCACGCCGGGCGTGCCGCCAGTGCCGGTGTTTTTTCGGCATATCTTGCGCAGAGCGGGTTTACGGCTGCCAGCAAAATTCTGGAGGGTGAAAAGGGCTTCTGCCCGGCTCTTTCCGAAGCGCCGAGAATAGAAAAAATTACGCAGAACCTTTCTTACGGCGACTTAAAAATCCAGCACAATTCCTTTAAGCCCTACGCCTGCTGCAAACATGCCCATGCGGCGGTTTATGGCGCGCAAACCTTGCGCAGCAGTTACGGCATAAAGCCGGAAGATATTGACTGCGTGGAAATCAGGGTAAATAATATAACCGATTTTCTTATTAATAATCCTGCGCCGCAGAATGTTTACGGATGTAAATTCAGCATACAGTATTGTGTGGCGGCGGTGCTTGTTTACGGCAAGGCAGGCGTTGACGAATTTAATGCTCAGGCGCGCGGCAGTACTGTTATGCAGAAAATGATGGATAAAATTTCAGTAGTAAAAGACGAAAAACAGGAACTGCTGAACAGGGAAAATCCTGCAAAACTTGCTTCGGAAATTATTATAAAAATGAAAGACGGCGCAAAATACCAAATGCAGGTTGATTACCCGAAAGGTGACCCGGATAACCCTATGACATGGGATGAAAGCAATGCAAAATTTATTGCACTTGCAGAACCTGTTTGCGGATGCCGGAAAGCCGAAAAATTGAGTGCATATATAAAAAATATTGAAGAAATAAGCGATATAACGGCAGAATTTAAGAAAATTTTTTAACAAATAATAAAAAATAACAGCTTGTCATTATTAAAAACGGCAGGCTGTTATTTTTTACGCAGCGGATTTATTATATTTAATATAATAAAAATTATATTAAATATTAAAAGAAAAGGATGTTTCGCAAAAATTACTTTATTTTGCATAAAATATAAAAATTTAATAGATAAATGGACAAAAATAGTGTATAATATTTATACAGTTAAAAACGGAGTTTAGATTTTTGTAGTTTTAACAAAATCTGCCGGGTTGTTACAAAAAAGTCAATGGATACAAAGGGGGATTTGTTATGTCTGTAAAGAGAGTTATAGACAACAAAAAAATCGGTGCCAATATCAGGCTGGCGCGTGTAAAAAAAATGATGAGCCAGTCCGAACTTGCAAAACTTCTTGGTGTAACACAGACTCATATGAGTAATCTGGAACGCGGACGCTGCGGCATTACTGTAACTATGCTTAACGAACTGACAAACATTTTTGAAGTAGAAACCGATGCACTTTTATATGGTACCCCCGGGACCCATTCGGATACAGGCCTTGCAAGTGTTGTTAAAAACGGCGGAATAGAAAATTACACCCTTGGCGATTTAATTAAAGCGGCAAAACTTTTGGATGGATGCGAATAAAAAATACCGGCACCTGCCTTAAATGCAGATGCCGGTATTTTTTAGTGCTTGTCTTTCGGGTTTAAAAAGTTATTCCAGTTGTAGGCAAATATTCCTCCGCCTATAACCGCAAAACCGCATGATAAGCGCAAAGCGTAATTGCTGAATCCGAACATGTCTAAAATAGTATAGCATAATAAACCAACCACCAGCATAACAACCGGCAGCGTTATTAAAAACATCGTTGCTCCAAAACCTTTGGTCATGCGTTTTAAAAAATCTTCAAACATAATGTTACCGCCTTAAAAGTATTTTATAATTATTATACTTTAGCAGCCGTTAAAAGCAAAGTTTTTTATTATCATAAGTATGTTATAATAAAATTAAACTTAAATACGAAAGGAACTTACAGTTATGAAAATAAAACTTATTGCCAGTGATATGGATGATACACTTTTAAATAATAACAGAGAAATTTCTCCGCGCAATGAAGCGGCCATAAAAAAAGCCATCGAAAGCGGAATTGTTTTTACGCTTGCTTCCGGGCGCATGTATTGCTCAATGCGTCCGTATGCGCAAAAGCTTGGCCTTGATGTGCCGCTGGTATCGTATAACGGCGCACTGGTTAAAGGTGCGCTCAGCGGAAAGGTTTATGTAAACAGTCCGCTTAAATTGCAGACAGCGCTTGATTTATTGCAGTACGTTAAAGAAAACGGGCATTATGTGCAGGTTTATATGGGCGATAAATTATATGTAAAAGAAGAAAACGAATATTCGCGTATGTATGCTAAAATTTCCGGTATTCAGGCTGTGGCAATAGGCGAAGAAATTTACAGCATTAAAGAAGCGCCCAACAAACTGCTTTTAATGACAGCAACCGAAAATTTTGAAGCAACATGGAAAGACGTTGAAGAAAAGTTTAAAGGGCGTGTAGACGTAACTAGTTCCAAAGATAATTACCTTGAACTTATGGAACCGGGCGTTAATAAATGGCAGGCGGTAAAAAGACTGGCAGAAAGCTTCGGCATTAAGCCGGAGGAAGTTATGTGCATCGGCGACAGCAACAACGATTTAAGCATGATTAAAAACGCCGGCATTGGTGTGGCCGTTGCCAATGCCAAACCGCAGGTGCAGAAATATGCCAAAATGGTAACGGCAAGCAACGATAATGACGGTGTAGCCCTTGCGATTGAAAATATTTTAACGGCGCAGATTAACGTGCCGGAGTGAAGTTAAAATAGAGTTGGCTAAATTTTTGTAAAATTTAAACATTTATAACTTGCGCTTTTGGAATTTATGAGTTAAAATAATAGTGAGTTGAGTGAGACTGAGGAGTCGCTCAACCGGTATTTATTGTTTATAAACCGCTGAGGATGAAAAATGTTGAAGTAAGCAATGGGCAGAGTAGAGGAAACCAGGAGACTCGCACGAAGCAGTTGCCAAAAAGACAGGATTTGTCCACAGGCGTTTTATAAAAATAAAATGTTCCTGAGGAGGAATAAAAAATGAAAAAATCTTTAGTACTTGCAATGGCAATGGCTCTTGGCGTAACTGCATCCGCATATGCAGCTAACCCGTTCAGCGATGTACCGGCTGGCCACTGGGCTTATGACGCAGTTAACAAACTGGCAGCAGAAGGTGTAGTAGACGGTTATCCTGATGGCACCTACGGCGGCGACAAACTGATGACCCGTTATGAAATGGCACAGATTGTTGCTAAAGCTATGGCTAAAGGCGCTAACGTAGACAAACTGGCAGCAGAATTTGCTGACGAACTGGACAGCCTCGGCGTACGCGTTGCTAACCTCGAGAAAAAAGCTGACAACGTAAAAGTTACCGGTCAAGTTCGTTATCATTATGCTGATTACGGCGGAGACCTTGATGGCCGCGACAATGCATTGCGTTCCCGTATTTGGGTAAACGGCCAGATTAACGAAGACTGGTCCTACACCGGTATGTTCCAGAACATTCAGGACTTCACTAACAACGAAAGTGAAGAAGACGACCTCGACTTCCAGCGTGCTTATGTAGAAGGCCGCCTTGGCGGACTTGATGTAACCGCAGGCCGCTACAACATGTTCCTTGTAAACGGCAACCTGTACGATACCCGTGCTGATGGCATTGAAGTAAGCTATGGTGATGATGTAAAATTCACTGCATTCGCAGCAAAACCGACTGATTCCGACAAAGATCTTATCGAATGGCAATCCGTAAAAACTAAAAATCTCAATTACAGAGATATGGAATTTGAAAAAGTTTATGGTGCTAAAGTTGATGCTAAACTTGGCGTAGTAGATGCAACTGTTGGTTATACTATATTCGATGAAGGTACAACGACTAAATATGTTAGAATTCCCGGTGCAGATAAATATACTGCCGATTCTAGCCAATCCATCGATGAAAATGAAGTATGGAATGTTGGCGTATCTTTCGATGTTGCTAAAGACCTGAAATTAACTGCTGATTATATGTATGCTACTGATTATAGCGATGATGGTTTTGCAGATGTTCCCGATATGGGCAGAGATGGCTATGTAGTAGGACTTAGCTACGCAGGAGCAAAAGCTTCTGAACCCGGTAGCTGGGGCTTGTATGCTAACTACTATGACCAGGACCGTCCGACTGTAATGGCTCATACCATGAACGGTTATTATGGTACCCAGGGCTTCGATGGCTACATGGTTGGTGCTAACGTAACCCTCGCTAAAAATATTGTAGCAGCTGTTGAATGGTATGACCTTGACGGTAAAGACCTCGGCGGTGCTGCTCCTCATACTCACAAAGGTGAAGACATGCAAACCCTTTGGACTGAGGTTGTATTCACTTTCTAATTTGATTAGTAAATCTGCTAATACTTCTATTAGCTCTCTTTAATACGCAACAGGCATATTCCTTTTGGAATATGCCTGTTGCTTTTTTATTATTTTATTGCGTCTTTAAATTAATGAAGTAATTCTTAAATTTTAAGAGTTATTATTTAATTTTTGCATATTTTCAGCAACTATAAGTAAAAGCGGATGGCTCACGCCATCCGCTTTAGTTATTCTAATATTAAGCTGTTGTAAGGTTGATATTAGAAAGTGAAGAGCATTTGTGCCCATAAAGTTTCGGAATCACGGTCGCCTTCTTTTTCTTCAAGGTCATACCATTCAACCTGGCCAACAATATTCTTAGCAAAGGTGTAGTTAGCAAATACGCTGTAACCTTTGAAGCCCATCATGTTATCTGCTTTACCGTTCATGGTGTGGTTTACATAAGTATTAACACCCTGGTCATAGTAGTTAGCTGCCAAGCCCCAGCTACCAGGCTGAGAAGCTTTAGCACCTTTATAAGTCGCAGTTACTACATAACCGTCATCATCTACACCATCAAGACTCATGTATTTAGCATCGCTGAATGCAGAATCTTCGCCTTTCAGGTACATTGCGCCTAAAGTTACATTTTTATCAAATGCATATTTAGCATTTACAGTCCAAATATCGAGGTCATCAGTAACTTCGTCTTTTTGATTAGCAGCAGAACCCCAAGTATCAGTCCAAGTAATATCATCTAAGCTATAGTAACCAGCGCCCAAAGCAAGTTTACCAACATTACCAGTTACATCTACATAATACACTTCACCAGAATCATTAGTTTTAGAGAACTCATGTTCCCAGCTCCACCCGTCTTCTTTAATTCCGCCAATAGATTGTTCAGTTACGGAAGACGGAGTAGCTTTACCATAGCCAGCGGTTAATTTAACGTCTTTGCCATAGGAAGCCTGAATACCGTCAAAGCGTTCATCGTAAACATTACCGTCAGCAAGTTTCAGGTTGTAACGGCCGCCCTGTACTTTTACACCGCCCAGTTTACCATTTACATATGCACGCTGGAAATCTACATCTTCTTCATCGCCTGCATCATTTTTAAAGTTTTGTTCATTCTGAATCATACCGGTGTAGGACCAATCTTCGTTAACCTGACCGTTTATAAAGATACGGGAACGCAGTTTAGTTGCATAGCCCGGTGCTACATCTTTATCGCTGTCAGTGTAGTGGTAACGAATTTCACCAGTGATTTTTACATTGTCAGCTTTCTTTTCAAGGTTAGCTACGCGTACGCCGAGGCTGTCGAGTTCGTCAGCAAATTCTGCTGCCAGTTTGTCTACGTTTGCGCCTTTTGCCATAGCTTTTGCTACAATCTGTGCCATTTCATAACGGGTCATCAGTTTGTCGCCGCCGTAGGTGCCGTCAGGATAACCGTCTACAACGCCTTCTGCTGCCAGTTTGTTAACAGCATCATAAGCCCAGTGGCCAGCCGGTACGTCGCTGAACGGGTTAGCTGCATATGCGGATGCAGTTACGCCGAGAGCCATAGCCATTGCTAATACTAAAGATTTTTTCATTTTGTTTTCCTCCCTTTTTAGAAAAACACTTTTTATTTTTATAATGCGTTAAGGGAAGAAGTTTTACGTTTTAAGCTTCTGCTTTAAGTGCGAGTCTCCTGGTTTCCTCTACTACGCAAATGCTTAATTGCGTTTAACCATTCTCTTTACGCAGTATAAACAAACGGTTAAGGCCTTGCCCCTGAGGAAATGGCGAGGCCTTAGATGTACAAAAGGGGTACTTGCGGTAAAGGCACTCCTAAAAAGCGTTCCTGAGGAGAAGGCTAAAATCTTGTGCCCGGCCCTTTTATACAACCTCATTATAACACGTCTGCCCCCCCTGTAAAGACAACTTTTAAAGAAATTCGCAGTTTCCTACTTCAAGCCGGTCACGAATTATTTTGCTATCAAACAATCCAATAACAAACAAAACCACCCTGCTTACTCCAAACGGAATAAACAGGGTGGATTACTTTACCTATTGCAACTTATTAAGTTTTTCTGCTGTTATGCAGTAAAATCAGTTATTAGTAGGCACGTTATTGTATTTTACTTTTACGTCGCGGTATCTGCTCATGCCGGTACCTGCCGGGATGAGTTTACCGATAATAACGTTTTCTTTAAGGCCGAGCAGCGGGTCAACCTTGCCTTTAATGGCTGCGTCCGTAAGTACACGGGTGGTTTCCTGGAAGGAAGCCGCAGACAGGAAGGAATCTGTTGCCAGGGATGCTTTGGTAATACCCAGAAGAATCGGATGGCCTTCTGCCGGCTGTAAGCCGCGGTCAAGCATCTCGCTGTTCTGTTCTTCAAATTCACCGATATCAACGTATTCGCCCGGCAGCATTGTAGTATCACCTGCTTCGTCGATACGTACTTTACGCATCATTTGGCGTACCATAACTTCAATGTGTTTGTCGTTAATTTCTACGCCCTGAGATTTGTAAACGCCGAGTACCTGCTGTACCAGGTAACGCTGGGTTGCGCGCACGCCGCTGATGCGGATAATATCATGCGGATTGAGGGAACCTTCGGTAAGGCGGTCGCCTTTTTCGATTTCCTGGCCTTCGGTAACAGCAAGTTTTGCGCCGTACGGAATAGCATAAACTTCTTCCATGCCGTCTTTATCGGTAATGGTAATTTTACGCTGGCCGCCTTCTTCGGCAATATGCACAACGCCGGTGGTTTCTGCCAAAATACCGGGGTGTTTCGGTTTGCGTGCTTCAAACAATTCTTCAACACGCGGCAAGCCCTGGGTAATATCATCGCCGCCTGCTACGCCGCCGGTATGGAACGTACGCATGGTAAGCTGGGTACCAGGTTCGCCGATTGCCTGAGCTGCAATGGTGCCAACTGCTTCGCCAACGTCAACATTTCTGTCTGTTGCAAGGTTGCGGCCATAGCATTTGCGGCAAACGCCAACTTTAGATTTGCAGTTGAGCACGCTGCGGATTTTAACGGTTTCGCGCAGGACTGCAATTCTGTCTGCCATATCTTCGGTAACATAATCGTTGATATGATAGAGCACTTCGCCGTTTTCATCCAGAATATCTTCGGCAAGGTTACGGCCAACAATACGGTCACGCAGAGATTCGATAACCGTCTGTTTGTTCTTGCCTTCGGTAATAGCACCGATTTCGATACCTTCGATAGCATTGTTGCGCACTTTCATTTCGCGGACAGTGCCGTCTGCCAAAATTGCGTCAATCATTGCTTCGGTATAAGTATCTTTTGCATGTGCCAGCACTTCACCTTCTGCGTTAACAACGTCTTCGGCAACTTCTTTGCCGTTGAAGTGATGCATCAGGTGTTCTTTCATTACCTTGTTGGCATCTTCGCTGCTGATGTTAATCTGAACGGTTTCAGTTGCTTCGCCGTCCATATCATCTGTTGCATACAGGTTAACTTCAAGCACGTGGCCTGCAATAAGTTTATTGTAAATATCTTCCGTAATAACGGTATCTGCTTCTGCAATCAGTTCGCCTGTTACAGGGCTTTCAACGCCGGAAGCAAGGTTGCGCCCAATAACAGTTTCGCGCAGTTTGTTCTGGCTTGCGCCAAGGGTTTGTTTGCACAGGCGGCTGCGTTCTTTAACAAGGTTAAAGGTTACAACGTCGCAGTCATCCTCGCGTACAATAACATCCTGCGCAACGTCTACAAGGCGGCGGGTAAGGTAACCGGAGTCTGCCGTACGCAGTGCGGTATCGGCCAGGCCTTTGCGGGCACCGTGGGTGGAAATAAAGTATTCCAATACGGTTAAGCCTTCGCGGAAGTTTGCCTTGATAGGACGGTCGATAATACGGCCGGACGGGTCAGCCATAAGGCCGCGCATACCAGCCAGCTGACGAATCTGCTGGGTGTTGCCGCGGGCACCGGAGTCTGCCATCATGTTCAGGGAATTGAATTTATCCATGGTAGCGCTCATCAGTTTTGCGGTAACGTCATCAGTTGCCTGGCTCCAGATTTCAATAACCTTGCGGTAGCGTTCGTCCTCGCTCATCAAGCCGCGGCGGAACATGCGCTCGGTTTTATCAATCTGTTTTTCGGCGTCAGCCAAAATCTGCTGTTTTTCTTTCGGGATTTTAATATCGGATACGGCAATGGAAATACCTGCCTTGCAGGCGTTATCATAACCGTTCTTTTTAACAATATCAAGAATTTCGGCAGTACGCAGGTTACCAAACAGCTTGTGTGCTTTGGCAACAAGGTTGCCCAGTTCTTTTTTATTAATAAGTTTGCTTAAATGCCAAACCTTAACTTCTTCGCCGGCAGCATTCTTTTCGGTTTCCTGATGGAAGTACTGCAGTTCTTTCGGCAGGTCTTCGTTAAACATGATATTGCCCGGCGTAGTGGTAACAAGGCTTACGCCTTCGTTCTTTTCTTCGCCGTAAATATCTTTGTTAGGTACATAAACCTGAATGCGTGCCTGCAAATCAACAACCTTATGGAAGTATGCCAGCATAGCTTCGTTAATGCTGCTGAAGCGCATGCCTTCGCCTTTGGCTCCTTCTTTCACCATGGTGATGTAGTAAGAGCCCAGAACCATATCCTGGGTAGGTACGGCAACAGGCTTACCGTCTTTCGGTGCCAGAATGTTGTTAACGGAAAGCATCAGAATTCTTGCTTCTGCCTGTGCTTCCGCGGAAAGCGGCAGATGCACTGCCATTTGGTCACCGTCGAAGTCGGCGTTGAATGCTGTACATACCAAAGGATGCAGCTTAATTGCACGGCCTTCGGTAAGGATAGGCTCGAATGCCTGAATACCGAGTCTGTGCAGCGTCGGTGCACGGTTAAGGAATACAGGATGTTCTTTAATTACTTCTTCCAAAACGTCCCAAACAACATTGTTGGCGCGTTCTACCATGCGTTTGGCGTTTTTGATATTAGTAGCCTGTCCGCTCTGAACAAGGCGTTTCATTACAAAAGGTTTAAACAGTTCCAGTGCCATTTCCTTCGGCAGGCCGCACTGGTGCATTTTAAGTTCAGGGCCTACAACGATAACGGAACGGCCGGAGTAGTCAACACGTTTACCCAAAAGGTTCTGACGGAAACGGCCCTGCTTGCCTTTCAGCATATCGGAAAGGGATTTCAGCGGGCGGTTGCCCGGGCCTGTTACCGGACGGCCGCGGCGGCCGTTGTCGATAAGGGCGTCAACTGCTTCCTGCAGCATGCGTTTTTCGTTGCGTACGATAATATCCGGCGCGTTAAGTTCAAGCAAGCGTTTTAAGCGGTTGTTGCGGTTAATGACGCGGCGGTACAAATCGTTAAGGTCGCTCGTTGCAAAGCGTCCGCCGTCCAGCTGAACCATCGGGCGCAGTTCAGGCGGAATTACCGGTACAACGTCCAGAATCATCCATTCCGGGCGGTTGCCGGATTTTAAGAAGGCTTCACAAACTTCCAGACGGCGTACAGCGCGGATTTTACGCTGGCCGCTTACTTCTTTCAGTTCTGCGCGCAGTTCTGCGGTAAGTTTAGGCAGGTCAATTTCCTGTAATAAGGTTTTAATTGCCTGAGCGCCCATGCCTACTTTAAATGCGCTGCCGTATTTATCACGGTTTTCAATATATTCGCTTTCGGTCAGCAGCTGTTTTTTAGTCAGCGGAGTGCTGCCCGGGTCTAATACAATGTAGTTTGCAAAGTACAGTACTTTTTCCAGAGAACGCGGGGAAATATCAAGAATTAACCCCATGCGGCTCGGAATACCTTTGAAATACCAGATATGGGATACAGGTGCAGCCAGTTCAATATGGCCCATACGCTCACGGCGTACTTTGGCACGGGTTACTTCAACGCCGCACTTGTCGCAGATAATGCCTTTATAGCGGATTCTTTTATATTTGCCGCAATGGCATTCCCAGTCTTTGGTAGGCCCGAAAATTCTTTCGCAGAACAAACCGTCACGTTCCGGTTTCAAAGTTCTGTAATTGATGGTTTCCGGTTTTTTTACTTCGCCATAGGACCAAGCCCTGATTTGCTCCGGTGAAGCCAGGCCGATACGCATAGATTCAAAATTATTTACGTCTAACAAGAACCGATCGCTCCCTTCTATTCCATATCTTCACTGGCGGCGTCATCCGCATCTTTTGCTTCCATATTCATGTTGCCAATATCGGCAATCAAATTAAAATCGGGGTCTTCCGCTGCGCTGTCATCACTGTCAGTGGTGTAGTCATCCTGTACAATCTCCGTGTTAGGAGCTTCGGGAATTGCACCGTCGATGTCAAGGTCCAGCTTGCGGGCTGTTTCGTTAATATCGTCGTCGGTATCACGCAGGGAAATCTCTTCTTCGTCCTCGTTAAGCACTTTAATATCAAGGCCGATGGACTGAAGTTCTTTAATAAGTACCTTAAAGGATTCCGGAACACCAGGTTCAGGAACGTTTTCGCCTTTAACGATGGCTTCGTAGGTTTTAACACGGCCGACAACATCGTCGGATTTTACGGTTAAAATTTCCTGCAAAGTGTAAGCTGCGCCGTATGCTTCCAGCGCCCAAACTTCCATTTCGCCGAAACGCTGGCCGCCGAACTGCGCCTTGCCGCCGAGAGGCTGCTGGGTAACAAGAGAGTACGGGCCGGTGCTGCGGGCATGGATTTTATCATCAACAAGGTGATGCAATTTGAGCATGTAAGTTAAGCCGACGGTAACTTTGTTATCGAACGGTTCGCCTGTGCGGCCGTCATACAGCGTGGTTTTGGCGCTGCGGTCTATACCTGCAAGGTCAAGCGCATCATTAATGTCTTTTTCGTGAGCGCCGTCAAATACCGGTACGGAAATCTGTACGGCTTTAATGCTCTTATCACCGAATTTACCGATTTCAACGGTTTCGGGGATGCCGTATTTTTCAACGTCATAGCCAACACCGGTCAGGCGTTCTACAAGGCCTTCGGCATTGTTTTCAATCTGCATGCCGAGTGCACGTGCTGCCCAGCCAAGATGGTTTTCCAGAATTTGTCCGATGTTCATACGGGAAGGTACGCCCAAAGGATTCAGCACAATCTGTACCGGTTCGCCGCTCGGCAGGAACGGCATGTCTTCGCGCGGCAGAATACGGGAAATAACGCCCTTGTTGCCGTGGCGGCCTGCCATTTTATCGCCGACGGAAATTTTACGTTTCTGTGCGATATGTACGCGAACCTGTTCGTTAACTCCCGGAGGAAGTTCGTCGCCGTTTTCGCGGGTAAATACTTTTACGCTTACGATTTTACCTGCTTCGCCGTGCGGAACACGCAGCGAGCTGTCGCGTACTTCGCGTGCTTTTTCGCCGAAGATGGCGCGCAGCAGGCGTTCTTCTGCGGTAAGCTCGGTTTCGCCTTTCGGTGTTACCTTGCCGACGAGGATATCGCCCGGGCGTACTTCCGCACCAATGCGGATAATGCCGCGTTCGTCAAGGTCTTTCAATGCTTCTTCCGATACGTTCGGAATATCGCGGGTAATTTCTTCTTCGCCAAGTTTGGTGTCGCGGGCATCGCAGTCGTATTCTTCAATATGAATGGAAGTAAATACGTCGGCCTTTACCAAATCTTCGCTAAGAAGAATAGCATCTTCGTAGTTGTAACCTTCCCAAGGCATGTAGGCAACAATTACGTTATAGCCAAGTGCAAGTTCGCCATGGTCGGTTGCAGGGCCGTCTGCCAGTACCTGGCCTTTAACAACCTTGTCGCCTTTGTAAACAATCGGGCGCTGGTTAACGCAGGTGCCTTGGTTGGAACGTTTAAATTTCAATACGCTGTATTTATCTACGCCGCCGTCATCTTTGCGGATAACGATTTCATCGCCGGTAACGCGTTCTACAACGCCGGCATTTTTAGCCAGAATGCACACGCCGGAGTCAACGGCAACTTTATACTCCATACCGGTACCGATGATAGGAGCCTGAGTGCACAGAAGCGGCACTGCCTGACGCTGCATGTTGGCACCCATAAGAGCACGGTTCGCGTCATCGTTTTCAAGGAACGGAATAAGTGCGGTAGCGATAGATACAACCTGTTTCGGCGAAACGTCCATGAAGTCTACCTGGTCAGGAGGCAGGGAAAGCACTTCGTTCTGGTAACGTGCGGTTACACGTTCGCCTTCAAAGCAACCTTCGTCATCCAAAGGTTCGTTCGCCTGAGCGATAATGTAATTATCTTCTTCATCAGCGGTAAGATAAACAATTTCATCAGTTACGCGCTTGTTTTCTTTATCAACACGGCGATACGGAGTTTCCATAAACCCGTATTTGTTAATAACAGCAAAGGTAGAAAGAGAACCGATAAGGCCGATGTTCGGACCTTCAGGGGTTTCAATCGGGCACATACGGCCATAGTGGGAATGGTGTACGTCGCGGACTTCATAGCCTGCACGTTCACGGCTCAAGCCACCGGGGCCCAGTGCGGAAAGACGGCGTTTATGGGTCAGCTCAGCCAGCGGGTTGTTCTGGTCCATAAATTGCGAAAGCTGGCTGCTGCCAAAGAATTCTTTAATTGCAGCAACCACAGGACGGATATTAATAAGCGCCTGCGGCGTGATAACATCAACATCCTGAATGGTCATACGTTCTTTTACAACGCGTTCCATACGGGCAAGGCCGATGCGGAACTGGTTCTGCAAAAGTTCGCCGACACGGCGTACACGGCGGTTGCCCAAATGGTCGATATCATCGCCGGTGCCAAGGCCGTCCATCAGGTTCAGCAGATAACCGAAGGAAGCCATTACATCTTCAACGGTAATGGTGCGGTGGTCTTCCGGAATATCGGAAGTACAGATTATTTTCATCGGCTGTTCTTTCAGGCGGATGAAAACTTCTTTCAGGCCGGGGGCTGCAAAAATACCGCTTTCTTCAATTTTATCAATAACATCAAGGTCAATCTTGGTGCCTGCTTCAGCAATAATTTCACCGGTAGATACATCAACCAGCGGCTGATCCAGCACTTTATCCAGCAGGCGGCGGCGCCAGCCGAGTTTTTTGTTCAGCTTATAGCGGCCTACACTTGCAAGGTCATAACGTTTGTTGTCAAAGAAGGTTGCTTCAATAAGTGCGGAGGCGTTTTCCAGAGTAGGAGGTTCGCCCGGGCGCAGCTTTTTATAAATTTCAATTAAAGCTTCTTCGCGGGTAGTTGTTGTATCCCTTTCAAGCGTTGCAGCAACGGAAGGATGATTATTAAAGAGCGCTAAAATATCTTCATTCTGGGTTAAACCCATGGCGCGCAGCAAAACAGTTGCCGGCAGCTTTCTGGTACGGTCAACACGTGCGTAAATAACGTCATTTAAGTCGGTTTCATATTCAATCCATGCACCACGGTTAGGAATGACTGTTGTACCATACATTTTTTTGCCGCTGGGGTCCATCGTAACGGCGTAATAAACGCCCGGGGAACGTACCAGCTGGCTGACGATTACACGTTCGGCACCGTTGATTACAAAAGTACCGGTTTCCGTCATCAGCGGAAAATCGCCCATGAATACTTTAGATTCTTTAATCTCGCCGGTATCTTTATACAGAAGGCGCACGTTTACATTTAACGGCGCAGAATAGGAAGCATCGCGTTCCTTGCATTCTTCTACTGTATATTTAGGCTCACCGAGAGTAAAGCCTTCAAAGGAAAGTTCTAAATTACCTGTAAAATCTTTAATAGGAGAAATGTCATGGAAAATTTCGCAAAGACCTTCTCGCATGAACCACTCATACGATTTTCTTTGGATGTCAATCAAATGAGGCATTGGCAATACTTCATTGATTCTGGCATAACTGTACCGAGTCCTATTACCTACGGGAACCGGTTTAAACATGTAATCCCTCACCCCTTAATGTATATGTTGTCAGGCAGACTTAAACAAGCGCGTTTTTACCATGACAAAAAAAGCAAGGCTCCAAACAATATTCCGGACCTTGCATGTTGTCTTCGATGAACGCACCTCATCTAAATCCATATAAGCACGGTACGGTGCTCAACCACTGAACCCCCGGTACCGGTTGTCAATACCTGCAATCTACTAATGTTGTAGTATGATATGTTATCATATATTTCGTAATTTGTCAATCATGCGGGCATAAAAAAATTCCGCTGCATTGCAGCGGAATTTTTATTGCTGTTAAGCAAAATTATTTAATTTCTACGGAAGCGCCAGCTTCTTCGAGTTTAGCTTTGAGAGCTTCAGCGTCAGCTTTGGAGATTTTTTCTTTAACAGCTTTCGGAGCTTCGTCAACGATAGCTTTAGCTTCTTTCAGGCCCAGGCCGGTTACTTCGCGAACAACTTTGATTACGTTGATTTTGCCAGCGCCAGCAGCGGTCAGGATTACGTCGAATTCAGTTTTTTCTTCAGCAGCAGCAGCGCCACCAGCAGCCGGAGCAGCAGCTACAGCAACAGGAGCAGCAGCGGATACGCCGAATTTTTCTTCCAGAGCTTTAACGAGTTCGGAAAGTTCGAGGACGGTCATAGATTCAATAGCTTCAATGATTTGTTCTTTATTCATTATAGTTACCTCCATAAATTAGATGTTTTAATTTTATTGTTAAATTTTTATGCGATAAGCCTCAGCTTATGCGGATTCTTTTTGTTCGCGGATAGCGTCAAGCGCATATACCACTTTGCGGATAGTACCTTGAAGTACATTGACGAAACCGGAAATCGGAGCATTCATGCTGCCAAGCATTTTGGCAACGAGTACTTCTTTCGGCGGCAGTTCTGCCAGAGCTTTGATAGCTGCATCGTCAATAACTTTACCGTCAAGAACACCTGCTTTAACAACAAGTGCTTTGTTTTCTTTAGCAAAATCGCAAATGATTTTTGCTGCGGCAACAGGGTCTTCCGGAGCAACCGCAATAGCGGTGTTCTTTTCGAGAACCGGCTCCAGGCCTTCAATGCCTGCTTCTTGTGCTGCAATACGGAGCAGAGTGTTTTTAACTACAATGTAGGTAACACCGGCTTCGCGCATTTTACGGCGCAATGCAGTATCCTGTGCAACAGTCAAACCGCAGAAGTCTACCAGAACAGTGCATTTAGAGCTGGTAAGAAGTTCTTTAATCTCTGCAACTTTAGCTGCTTTTTCAGGTCTAATTGCCATACATCTGCACCCCCTTCTTTATTTTGATATTTTTTATTAAATCAAAAAGACCTCTCGGCCGCAGCCGGAGGTCGCGAAGGTCTATCTTCAACGTCTCCAACCTCGGCTGGCGCTATGCTTACGCGGCTGTGCCGCACCTGCTGTCTATGGCCCGATTATCTTCTGATTTATAAAATTATTTGTCGCTGTTAGCCTTCAGAACGTCAACTTTAACGCCAGGGCCCATGGTAGTAGAAAGAGTGATGGTTTTCATGTACTGGCCTTTTGCTCCGGAAGGTTTAACTTTTACCAGAGTTTCGGCAAGTGCAATGTAGTTAGCCAAAAGCTGTTCGTCGGTAAAGGAAACTTTGCCGATAGGAGCCTGTACATTACCTGCTTTATCGGTGCGGTATTCAATTTTACCAGCTTTAATTTCGTTTACTGCACGGGTTACGTCCATAGTTACGGTACCAACCTTCGGGTTAGGCATTAAACCTTTAGGACCGAGGATTTTACCAAGACGGCCAACCATGCCCATCATGTCAGGGGTTGCTACGCAGACATCGAAATCTGTCCAGCCGCCCTGAATTTTAGCGACATATTCTTCACCGCCAACATAATCTGCGCCTGCTGCTTCAGCTTCTGCAACTTTGGGGCCTTTAGCAAAAACAAGAACAGTTTTGCTTTTGCCGGTGCCGTGCGGAAGAACCATAGCGCCGCGAACCTGCTGGTCAGCGTATTTAGGATTAACACCGAGTTTGAAAGAAACTTCAACGGTGCTGTCAAATTTGGTAACGTTAGTTTTCTTTACTAATTCTATTGCTTCTTTCGGAGAATAGAATTTGTCAGCTTCGATAAGTTTCAAAGCTTCCTGGTACTTTTTGCTTCTTTTTGCCATTAACTTTTCCTCCTATGTGGTAATAACGGTTTTTGGCCTCCCACTTAATTAAGTTAACTAATATTATCAGTCAACTACGGTAATACCCATGCTGCGGGCAGTACCTTCAACCATTCTCATTGCAGCTTCAATGTCTGCTGCGTTGAGGTCAGCCATTTTGGTTTCGGCGATTTCGCGGATTTTGTCGCGGCCGAGAGTGGCTACTTTTTTCTTGTTAGGTTCGCCAGATGCTTTTTCCAGACCGGCTGCTTTTTTCAAGAGAACCGGAGCCGGAGGAGTTTTGGTAATGAAAGTAAAGGAACGGTCTTCAAATACGGTGATTTCTACCGGGATAATAAGACCGGCCTGCTGTGCAGTACGTTCATTGAACTCCTTAACGAAAGCCATGATGTTTACACCGGCCTGGCCGAGTGCAGGGCCTACAGGAGGAGCCGGAGTAGCTTTACCAGCCGGTACCTGTAATTTTACCATCTTAACGACTTTTTTCGGCATTTATTACACCTCCTTATTCAGCTTCTTCAACTTGAGTAAAATCAACTTCAACAGGTGTTTCGCGCCCAAACATGTCCACAAGAACCTTCAGCTTGCCGCGTTCTTCATTAATTTCGGAAACGCTGCCAAGGCATCCGGCAAACGGGCCGCTTTTAAGGCGTACAATCTGCTGTAATTGTAAATCAATTTTAGGACGGCTTTCTTCCACGCCCATAGAACGCATAATTTGTTTTACTTCCTCATCTGTAAGAGGAATGGGCTTGGTGCCGGAGCCAACAAAACCGGTTACGCCTGGAGTGTTGCGGACGGCATACCAGCTGCGGTCATTAACAATCATTTCTACCAGTACATAGCCCGGGAAAACTTTGCGCTGCACGCTGCGTTTTTTGCCATCTTTGACTTCTATTTCATTTTCCATAGGTATTACAATATTGAAAACTTCGTTTTCCATACCCAGGGAATGAACTTTGCGTTCCAGATTAGCTTTTACTTTATTTTCGTAACCGGAATAAGTATGTATGACATACCAACGTTTTTCTGATTCCATAGCGGTACCGGGAATATTAATTCCCTTCCTCCTTACTCAAACTTATTGTAAAATCAACTGGAACAGTCCAGCAAAAATACTGTCAATTACCCAAATCAGAATTGCTGAAAGGACAACGGCAATAAATACAACGATTGTATGGGCAATAAGTTCTCGTCTGGTAGGCCAGGTCACTTTTTTTAGTTCAGATTTTGCTTCCCGCAGAAAGCGCATAATGCCGTTGGTGTCTTTCACACCCGGTAATTCTGGAACGGCCATCTTTTCACATCCTTGCTAAAATACCTAGATAAACTCAAACACAAAGATTATTTGGTTTCTTTATGTAAAGTGTGTTTTTTGCAAAATTTGCAGTACTTGTTGATCTCAATACGGTCCGGATCATTCTTTTTGTTTTTGTTAGTCTGGTAGTTGCGCTGTTTGCATTCAGTGCATGCCAAAGTAATCAAAGTACGCATTCGTTACACCTCTCTTGCTGTCAAAATTGCTGGTCTGAAAATTTCACTAATATAGAGTACCACAGTTAACGGGTTATGTCAACAATGTTTAAAAAAATAATCTAAGACCGGGCTGAAAAGTCCGGCCTTAGATATATGTACCGCTAGCAGCGTTTAATTATTTTTCTTCAATTGCAGTAACAACACCAGCGCCAACGGTACGGCCGCCTTCGCGGATTGCAAAACGCAGGC
>ERZ831979.979-NODE-979-length-28675-cov-19.600874_pt1 | contig 28675 bp, 27 predicted proteins | sample MGYA00519952_ERZ831979 | MGnify/ENA primary metagenome ERZ831979 (study PRJEB31850, sample SAMEA3708723) | human gut metagenome | biome: human gut; feature: human-associated habitat; material: faeces | place: China | collected 2014 ...
TGTAACAATATGTCAAAGAACACTTTATAAATAAGGAATCTATAGTTTTTTCATCACGCTGGCCATACACAGCCTGACTTGGCGAAGCAAAGATACAACCTAAATACCCCGAAATCCAAATTTTTTCGGCACCTGATATCGCACCCCTATTTTTTCAAACAACTTTACAAAGCCCCTAACCCTTTTATTTACAAGCATTTCAGAACGTTTTTTAAGCGCGAAAAAAAATGAAATAGGGATATACCATTTTATCGCATTCCGATTTCCAAAATGTACGAAATACGAGCGTTTCCCTACTCCATTTCTACAAAGTCTTTACCTTGGCCTGTTCCATGAGGTTTTGTAAAAAATCGTTGTTTATTTCCATTGCTTTTAATTATTGGGTAAGTGATTCGATTTGCGCGGTATAAACAGGAAGACACAGAACTTCCACATAGCTTTTATCAGCGAATTCATCATGAGCAGCATATAAAAAGAGCGATTAACGCACAGGATATGCCGCTTACATATCGTGTCGTTAATCGCTCTGTAACTAGGAGGTTTAGCGAGCAATCGCTTCCTTAATGCAGTCTACTATATAATGTACGTCCTCGTCCGTCACCCAAGGACCTGCCGGCAAACAGAAACCAACTTTGAACAGGTCTTCTTCCACATCGTTGGTATATACGGCGGCATCGGCATACACCGGCTGCTTGTGCATGGGTTTCCAAACGGGGCGGCATTCCACCTTCTTGCCTAACATAAACACGCGCAAGGCTTCCACGTTTTCGTTCGGCTGACAGTCGGTCGTGGCTGAGTCTACGGCATGAATCACGCCGGCAGCTCCGCCCACAGCCGTCTTGATTACTTCCTTGTAGGTATTTTCCTGTCCTTGCACCTTCACGTCCTCGTCGAGCGTAGCTGCGCAGAGCCAGAAGTTGGCATCGTAGCGTGAGTCGGCGGGCTGCTTGTGAATGTGCACACCGGGCACGTCCTTCAGCAGTTCTTCGTACAAGGCTTGCACGTGCTTGTGGTGGGCAATGTGGTCGTTGAGCACCGTCATCTGTCCGCGGCCAATACCGGCGCAGATGTTCGACATGCGGTAGTTGTAACCGATGGCCGTGTGCTGGTAGTAGGGGTAAGCATCGCGGGCCTGGGTGGCATACCACATCACTTCGTTGGCGTCCTCTGCGCTGCGACAAATCAGGGCACCGCCGCCCGAGGTCGTAATCATCTTGTTGCCGTTGAACGACAGCACGCCGTACTTTCCGAACGTACCGAGCACTTGTCCGCCGAAACGCGAACCCATGCCTTCAGCAGCATCTTCCACTACGGGAATGCCGTATTTGTCGGCAATCGCCATAATTTCGTCAATGCGGTAAGGCATACCATACAGAGCTACGGGCACAATGGCCTTCGGCAGTTTGCCGGTCTTTTCCTTGCGGTCGATGATGGCCTTTTCCAAAAGAACGGGGTCCATGTTCCAAGTCTCCTTTTCTGAACCCACGAACACGGGCTTCGCACCCAGATAAGTCACCGGATGGCTCGAAGCGCAGAACGTAAAGCTTTGCACCAGCACCTCGTCGCCTGCCTTTACGCCGCAGCCAATCAGTGCCAGATGCACCGCTGCCGTTCCGGCCGAAAGGCAAACCACCTTTCTGTCGAGCGGTTCTGTTCTATCCTCCTTACTGTTGGCAAACGCCTCCAGGTCTTTTTCGAAGGCGTTCACATTCGGTCCCATGGGCACCACCCAGTTCGTATCAAATGCCTCCTTCACATATTTCTGTTCCAAACCGGCCTCACTCATGTGGGCAAGGCATAGATAAATCGTTTTACGTTCTTCTGACATATTACCTTTAATATATTAAGAAGTTCACAATTAAAATATCTTATGATAAGAACCTAGCCATAGATATATTTAATAAAGCCAAAAGCTATTAAATAAATAGTGAACATCCTATTACAAACATTTTTATCTGTCTTTTTTAAAACCTACAGAGATTCAAAGAACTACACTTATTATAATAATGGGAATTCATCAGATAATAATTCATCCTTACGTGCGATGACAACTTCATCATACATCATCATGATAACATCCTCATCATACTGACCAATTATAGACTTATTTTCAATGCCGTGGATATTATTCAGAATAAGTTTAATGAAGTCAACACCTGCGCCATAGGCATGCAGATAAGCACCACCAAAACGAGGGTTGATTTCAGACAGATAGTATTCACCATCCTTGATAAAAAAGTCCATATCACAAGGACCATTCAGTTCAAGAACAGCGCAAACTTCCTTGATAAAGTCAAATAGTTTTTGGTCCTTAAAAGATATGGTCTTGCTAGCTCCACCAATGCGACTTTCGATTTTCTTCTTACTGAAAGCAGCTACGGGTTTATGGCTGATACAGTCTACATACACGTCAGCATCACAGTCACCACCCGTCATCAGTTCCTGAATAATGTAAGTAAACTTACCATCATTAAACTTAGCTTCAGCTTCTTCCCAATTGTTTACCTTACCAATACCGACACTGCCACTACCAGAAATAGGCTTCATGAACACCGGGAATGAGACCTCACCTTTATCGAGACCATCTTTCAAGCCTTCAAGAGAGTTATACGTCAAAACTGTACGCACCCCCTTACCATGTAGATACTTGAACATCTCATATTTATCGAAACAAAGACGGGCAGTCCAATCTGCAGGACAAAGCGGAAGTACACCCTTTGCAAGCAATTCTTCACGATGTTTCGACAAAATTTCAATCTCAGGGTCGATAAGTGTCGTTATTGCCTTTATATCTTCCTTATGGCAAATTTCGAGCAGTTTATCAAAGTATTCAGGCGCATCAATCCGAGGAACAAGATAGGTTTTGTCGGCCATAAATAATGCCGGCGCAACGGGACTCAAGTCTGTAGCAACAATGTTTCCGCAACCATTCATCGACTTACGGAAATCCTTCAAAAGTGTAGCACGGCGGCCACAACTGCAAAATAAGATATTATCCATATACCTATTATTTTATGATTGATTTTTGTATGTATTCTTTTGCGGTCCATTTCTCACGAACCAATTTGCATTCTCCGTTATCTAAAGCGTAAATATTAGGGATATAGCGTATAAACAAAGGAGTTAGACACATTGTGTAAGCACCAACATTGTGAAAGACAATTCTATCTCCCACATGAAGCAAAGGCTTATTTGATAATGTAAACAACCGATCATACTCTAAACAAGTACATCCCGTAATAGTTTGAAGCGCCACTATGGGGGACGTTTCCTGATAAATTTCTTCGTCTAAATAACTGGATTTTTTAAAGAACGGGTCAATATCATTTCGACTACCATCAGTAGTTATAAACCAATGATTAGTTTCTACTTGCTTGTGGTCAATCACCTCGCTAACAAAGGTGTAACATGAAGCAACAAGTGCATTACCAGGCTCAACTATTAGACACAAATGTTCAAGACCATTTGCCTTCAATACATTGTAGAAAGCATCACTATACTGTTGATAGGTTGGCTTGTTTGAAAAAATCCCGAAATATCCACCTCCAACATCTAAGTAATCTAAATCAAGGTCATATTTCTTTATAACCTCACATGCAAATGCAACAGATTGTTTATAAAACCGAATGCTACGACTATGAGCCGTTCGATGTATATGCAAACCTGCAAGTTTGACATTTGGCAAGCTAGAGATATAATTAACAGCGTCAGCAAATTCATCTGTTTCATCAGAAAAGCCAAATCTACTATTATCGTTATCACCATCAGCATCTTCTGGAGAAATATGGCTGATATTAATATTCAATCTTAGACCAATTTTATATTGTTGTCCATTATTCAAATCCTTCAGCCATTCCAACTCTCGTTTAGTCTCGATATTCACCAAAGCACCTCCTTCTATAGCTTGTATGAAGGTCTCCTTGGACTTCATCGGGCCATTATATATTATTTTGTATATTGGAAAACCACAGAGGATTGCCAACTCATATTCATCGTGTGAAACCACTTCTGCATAGGCACCAAAATCACCAGCCTTACGCATACAATAAGGCGTTGAATTAGTTTTTACCGAATAACCGATTATTGCCTTCTGAAAATGTGTATCCAAGGCCATTTTGTAGCCATCAATACTTCTTTTCAACTCAGCAACATTCAAAATAAAACACGGAGTTTGTAATGATTTATAAAGTTTAGTTAGTTCCATCGAATAGCGGAGTAGTGTATTGTTTATTTTCTACATGATCGTTATCTATATCAGCTCTCTTAAGAACTTTCATAGCAGTAGTCCATACAACTTGGCAATCTGTCTTAAATGAGACATGATCAACATACCAAACATCAAGCTCAAACTTCTTTGTCCAAGTCAAATTATTTCGCCCATGACATTGAGCCCACCCCGTTATACCGGGACGAACATCATGCCTACGCGCCTGTTCTTTACTATATAATGGCAGATACTGAACTAACAATGGACGTGGACCTATGATAGACATATCACCCTTTAACACATTAAATAATTGGGGTAACTCATCTATACTCAATTTTCTAACAATGGATCCAAACTTAGTAATTCGCTGAACATCGGGTAGCAAATTGCCGTCAGGCCCCTTTCGTTCATTCATTGTTTTAAACTTGATTATCTTAAAAATTTTGCCTTTATATCCAGGGCGTTCCTGCGTAAAGAAAGCTCCAGCACCCTCATTAAAGAATAACAACAAAATAGTTACCAATAAAAGAAATGGCCATATCAATAACAATACGCAAAATACAATAATGAAATCTAAGCAACGTTTAATACATCTTTCGTACATAATCTCTTACTCTTTATAGTCTTCTTTTACCCCCCAAAGCTGAGCCATAGGCTCTGTATCCATTTCACGCTTAAAATCACGTAACTGATCTAAGTAACTATATTGGGGACGATAATCAGGAAAATCGGCAAATGTCTTAGTCATATCAAATGCATTTTGCAAAGGATCTGGTTTTTCTGGACAATATATTATAGGTGAAGGATTGTCCTTCGGTGAAAAAACTTCAATAATACCCTTGATTTGCTCTTCTAATGAAACCTGCCATCCATTACCACAATTATAGCATCCTCCTGGTTTATCTGATTCAATACAAGCTTGCACAAGACGTACAAAGTCTTTTACGTAAACCATTTCTTTTGCTTTGTTATAATCTCCCCATATTTCTATAGGCAAGCTTTTACTAGCTCTATCCATCAACATACGAAATGGCATCATTCTACGTTTGAAATCAGCATAATGATAAGCATTAGGATGATACTGATAGATGGTAAAGAAACGCAAGGCAAAGAACTGGAAGCCAAACTCTGCTTGATAATGCTCCATTAAATCTACTGCAGCATTTTTAGCAATAGTATAGATAGCATGATCCCCTTTTAAAGGAAAATGACGAGGAGCATCACAGGGAATTACTCTTCCATTATTATGGTACTTAGCCATATCTGAAGGAGTTTGCGGGAAGACAATCTTCTTACAGCCGACACCTTTCATCCAATCTAGCACATTTAAGGTACCTATAGTGATTGATTCAAATAAATCTACAGGATCAAAAGCATAACGTGAGGGCAACGAACTTGCGAAATGTGCAACTGCATATATGCCCTCTTTAGGCAATACTTCAAATGCCTTTCGATCTTCTATATTAACAGAATAATAACTCATTCCTCTATCCTTGAAGAAATCATTATCACTTTTTCGATGACCTACAGCTATAACATCATAGCCTTGTTCTTTGAGATGAACTGCTATATAAGCACCGAGATTTCCCGTTGCTCCAAAAACTACTACTTTTTGTTTCATCTTCATTTTATTTTAATTTATTATTGTTACTCGTATATGAACTATTGATTTAAAATGAAAAATTACAATTGAACATTGATTGCCAATACATAGGTATAATTTAACTCAATCTATTCTTAGCCAGCCACACGAACGATTCAAAGATGTTTTCGTTGTAGACAAGGCGGTATTTCCAGCGGTTATGCCACCAGCGGCGACTTTTACCTATAGCATACTTCAACTTTTTGCCAAGGGTGTCGATTCCAACTGTAGACATGGGGAGTTTTTCTTTCTCTGCAAAAATATCTGCGAGGATGCGATTCGCCAGAGACAAATCGCGTTCAAAGGCAAAACAAAATTATTTCTACTGAAAATCAATAAACTTAGCTTAAGTGCTTCATGATAGCCTCATAAGTGTTTTCTACCAAATAATTTTTCTTTAGGTACTCATATCCTTGTTCACCCATAGTCTTGATATCGGCCGACAACATGCTATCCACAGCCGCCGTAAAGGCCTGCACATTATTACTTGGAACATATACGCCAAAACCATTTTCTTGAGCAATTATACCTGTATCACAATTAGGATCTGTACAAGCAATTACTGGCATTTTATGCTCCAAATACGACAGCAAACGGCTGGGAAAATTAGGTATCGTGAAACGATAATCCAGAAAAATCAGCCCTACATGACAAGCCCGCACTAACAAATCATAGTCTGCCTTAGGTAAGCCTTTCATCACTGTCACAGCTTTGGGCGAATTGCTTTTGTACCAATCAGCCAAACGCTGGTAATAAGTTCCAGAACCAACCACTACGAAGTGGCAATCATCACGATGAGCATTGGCTTCCAAACACTTCATCAAGAAAGGAATACCTTGAGGTATACCTAAATTACCTCCATAAATAAAAATGGGTTTATCTGTGGGTAATCCATACTTCGTCAAAATGGCAGATGTCGTTGCGGAATCAGATAACTCTGTGATAGACAACTCCACACTATTAGGTGCTATTTCTACCCTCTCAGCATTAACTTCTGGATTATGTTGCAATACATAGCGCACATTAGCCGGACTCATGCAACCTATAAAATCGGATAAACGATAAAGTTCCTTCTCTTTATTACGAAACATTTTATACAATATGCCCTTAACTCCAGCCTTTGTCAGCATACCCATATCCACCGCATTCTGTGGGAATATATCTTTGAGTAGCAAATAAGTCATTACTTTGTGACCTGATATTTTCTTGGCATAACGTATGACGGAATTAAAGGTAATAGGCGGTGTACTATAAAGAATCACATCAAACTTTACATTTCCGAAGTATTTTTTCAAAGCACGTTTGAACTGACTTTCCAGCAACAACTGTCCTATACCTTTTTCTATAACATTAGTTTTTGTAACGTTCAAAGTGCGTACTCCCAAGCAATGTATACTTCCGTTCGTCTTTACTTCAGTAGATTTACCTAATCTACGTTCGTTGGGATGAATGATGTATACTTCATGTCCTTCCTTACTAAATTTCCGCATCAAATCAGTATAAATGCCTTTAGCCTCAATATTGGCAAAGCCTGACGACATTGTTAAAAAAAGAATATTCATAACTTCAATGACTTATAGTTTTAAATCTACGTAAATGACTCCAGCTCAGTGTGCCGAATGTCACCCACAAATTATCGACATAAACCAAGCGGTGTTTCCAACGATTTTTCCACCAACGGCGAAATTTGAAGGCAATTACAGCCATCAGTCCATCTTGCGGTTTTTCATCATCAAACTCTGGACGAAGAATGTCCATCAATATGCGTTTCTCTAAGCCTGGATTTTTAATTATAGGTGGGAAAATAACTGCAGAAAAACCTAAATGGTCAACACAGATTGCATTGATATGATTGAAAAAATCGTAAAGTCCAATCTCTTTCAAAAATCCTATTGCTGCCTCCCAATCCACTTCTGAGTGGTGAGCACGCATAAAAAATCCCCAGTCTAATACTTGACGCAAGTTCAGATGCTCACCGGCAAAATGCTGCCCCATGTGACGCAACAAGAAGATGACATTAAAATCAGCAGAAGGCAAATATATCTTGGCACCATGCACTTCGATTGCTTGGCAACCTTTTTCTGCAAGTTGCTTCAAGCGTGCTTCAATTTTGCGCGCATCGCGATGAGCCTTTGTATTGATGAAATCATAGTGGTTCTCAACCGCCACTTGCTTATAATTAAATAAAGTGTGATGTTCATGTTCCTCATCCACTTTAATCCTGAGTTCCTTCTCTACCATTTGATCAGCCTTTTTCCAAATAGGCAGATTACATCGTAATAAAGATGAGTTAGGAAGAAGATATATGTCAAGGTCTCCAACTGTCCGATGATTATTTTGTGGCCAATCCAACGAAAGTCCATACCCTTTAAGAACCATCATCCGTATGCCCTTTGTAGCATAGAATTTTGCCAATTCTGCCATCACTTTTTCGTGTTGGGCATACATACGCTCATAGGCAATCACCATGCCCAACCACTGCATTCTTTGCATCCTTTGGGCTGCAGAGTCCGCTATAAAAGGTTGGAAGTTAGGACATGCTGAAAGGTACTGTTGCAAGCCGTCGATCAACAGAATCGGAATCCCCTGCTTGATTGTAAGTACCTTCAATGCTTGCCAATCAATTTGGTTATCCCATTGTGTAATCGCTCCATTCACAGCATACCTTACTGCTGTTAAAAGCGTACTTTCAATATGGTTCATTAATAGTTTGTTATTGATATTTACGAATACAAGCAATCCATTTGTAGGACAAATAACAAAATGTAAGGAATTAGGGTGTCCAGTTCTACGTTCTCGTTTTTGACATTGATTTAACAACTTAAAATGTTGATTATAAACTAGAACAGTGTTGTATTTAGGTGCAATTTTAACACATAAAAAAGTGTAGCTAATTCATTAGGTCAACATATCTTGAAGATACATGATTATCAGTGCTTTGAAACTTGTGTCATATCTATTTTGATCTAAAAACTGGAACATCAAACTGGACACCCTAGTAAGGAATATTACAAGCCTTAATCATACTTTGACTGCACATTCAGTAAAAAATGAGTAAAATTACTTTTCCTTTCAAAATACAGAGGTCTAGTATTTCATCTAAAGCTACCAGACTTTACGTTGAGTATCCTTATATATATTGGGAAAAGAAATTATAAAAACTAGTTTTATAAGAACAAACCATTAGAAAAGTTTCTGACTGATACTTGAACGCGTTGTTGTACATAGTTATAAATTTTTGTTCTGCAGCAAAGAGCTCCAACTATTTATAGGCCCCTAATTTGACTGCTTACATTTCAATATTATACTTTATTCCATATCTGTACCATTTGCTCCCATACCTTAGGTATTGTATAAAGACCATAAACGCGAGCCTTTGCTTTTGACGCTAAAATAGCTTTCAATTCTTTATTGTCAATCAGCGAAGACACAACTTTATATACTTCATCTGCACTCTGAGGTTTAAAACAAATACCACATGCTTCTCCATCGATATCTAGCATCTCTGGTATAGCACCAACATCAGATGATACAATCGGACAGCCACATGCCATAGCTTCAAGAATAACATTGGGAAATCCTTCTGAGTAAGATGGAAATACAAACATATCAGCTTGATAGAATTCACGGATTACATTTTCATGACTAACTTCACCAACAAAATCAAGCCAAGAAATATCTCTATTAAATTGAGCTGCTACAGATTGTATTTCTTTCTTTATTTCTTGAGTATATTTTCCGACTACACGAAGTTCTATATTCGGAATGCGACTACATCCATTCACTAATTCAAATACGCCTTTAGCCTTAAGAACATGACCGCAATAAAGCAATCGCCGAGGAATGCGCTCATATTTTTCTGCATTTTTACTTATTGTATCCAATACACTTAGTCCTATTGGATTAGGTAAATAAATCACATTCCGGAATCCTTCCTCTTTGAGAGCCTTTTCGGAAGGGCGATTCATTACTATTGGAACATCACACATTCTTAAGACTCTCGACAATAGTTTCCACTCCCAATTTCTTTGCTTTACCAGCTGTGGTATGCGACCAAAATGCAAATGAACTATAGCTTTTATACCTCTTCGCTTTGCAGCACGCACTAGAATATAATCACGAATACAGCCTAAGCCTGCACTAGTACAGAGATGAACAACATCAGGCCTTTCAGAATCCATTAACTGAATAGCTTGTTTAACAACCTTATTCTGATCGAAATATCCATTTTTTAATCTTTCCAGTATGGATTTTGTTGCAACAAATACAGAACGATCCAAAGAAATAGGTATCAATTCGACCTGTTCTTTACCTCGTAAATCATAATATGACATTATGTATTTTCCCCATGTATTCATTCCACCTCTTATGGTATTTGGAGTATCGGAAAAAGGAGAACAAAAAAGAATTTTCATTGATAAACAATTATTTTTTAAATAATTTAATATATGACTCAACAAACTTTTTCTTAGACAATTTATCTATAGCGATTTTTCTACTATTCATGCAATAATTTGAATAGGTTATATCATCAATCATTAAAAGTTCTGCAATTGCCTCTGCCATACTGTCTACATTCAAGGGATTAAACAAAACACCATTTTCACCTTGATGTACATATATAGGATTATCGCAAACATTGCTGCATGCGATAGGTAAACCACAAGCCATAGCTTCACATATTACATTGGGAGTTCCCTCATAAAAAGAGGGTAAAATAAAGTAATCAGCATCTTGATACTTTTCTTTAATTTGTTTGGTTTTATCTAAGAGACATATACAATCAGAAACATCCAACTGTTGAATTTTTTCTGCACACTTATTAAAATAGTCTATATAAGCTTCCATTTTACCATACCAACTTATATGAAACTTTATTCCTTTATCCTTTAATTGCTTTACTGCATCTATAAATCCGAAAGTATTTTTTGATTCCCATATAGAAGCGGCTATAATAATCTCTGGTACCAACCTGCGATTGTGCTTACGAGGTATGAAGTAGTCTGTATCCACAAAATTAGCGATTGTGATTATCTTACTTTTTAAGTAAGAAAAATTGTTCACAATAAATTTTTCTTGTGCATAAGCATTAGGTACAACGTAATCTGCAAAGCGGAATAACTGAAATCGTATTTTCTCATTTTTCTTAATAATCTGAGATGTATTACGTTCAGATACAATTAACTTAAATTTATTATTAAAAATATGAGCTATAGAAGCAATTATAGAAGGAGTTTCCAAATAGGCTATCACCCAAGCTGGATTAAATCGTCTTATATATTGACTAATTACCCATATTCGTTTATAAGAATTATTGGCATCCTTTAAATACACATATGGTACATTCGCACTTAATAGTGTATCTGCATAAAACAAATTCTTATGGTAAATTGCAACTGTTACATCATAATCTAGTTGTTTCAACATAACAGCTAATCCAACCAATTGACGTTGTGCTCCACCGGCACCAAGACTATCAATTAATAGAAGTATTTTCATAAACAGAAACTTTAAAATTTTTCAAACTATCAAAGCCACTCCCTTTAAACGTCATATATGCAAAAAGTGCAACAAACATGAATGCTATTACGTTTCTAATTGTAATATTCTTTGTATATTTTAATATTATAGGTACACTCAAAAAAGATATAGAGGTATAATACATTAGCAATCTACTTGTTGGATTAAATCCTATTCCATATATTGAGCCAACTAATCCAACTGCTAACGAAATAAAAAGTAATTTATTAATTCCTTCGTCTAATATATGTTTCCTTAAAATAAAAACGTATAAGAATAATTCTAGAGCTATAATAATTGCACCTGTAGCATTTGTTTGTACATCACTTTCTATATAAGAGGAATAGCCACTAAGCATATCACCTCCTACAGTCTTTAATAAATATGAAAAACCAAAATAGAGAAATACAGTAATAAGTATCAATGATAATAGCAGTTTTTTCTTACTTCGAACATTATATAAAAAATAGAGAGGCAATGCTATGATTGCTGTTTGATGTAAAATAAATGCTAGAAAAACTGTAATTAAATACTTTTTTAAGTTCTTATTTATTATATACTTATACGACAGAAAAACTACAACCATTGCTAAATGCTGTCGTACAACAAATATAGATTGATTATATGCTCCAATAGTCAACAATATAACTGATAATATTATATATGGCGAATAGTTTTTTATAACCTTTAAATACCCAAACAACCATAACAATCCAAATATAAATAAGAAAAATGTAAAAGATGATGAAATGACACTACAAATCTTCATCAAGTATCTAAATCCAACCTCATCAATCTTTACATAAGATAAAGATGCTAACGGTATTTCAAAAAAACTAATTGACCGTATTTCTTCATAACCTAAACGATAAAATTCTAAGTCTGGAACACTTTGAATATCTACAAAAGTGCGAAAAAACAGAAGTAATAAAAAACTTATTCCTACAAATATCTTATATTTTATTGTTATTGATTTTAAACAAGAACATAATAAAGCCAAAACAAGTAATAATAAGAAATTAATCAACAGTAAATGCATATAATAAAACTGATATTTATGTAAGCAGTCAATTTAGGGTATACCCCAAAGAGTAGGCACTTTTCTGTGCCTACCTTCACTGACTTGTTAAAATTTAGATTGATTGTTAAGGACTATTCTAGTCCAATACAAGAGGGTAAGAGAGAGAAATAATCTCGGCATTCATCAAAGATATCAAACCATTTACTAAGAACTAATTTGACTACTTACTTGCTTTTAATCGAACACCAAACTAACTTTCATAATCATCTATTCCTTTTCCCTATCAAAATAGGTATTTTCTTAACTACAAACATACAAATAGGGACATGCTCAAAAAACACTATTGTAGCGATGATTATTCCCATCATGCCTCCTTCAGTAGGTAGTTGAGAAAGATGAGATATTACTGACTTTGTATAGCTGATTGCCATTAAATTAAACGCCACATAAAGTAGGGTGCTTTGGGAAATAAAAATTACCCCCCCCGTTATCTTTTTACTGTTTTTAGATAATAGGTATAACTCATGACATATCTTGAAGAAAACGAATGAGGCAATTATTGCAACCGCATAAAAGACGAACAGATTATTGCCTATTTTACAAGTATTCATGTCAACCATTCCATTATAGGGAACTAACACGAACCAAAGTAAAAGCAATAAGAAGGTTGTAACTTTCATAGACAGACGGTCATCTTGCACCAAGTCTTTAACTTTATCTTTTAACAAATAGCCCATGCTGAGAAATGGAATTGCTAAGAATGCCGAATCTACTGGGACCAATAAATCTATTTTCTCATATTGCAATAAAATAGTTATAAGGATGGATAGTCCACAAAATATCACAAGTCCTTTCTTTCCTTTTTTCAAACTTAATGCCATCATCACCTTAGCCAAAAATAATGCATAGATAAACCAGCAAGGGGTTGCTATCGGTATAAGACCATTCGTATCATAGCCCAAACCTAAAAACACAGCCCCCCAATTAGATAGCAGTCTATCTATGGTCAGCGTTCCGTGTAAAGATAAAACCAAGACTTGTGGTATATAACAAATCAGATTGAGGAGTAAATAGGGAATCATTAATCCCATCCAGTTCTTTTTGATGGTTTCAAGTAATGACAATGGCTTATAAAGCATACCCGATATAAAAAAGAACATTGGCATATGAAAAGAAAACACATAATTGCGCAAATCTCCACACAAACTTCCATGTCCATATATCATTAGGAACACTCCCACCATCTTTGCATAGTCAAGCCAGTATATACGACCAACACTTAACGATGTTGACATCTCTCTTTAAAAAATTAGAAAATAAATATTGAGAATCACTTTAAATAACCTTTCCTTATAAACTTACTCTCCTCCAAAGAAAGCAACAGGCGTTTTTTTTCTTCCGCGGATAGTCCCTTAGAGTCTGTATTATATCTCTTATTTCGCTGAATATACTCCTCTATGGTACATATATATTTTGCAGGATTACCTGCCACTACAACGTTAGAGGGAATAGACTTCGTTACGATGCTTCCTGCTGCTATCAAGACATTATCACCGACTGTCACGCCCGGCATTATTTTGGCATCATTTCCTATATATACATAGTCACCGATAACTACCTTTCCAAAGGTGTCAAACTTTGGATACCATCTGCGTGCAGCACCAGCGCCACCATGGGTGTAGAACTTTACACCTGCAGTAATTTGGCAATGCGAACCAATTCTTATCAGATAGGGCTCTGAACTCCAAAATCGGCTTGCGATGAAATTTTCACTTCCCATTTCTATGCCTGCATGAATTGCTTGTTTCTCCAATGACCAAAACAATCTTCTGTAGATTAAAATCACCCCCCCCAATAAGATTTTTATCTTTTTTAAAAAGCGGATTGCATTCATACTTCTCTGATTACAATGTTTGAAAAATCTGTTCCCATCGATCGATGGTTTTGTCTAATTCATAATATTTTGAACGTTCTACGGCATGCATGCGACAGTGTTCTCTGTACTCATCGTCATCAATCATTTTCTTGATGGCTTCAGCTAACTCCAAATAGTTATCATTCGAACATACGATTCCTTGGTCATCATTCTGTATGATTTCACGTTGTCGTCCATTGAAGTCACAAGCTATACAAGCACAACCTTGGCTCATCGCTTCTGTGAGAACCATGCCAAAACCCTCATATCTGCTGCTAAGAACGAATATAGAGGCTTTTCTGTAATAGTCTATGATATTGTTGCAGAATCCTACAAACGACACAGAGTCTCCGATATGTTCCTGTTCTACTAGATCTGTAAGGTATTTTTTAGATTTAGGAGTTCCCGTCCCTGCAATCATTAAATTCCATTCTGGATATTGCTTGGCTATCTTTCCCCAAGCACGTATCAAATTATCAAATCCCTTCACTTTCCATACATCCAATCGTCCTATAGCAAGAATCATTTTCTCTTTATGAGGGATCTCTTTCGCTGGCTCAAATGTTATCGGGTTAGGCAACACAATCATATTTTCCGTAGGAACACTTGGGACTTTTGTATCTGCCTCCGTAAGAACCGTCACACAATCAAATATTTTGTTCGTATGGAACTTCATTTTCATGACATCAGGCCTACTTTCTACGAACTCTGGCCTATCGTAGGCATTATGTTCTGTATTTATAATCTTGCAATTCAGATTCCTTGTACACTTATAAGCTTGTAGAGCGTAATCTCCAAGGATTCCAATGCATACATCTGGCTTTATATCATTAAGCACTTTTTTAAGGTGATGCAAATAATGAAGTTGTACGATTCCTATTCGGTTCAGCACTCCTCTAATAAATCTCAGGGATATAGGGAATTCTATTGTTAAAAGCTTTATTGAGGGAGAAAGAGTGTAAGTCAGGTCTTCTTTCTTTCCTGTACTCGTGATGATTGTTACATCATACCCACGCTCTGCAAAGCCCGATGCCCAAAGTGAAGCTACACGTTCAGCCCCACCACCTGTCAATCTATAAACAAGGATTACTATTTTCTTTACCTTCATATACGAGATTTCGTCAATATTCTTTTTATTTTCACTAAAACAGGTTTAATATGCTGCTCATAAATGCAATAGCACTTTTCATTTATTCGCTGCAATGTAAAGCAGCCACATTTTACCTGTGCAAACTCATTCCACGTTACAATATCCTTTGCATGTTGTGATATAAGATTTTGTAAATCTCTGTAAGCATATGCCTTATCTGTTCTAACCCATTCATGCGCATGAAAAACGGCAGTATAAAGTTTCTGGTATCTTATTCTAGGGCAGCCAGAATCTCTGTCTGGTAGTAATTTCACACCATGCCATTTATAAGGTTTGCTGCTTTTACCATCAGACATATACTTAAAACCATTCATAGCAAGAGCTTTGATGGTATTTTCATCATAAGAGTGAGCAGGAGCAAAGAATATGTCTGTATATACTCCATGAGATGCAAGAATAGCCTTTCCTTTTTTTATTTTTTCTATTTGCACCTCCAACGAATGTCCTGAAAATTCGGAACCTATGCGATTGTTTACTATTCCTTTGTGATTACTATCAAACACATGCTGGTAGCCATGCATTGCTATGGTATATCCCTTCATCTGCAACTCTTTTACATATTCCCAAAAGTCCTCATGAGGCTTCTCTATATTTAAATCAGGGTCTATGCAATTAGGAATCACACCTATTAAAGGCTTTATACCATTTTCATCAAGTAAATCAGTAGCCCTCTTAAACTGCATGAAATCCATTGTTGGACAAATATCATCAAAACGAATAAGAATATTTTTCTTTGACATTGTAAATTCTTTCTCTAAAATTTATTTAAAGTCCTCTTTAAGAAATCTTTAAGGATATACATAAATGGAGAAACATCTGAAATATTGAATACCATAAATGTATTCGTCTTCAACACATCTTTTATCCACTTAAAAAATGATATTTTTCCAGACTTTACAAAACATAAAAAATCTGGAAATTCCGGCATTACAAATACGGATTTCATTGTTGATTGTTTCAACTCTTTCTTATAATCTTTTCCAGTATTAGCTAGATACCATAAATATGGAAGGTTTATACCTGCAGCTGTAACGCAAATTGCATTCCCATCATTTCGGAAATTCATTTCCATAAAATAATCTGTTCCTTGTTTATCACGCAAGAATTCGATACTAAACAATCCAGAATATCCAGTTGCCTGAACAAATTTTTTACACAGGTCTATTGGTGCACTTATACAATCAAGCGACTCATAATGTAAGAAACCAGTATTTGTTCGTGGACATGGTCTTATACATCGAGAAAAACCTGGTATTATGAGTTCATTACCATTATTTAAAGAAAGTCCTATAAGTTGATATTCAAAATCCTTTTCAATAAATTGTTGAACTTGGTATTTATAGCAACTACCATTCTTGATAATATTCTCAAGTTCACATTTGTTTTGACAGATTTCAATATCTGTTTTGTGACCATCCTTACTAATTATAGGCTTTGTTATACATGGATATTCAACAACATCAATATCATGAAGTGAAGAAACAATCCAAGATTCAGGAATATTAAATCCCACCTTTTTACCAAGGGAAGACATCAATTCTTTGTCCATTATTGAGGTAATCTGGCCTTGAACGTCTGCCCCAGGAAGTTTATAATTGAAATCTAATTTGTATCTATTGCAATCCAAGGCTGATGACATGCCATCACTACAAGCTATTACAACAGCCCCCTCGTATTTATTTTTGTTATTAAAAAGAAAATCAATTGCATGCTGCTCTGTATTTACAACTTGATAACCTCCTAAGTATTTGGATCTTAATAAAAATGAATTCTTAGAATCATTTACCAACAAAAGAAAAGGTTTAAGTTTCTTTTTACCTAAAGCACGAATAACACCATATGTATTGTGGTGACTTCCTCCTGTAACAATAACTTCATTCATGACACTTTTTTTATATTTCCTAATAAAGAGATTCAACTTTTCTTCTATTATATTATTATGATATATCTGGAAGCGAAGATCCTATTCGCTCTTATATAGCCAGGTTCTAATATGACATCTGATTTTATTATAGTCTCGCCTAGATGCGGATTAAGCCGCACGTATTTTGGTGGAATCCATCAATAAAAATCACTTTAATTATTTACTTTTCTTTTTAATGCTAACCAAAAATTTCTTCTATAAGCAGGAAACACTATACTATTTATTATTGACAATAATATTGTATTTAAACCTATTGTTATAAATGTTTTAGCCAACGGATTATATATAGAACTTGACAAATATCCTACTACAGACAATGCGAGCAACAATATAGCACTACCTCTTACAATACAAAGGAAGTATTTATGTATAGGAAATTTCGTCACAAGACATTTTTGTATTATAATATTGATAGTAGTCTGAATAAACAAACATATTACCATTGCTATATATGCATATCGTGCGTCGAAGTCCAATATAAAAAAAACATAAGTAAGTAACAAGCAAAACAGATTAAGTCCTCCAATCGTAAAACTCATCTTTTTTATATTTCCTGTTGCATGGATTCCATCCTGCAAAATCTGTGTTACAATAGAAAATACATTATATATAAGCAGCAATTTACAAAAGTCCACAGCGTAAGCGGGTACATTATTCAACCACAAATGCATCACGTACTCCAAATTAATGTATAATGGGACAAAAACCAAAGATAGCAAGAAAAATAATATGTCACACTCAGTACACATCAATTTACCCATTCTATCAATATTACCAACTGAATACTCTTTTATAATTTGAGGTTTAAATGCTTGGAGCACATTTACCATAAATGTTGAAATGATACTACTTGCTTGAGTTGCTACACCACTTGCTGCATTTAAGGCAACTCCAAAAAATTTATTTATCAACACATTAATTCCTTGCTGCTTTATGGCAAATGTGCCATTACCGAACAAATCACAAACTGCAAAGTTCAACATAGGTTTTACAATATCTTTGTGATAATGACAACTGACATAAAAATCATCTATTCTCCTGCGACAGTATATTATATACGTCATAAAAATTACAACGGACACTGTAAATAGCAAACCACCATATGCAATCAATCTATTGGGAAATAGAACTAAGAGAAATACTATAATACACTTCAATATTACATTTATGATTTCTATTATAGCAAAGACATCCATTCTTTCATACGATATTACACACGCATTATAAGGTACTTGTAAAATACTTATAACCGATGTCAACAACGAAAACTGATACACCCAATTTGCTGCATTTAATGTAGACACTGGGATGTTCAGTTCATTATTTATAAACCACACCCCCATAGTCTCACCAACTATAAGAACTATAAATGCAATAAGTGTATGAATTTGTATAGAAGAACTAATTGTTTTCCGTATATAGTCTGCTTTACCTTTGCCTAAGCTAAATGATATAAATCTAGAAGTAGCCCCACTCATAGAAGAATTTACAAACATCATTAATGCCACTATTCCACCAATGATATTATAAACGCCAAAGTCCTCTACACCGAGATACTGCAATACAAGCCTTGATGCATAAAGATTGATACAAACAGCAAAGAGCATCCTTATATACAGAAACATCGTATTCTTTGCTATGCGTTTATTTTTTTCTGATGATTGATTTGACATTTTGCTTCGCGTACAATTTATTGAAATCCACAATTCAAGTGTAAGCAGTCAATTTAGGACTGCCCACAGAGAGTAGGCATTTTTCGAAGCCTACCTTCACTGAATCTTTAAAATTAGATTATTTTTTAACATTATGAACTATTCAAGTCCGATACAAGAGGAAGAGAGAGGAATAATCCCTGCAATCCTCAAAGATTTTTATAAAGAAAATAAGCTGAGTTAATCTGTATTCCTTCTCCTGTTGCCAGTAGATTTCTTACCTAAAGCACCGGCAGCTTTGGACTTGCCCGATTCTGAACGTTTAAAGTTTGAAGAAGCTTCTTTTGATAAAACCAATTCTTCTTCGAGAAGACGGTTTTCACGTTCCAAAGCTTCTTTTAAGGCACGTTCCTTTTGAATTTCTGCACGAATGGTATTTTTATCCACATGCATATCTTTCAACTCATCATTCATTTTGGGCAATTCTGCTTTCCTTTTGGCCAACTCTTCCTACATATCGTCATACACTGCACGCATCGCGCGTAAGTCTAAACGTTTACTTTCGTTTTGTGCTATCAAATACGCTATGATTTGATCTCGTGGGTCGGTTGACATAAGTTCCTGATAGATTACTTTGAATAATACCCTGCATACCACTCCGCGAACTTCCGCAGTCCTTCGCGCAAACTGGTATTGGGTTTAAAGCCGAAGTCTTGTTCTAAGGGGGTGGTGTCGGCGTAGGTTACGGGGACATCACCGGGTTGCATCGGGACAAGTTCCTTATGGGCTTCAAAATCGTAGTCCTGTGGGAGGACTCCGGCACGAAGCAGTTCTTCCTGAAGGATGGTGACGAAGTCAAGAAGGTTTTCGGGAGAGTTGTTACCGATGTTATATACCTTATAAGGAGGTATGGGGAGTCCGTCTTCACCATTCTGCTTTTCGGGAGCGTGTTGCATGATGCGAACCACTCCTTCGACAATGTCGTCTACGTATGTGAAGTCGCGTTTGCAATTGCCGTAGTTGAAGATTTTGATGGTTTCGCCTTTCACCAGTTTATTGGTAAAGCCGAAGTAGGCCATGTCAGGACGACCGGCGGGTCCGTAGACAGTGAAGAAGCGGAGACCGGTGGAGGGAATGTTGTAAAGTTTGGAATAGGCATGGGCCATCAGCTCATTGCTTTTCTTAGTGGCTGCATAGAGGCTGACGGGGTTGTCTACTTTATCATCGGTTGAATACGGAACTTTCTTATTGCTGCCGTAAACAGAAGAGGAAGAGGCATAGACTAAATGCTCTACTTCGTGGTGACGACAGGCTTCCAATATGTTGTAAAAACCAATGAGGTTGCTTTGAATATAGGCATCGGGGTTAGTAATGCTGTAACGCACGCCAGCTTGGGCTGCGAGATTCACCACTACTGCGATATTATGCGCTGCAAATATTTTTTCTACGGCTGCCTGATCGGCAATCGATGCGTGAACGAATGTCCAATCACGATTCATTGCTTCGATTTCTTTCAGACGTTCGTATTTGATATTGACATCATAATAGTCGGTAATGGAGTCTATACCAATTACTTTTATGTGCTGCACATCCTGAAAAAGACGCTTTACCAAGTTGCTGCCAATGAATCCGGCTGCTCCGGTGACCAGCACGGTTTTTCCTTCAAGATTTACGTTGTATGTTACCATGCCTTAGTCTCTTCTGAAAATGTCACGCGTGTAAACTTTCTCTTCAGCATCTTTCAAGCAATCGTCAAAGCGGTTGGCTATGATGGCTTTGCTTTGTGCCTTAAACTCGGCCAAATTATTCACCACTTTGCTTCCGAAGAAAGTAGTACCGTCTTCCAAGGTGGGTTCGTAGATTATTACTTCTGCTCCCTTTGCCTTGATGCGCTTCATGATGCCCTGAATGGCCGACTGGCGGAAGTTGTCGGAGTTCGACTTCATGGTCAGGCGGTATACACCTACAATACAATTGTATTCCTTGCTGGCATCCCACTGTCCGTTTTCGGCATAATAGCCTGCTTTGCGCAAAACTGCATCAGCAATGTAGTCCTTGCGCGTGCGGTTCGATTCCACGATGGCCGACATCATATTTTGCGGAACGTCCTGGTAGTTGGCCAGGAGCTGTTTGGTGTCTTTGGGGAGGCAGTAGCCGCCGTAGCCGAAGGAGGGGTTGTTATAATGGGTGCCGATACGGGGATCGAGGCCGACGCCTTCGATGATGGCACGGCTGTCTAAACCTTTGACTTCGGCGTAGGTGTCGAGTTCGTTGAAGTAGCTGACGCGGAGGGCAAGGTAGGTATTGGCGAAGAGTTTTACGGCTTCGGCTTCCTTCATGCCCATAAAGAGGGTGTCGACGTTTTCCTTGATGGCTCCTTCCTGCAGGAGGGCGGCAAAGGTTTGGGCGGCTGCTTGCAGCATTGCTACATCGGTGACGGATTCAATGGCTGCATTTTCGGCCTCGAATTCAGGCAGGTTAATGATTTTGGGATAACCTACGATGATGCGGCTGGGGTAAAGGTTGTCGTAAAGGGCCTTGCTCTCGCGAAGGAATTCGGGGGAGAATAGAAGATTAAACTTCTTAACTCCTTTCTGCGCATACTTCAAATAGAGGTTACGGGTGTAGCCTACGGGGATGGTGCTTTTGATGACCATCACGGCATCGGGATTGACTTCGAGCACCAGGTCGATTACTTCTTCCACATGGCTGGTGTCGAAGTAGTTCTTCACCGGGTCGTAGTTCGTGGGAGCGGCAATGACTACAAAGTCGGCTTCGGCATAGGCTGCTCTGCCATCGAGGGTAGCCACGAGGTTCAAGGGCTTCTCAGCCAGATATTTTTCGATGTAATCGTCCTGAATCGGGGAAATCTTATTGTTGAGTTTTTCCACCTTTTCGGCTACTACATCTACGGCTGTTACCTGATGATGCTGGGCAAGCAGCGTGGCAATGCTCAGTCCGACGTAGCCGGTGCCGGCTACGGCTACTTTAATGTCTTTGAAATCGCGCATAAGTACTTTATTTATATTCTGTAGCTGTTGGTGGTATTGAACCACATTCTATATAGAACTACCTGTACAACAGCTTACCTATATTTTGTTTAGAACTTCCGCCAAACCATCTTGTTCACTATACCCACATAGCTCTGAATAATCTTCACTACCTTAGTCGATACATTCTCGTCCACATAGTCAGGCACAGGAATGCCATGGTGTCCGTCACGGCAGAGTTCAACAGCAGTATCTACGGCCTGAAGCAGGGAGTGTTCGTCGATGCCGGCGATGATGAAGTCGGCTTTGTCGATGGCTTCGGGGCGTTCGGTGCTGGTGCGGATGCAGATGGCGGGGAAGGGGTGACCGACTGAGGTGAAGAACGAGGATTCTTCGGGGAGGGTGCCGCTGTCGCTGACTACGGCAAAGGCATTCATCTGAAGGCAGTTGTAGTCGTGGAAACCGAGGGGTTCCTGCTGGATGACGCGTTTGTCGAGCTGGAAGCCGGAGGCGGCGAGGCGGTTGCGGCTGCGGGGGTGGCAGCTATAGAGAATGGGCATGTCGTACTTCTCGGCCATTTTGTTGATGGCGGTGAAGAGCGACAGAAAGTTCTTCTCGGTGTCGATGTTTTCTTCGCGGTGGGCTGAAAGCAGGATGTACTTGCCTTTTTCCAGACCGAGGCGTTGGTGTACGTCGCTGGCTTCAATCTCTGCAAGGTTCTGGTGGAGCACTTCGGCCATAGGGCTGCCGGTTACGTAGGTGCGTTCCTTGGGCAGACCGCAGTCGGCCAGATAGCGGCGGGCGTGTTCGCTGTATGCCATATTGACATCGCTGATGATGTCAACGATGCGACGGTTGGTTTCTTCGGGCAGACATTCGTCCTTACAGCGGTTGCCGGCTTCCATGTGGAAGATGGGTATGTGCAAGCGCTTGGCACCGATGACACTGAGGCAGGAGTTGGTGTCGCCAAGAACCAATACGCCGTCGGGCTTGGTTTGGGCGAAGAGTTTGTAGGAGCAATTGATGATATTGCCACAGGTGGCTCCGAGGTCATCGCCTACAGCATCCATGTATACTTCGGGTTCGGCGAGCTTGAGGTCGCGGAAGAAGATGCCGTTCAGGTTGTAGTCGTAGTTCTGGCCGGTGTGGGCGAGAATGACGTCGAAGTACTTACGGCATTTGTTGATGACTGCGGCTAGACGGATAATCTCAGGACGGGTGCCTACGACGATTATCAATTTCAGTTTGCCGTTATCTTGGAATTTTATGTCGGAATAATCAAATTTGGGTTGCTTTTCCATAGGAGGTGAAATTATGAATACTTTTAGGGGGAAGCGAACACGGATTTATGGGATTAAAGGGATAATATATATGCTAAACGAAATGATTGGGACGAAAGATTGAAAAGGATTAAATGGATATATAGAGGGGAAGAATTTTGGAAACGGATATAGAGGGGAAGGGAGGTTAGCGGACTTTGCGTTCATACTCCAGTCCATCGTAGTGACCGAAGTTATAGAGTAGGCCCAATTTATAACCTGTGGCCTTCAGGTAATTGTATATTTGACTTCGGTGCATATCGTCCAAATGCGCCACGGCCTTCAGTTCGACAATGATGTTGTTATAGCATACAAAGTCGGCCCTGTAAGTTTGACGCATTGCTTTTCCCTCATAGTATATCTTGAGTTCCTTTTCTCTTTCATAAGGAATCCCTCGCTTGAGGAACTCTATTTCAAGAGCTTCTTGATACACGGATTCAAGAAATCCATATCCTAAGACATTGTACACATGCATCGCCGCACCATTGATGGCATAACTCTGCTCCTTATTATACAACATACAAACATCTATTAAATCCAAGTTCTAATGAACCATCCGTTTAACCAAGGAAATCCAAATAAAAACATCCGCGTTATCCATTATATCCGTGTTCGTTTACCCTTAATTACATCCGTGTTCAATTCTTATCTACCTTATCAAAATAGGTATCCGGTTTATTCGGGTCGAACACCTCGTTGCAGTACATCACCGTTACCAGATCCTCGGTATCCGAAAGGTTGATGATATTGTGAGTATAGCCGGGAAGCATGATGACACTCTGTATCTTGTCGCCGCTTACCTCATAGTTCAGTATTTCGTCCGTGCCTTCCTTGCGAAGCTGGATTAGTCCGTGACCGGCTACGACGATGAACTGTTCCCATTTGGTATTGTGCCAGTGTTCGCCTTTGGTAATGCCGGGCTTCGAGATGTTGATGCTTACCTGTCCGCAGTTGAGGGTGTGGACGAGTTCGGTAAATGAACCGCGCGGGTCTACGTTCATCTTCAAATCGAAGATGGCTTTTTCCTTGGGGAGGTAGCTCAAGAAGGTGCTGTACAGGCGCTTGGCAAACGAGTCAGCGGGGATTTCGGGAATCAGCAGGGTCTGGGGCATGGCGGCAAACTGGTGCAGCAGGTCTACGATTTCGCCGAGGGTGCCCTTGTGGGTCACGGGGCAATAGCAGTATTTGCCGGTTGCTGTGGGGAGTACTTCGAGGCCTTCAAACTCGCAGTGGTGTTCTTCGCCTTTCAGGGCGGCTATCATTTCGTCTACAAGGTCGTCGATGTAGAGCAGTTCGAGTTCTACCGAGGGGTCGTTTACCTGAATGGGCAAATCGTTGGCAATGTTGTTGCAGAAGGTGGCCACGGCACTGTTGTAGTTGGGGCGGCACCATTTGCCGTAGAGGTTGGGGAAACGGTAAACCAACACCTTGGCACCTGTTTCGCGGCCATAATCCAGAAAGAGGTCCTCACCGGCTTTTTTGCTTCGACCGTATTCGCTGTTTCCGAAACGGCCGGTCAGTGAGGCTTGAGCACTCGATGAGAGCATGACGGGGCAGGTATTCCCGTGGCGTTTCAGCGTGTCGAGCAATGTGGAGGCAAAGCCGAAGTTGCCTTTCATGAACTCGTCATTGTCCTTCGGGCGGTTCACGCCAGCCAGATTGAACACGAAGTCGGCTTCCTTGCACCAGGCTTCTAACTGCTCGGGCGTGGAGTCGAGGTCGTATGCAAACACGTCTTCCACTTGCAGGTCGCCGTAGCAACGTGCTTTGCCGTCCTTTATATTATGGAGTTGGGCGCAAAGGTTTTTACCCACAAATCCTTTGGCTCCGGTTACTAATATCTTCATATACGCCCTTTTTATCCTCTGCATGAAAGGAAACCGAAGGGGGCGGCTATTTTTTATAGGTGTAACTTAGGGTCATATATCCTCTTTGAAAGAACAACCACTTTCAAAGAGGATAGTAAGGGGTTTACTGCACAAAGTTTCCTTCGCCGCTCAACTCTTTCTGAATGTATTCCAACGCACCAATTTTGGCTTTGGTTTCTTCCACAGTCAGAATGCGAGTGTTGTTGGAGTTGAATTCGGTCAAGGTATTGCGTTCGGTTTCGCCTTCCTTGAAGTACTTGTCGTAGTTCAAACCGCGGTTGTCGGCCGGTACGCGATAGAAGTTACCCATATCTTCGGCCTTGGCGCATTCTTCGTTCGTCAGCAGGGTTTCGTACATCTTTTCGCCGTGACGGATACCGATAATCTTGATGTCTTCTTTCTTACCGCCGAACAGTTCGCACACAGCTTCGGCCTGGGTCTGCATGGTGCAGGCAGGGGCTTTCTGTACGAGGATGTCGCCGTTCTGTCCGTGTTCGAAGGCGAAGAGTACGAGGTCTACGGCTTCTTCGAGCGACATGATGAAACGGGTCATGGTGGGTTCGGTCAGGGTTACGGGGTTGCCGTTGCGAATCTGGTCAATCCACAAGGGAATTACCGAACCGCGTGAACACATCACGTTGCCGTAACGGGTGCAGCAGATTTTCGTTTTGCCGGAGTAACGGCTCTTGGCCACCGCGATTTTTTCTTCAATGGCCTTGGTGATACCCATGGCATTGATGGGGTAAGCGGCTTTGTCGGTTGACAGACAGATAACGGATTCCACACCGGCTTCGATGGCAGCGGTCAGCACATTGTCCGTACCAATCACATTGGTTTTCACGGCTTCCATGGGGAAGAACTCGCACGAAGGAACCTGCTTCAGAGCTGCGGCATGGAAGATATAGTCCACGCCGGGCATAGCGTTTTTGCATGACTGAAGACTGCGCACATCTCCGATAAAGAATTTGATTTTGTGTGCCACATCGGGAAATTTCACCTGATACTCATGGCGCATGTCGTCCTGTTTCTTTTCATCGCGTGAAAAAATGCGGATTTCACCGATGTCGGTACGGAGAAAGCGGTTCAATACGGCGTTACCGAAGGAACCTGTGCCGCCGGTAATCATAAGGGTTTTTCCTGCAAAAATGCTCATAGTTTATATGTTGATATTTGTAATTTTCTCTCTACTTTAAATAATCTTGCTCACGCTCACCCCGTCAATCAGGCGTTGGTAGATGTCCTTGACCATATACATGGAGGGCACTACCGACAAGTTGCAGCGGACGGCAATTTGCTTGAAGGCGTTGACTACGTTTTCGCGGACGCGCTTTACGTCGCGACTGGCTTTGACTTTGTTGTCGGAGGTGATGAAGGGGAATAGGTATTCGGTGTCGGAGGGGTAGCGGTCGGCTATTTCCTGCATGGCAGAGTCCCACTGCACGGTGATGCGGGGCTGACTGATGGCTTGCGAGGTGTAGGTGAGTAGGAAACCTTGGATGTCGGTTTTTTTGATGTTGGCCAGGTCGGTGAAACTGATGCCGCGGCCGTAGATGCTGAAAAAGAACATGTCGCGGGCAAAGGACATGGGACGGGAGTCGGACAGGTCGGCATAGCGCATGCGTCGCAACTCGGTGTCGGTCAGTAACTCGCGCTCTTGCTTGGCTGGTATCGTGGTTTTTACTCCCTTCAATAATTTGATTTTCGGTACGAGGTTTTCCTTGACCGCATAATTGTAGATGGCATTGATCTGATTCAGATAAAGGCGGGAGGTGGATGCTTTGCGGCCGTTTGTCAGCAGCCATGCTTCGAACTGTACCATCAACTCGGGGGTCAATTCGCTGAAGGGGAGTTGCTCCTTACCGAGGAATGCGGCTAAACAGCGGAGGGACATCTCGCGGTTGTGGGCGGCATCGCAACGACCTGCTTCGTTATCCCGGGCGATTATCTGACTGGCATATTTGAAGAAATCGTGTTCCATTATTCTATAATAGATGCTGTTATTCAGCTATTTCAAAGTCTTCAAGGTGCACATTGCTGATAGCTACGGCATAACCGCCCAAATCCATTACGAGCTGACGGTCGCGCAGGATGCGCACGACGTAGCCTTCCTGTCCTTTCAACACACCGGTGAGTACGCGCAGTTTGACGTGGTCTTTGGCGAATTTCTCAAATGGGTCGCGAAGGAAGGTGACACGTTCGGGTTCCTCTTCCATGATTTTCATGAAAGGGCGCATTTGGCTGTCGGCAATCGAGGCGGGTTTGCCCGTGCTGCAGTCGTTCACTAAATAATATTGGGGAAAGTTGTGCATCAGGAAAGACTTCAGTTGATTGGTCTCGCCCTGTAAAAATACAAGTCCGCTTACGGTGGGTTTTTCTTCTTTCATTACGCCCTTGCCGTTCGACTTTTGCTTGTATTGTATGGTTCGATGAATGAAGCACTTGGGTTTGAAGCCGCCTTCGAGTTTGAGTGTGTTGAGTTTTTCCTCAAATTTTCCGGCAGACATGTGCTGAATGAATATATAGCCCCAGGGGGTTCCTTGCCGGGGACGGTCAGCGTCTGTTGCAGGCTGAACTGCGGCGTCGGACGCTGCACGAAGTGCTTGATTTTCAGGATTTTGGCTTTCAGAATGGCCTTCACTTTTGGGTATTCCTCCTACTTTCGAAACCGATTCTCTATCAGCTCCGACTATATGTATGCCCTTTGGTAAACGCTTATTATTATAGGTGTCGTTTACGTCGGCTGTAGAAGAAGGAAGCGAGCAAACCTGCGTCATTTTCTTTATCTACTTTATGTCATTGTTGGCGGTCAGTTTATGGACTGACGGTGCCAGTGGTACATTGACAATTATCATAAATTCATACTCTTGAAGTACCGAAAAGCCCAATAAAGAGGAGAGAATGTTTTACACGCCAAGACTTATGCTACAACCGTACATCCTTTACTGCTTTTTGGCCTTTGTCTCTATCAGTTCACGTCTTATCTCCTAATGTAAGATATGATATAAGTATGAATTCTCTGATTATCAAATAGTTCTGAATTTAAAAATCGAAGGTTTGTGAAACATTTCTATACAAGAACGCAAAATATTTGAATTATTTTCGCAGATTCCTACCATATACACGAGAAAAGCCTTACCTTTGTAGCTGAAATCTTGTCTTACATTAGAAGACAGGACTTTTTACTCTCTACCTATCCAGCACATTGGCAGTTTTTATTTCGTTTTTCTCTTATTCCCTTTGATTTTTCCCATCAATTATATCCTATCTGCTGGCATTTTTTTCCTCTGATTTATCCAGGTAGGCCCTTTATGGAACATACACACTTGCATTCCTGATGCTTAGAAGTTGATGCTGCGTGCATGGGTAAAGCAGGCGGTGAAGTGTTAATTGCCCGCACCGCAAAAAAGTAAACAAGTAGGTGTTCAAAATTATTTTATATAATTCTATCGAAGTATTTTTACTTTGCT
>ERZ831979.989-NODE-989-length-28429-cov-414.140023_pt1 | contig 28429 bp, 25 predicted proteins | sample MGYA00519952_ERZ831979 | MGnify/ENA primary metagenome ERZ831979 (study PRJEB31850, sample SAMEA3708723) | human gut metagenome | biome: human gut; feature: human-associated habitat; material: faeces | place: China | collected 2014 ...
CTTTAAAATACTCAACTCGCTGATATTCAATAAATAAAAGAATTTACTGTGACTCAAGCAGTGGAAGGTGATGTGTTTCTCGATGCCGGAAGCCTTTATCCACGGTTTGAGATACAATGCCACTGTACTGTTCGTGAGATTCTTGAACACCTGTCCAGTGCTTCGCTCGCCACAGAGCTGCAAAGCCTCTTCGCTGATAGGCAGGATTGCAGCGGTGGAAGTCTTCTTTGTGATAATGTCCATTCCCCAGCCGCCATCAGCCAACTTGACGATATTCTCCCACTGGAGTCTGATGCAGTCAGAAAGGCGAAGACCTGTAAGGCAGGAGAAGAGACCTGCACGGCGAAGGACATCACTCTTGCAAGGAGTCTGAGACAACTGCAACAACTCTTCCTTGGTGAGGAACTGCCGCTTGTTGCCATGAGCCTTGGCACGCACAAGTTTCTTGGCGATATTCTCTTTGAGCAGTCCGTCCTCGTATGCGATGGCAAGGATGCACTTCAACTTGGTAAGGTTGTTGTTGGCTGTTGTTCCCATCATGCGCTTGCCGTTGTGCATACAGGCATCCGACAACAGGTAGTCGAGGAATCCCTGGCAGTACGGAACGGTAAGGTCGCAGAAGCGGCACTCGCCATGCGTGTAATTGTGGAAGTGCATGTAGGCGGTTGCCCAGTTCTGGCTGCTGCCACGCTCAATCATGAGGTTCTTGAAATATTCCAAGAAGCTCTCCTTGCCCTTGTTGCGGTCGAGGAAGCCATACTCCTCATTGATGATGGACTCAGTCCTGCGGCACTTGATGATTTCCGCTTTCTGAATCATACTTTTGTTGTACTCCTGCTGAAAGCGTTCAACAGGGTTGGTGTAGATGTAAAGACCAAGGTACTCCCTGCGTGAGAGCTTGCCTGTCTTCGGGTTGCGGATTGGAGGATAGAAATCCAGATAGAGGGAAGTCTGTCCGTTCTTGATAGGTCGTTTCCGCACGGTGACCTTTGTACAAATGTTCGTCATATTGTTATTCTTTTATTATTCTTACCGATGTGTATCTGTGGATGCGAATAGCCATGGTCGCAACGCTTTAACTCTCAAATCCGATGCAAAGTTAGATTGCCGTGAAAAGAGAAAAGCAAAGATGGCTTCAAATACAGCCAGAATTTAACCTGAATTTGCTTTTGAGTATGATTTTACGCTCAAAATCAGACTAAAAGCAGGTATTGGATGCGTTTTTTGTCTTATATCCGTTACTCTGCGTTGTGGGTTTGTTTCGACCGACATGGATGGGTGCTGCATAGCAATTGCAACGGCATGGGTCGTATATGAGTTTGTTTGAACCATCTCTTGACTTGTGTCTCACTTCCGTTTTGCCTTGGTCGTAGTACTGCTTTTCTCTGCCTTCTTGCGTGCAGCCTCCCAGTCTGCTTTCAGATAGTAGTTGGCTCTTCCGCCTTTGAACTTTCGGATTCTCACTCCATGGGTCTCCGCAAATCTGCGTACCTGTGTCTTGCCTAATCCGTAGAGTTTCATGATGTCGAAGCAGGTGTACCAGTCATCGGAAATGTTCTTACCCTGTTCTTCATTATAAAGCCCGATAACCCTTTCCACGTCTTCTTTCTTGAAGCAGGTCGTTCCCCATGCGTGAACTGACTGGAGTTGGTAACGATTGCGGACTTCATAGAATCTTCCATACTTGATATTAAAGGTGCTCAACACCTCTGCCATTGTGTAATGGGTGTCGTGGGTTACTCCATCAGGTGCTCTTTCACCAGCCCTGGGAGTCTTGCGACACTTTGCCAACTTGTTGACTGAGCCAGTCTCGGCATCTTTTAGCCTCTGTGCTTTCTTGGACGTTGCTCCTTCTAACGATAGGGAAGAAGGGAGAACCACCTGATAACCTTGTCCCTTGGCTATTTCAAGAAGGTCTTGCAAATAGATCCTGGTCATGCGTGTACCGAAATTTACGGCTCTTAGCCTGCCTTGACGAATAAGACTGCGTACTGTCTTGACGCTGATGCTTACTGCCTGCGCTGTTTCCTCTACGGACATCAGCACGATTGGAATGCGAGTTGTAGTATTCATTTTTACCGTTATTTTTGAATTTTGCAGTGACTCATGGGGGATGGTCCTTGACGGAAACTTTTAAGAGGAAACAAGGGGAAATAAGAGGAAATAAGAACCCTCATTAAGAACCGTGTGTCCCTCTGCCCATGGTACAACCGTGGTACAAAATTACTATAAACGGATGAAACTCGCAATAGGCGGTTGGAGCGTTATGTTAATGAATATGTATTGAAAATGAGCTATTTATGACGTTTCTCTAAGTTTTGTTTGGAGTTCTTTTCGATGCGTTTTAGTCCATATGACATGCATGTGGAAGGACTTACCACTTCCCGAAGGACCGAGGCAGAAGAAATTGGAGTTATCCGTTATCTTGTTCTTTCCTTCCTTACCGCTGATGTCGATGGCCACTGGCACACCTTGGCGGTCTGTATAGTAAATCTTCAACGGTGTTTCCTCACTATGTTGAATGCGCTCTTTGTACATGAGGCAGGCTGCTGCATCACTGAGAGTCAGGAATCGGTCATACTCTGGGTTGGTGGAGTAGCAATTACCAGGGAATGAGTTGACAAAAAGCTCCAGCTGGTTGTAGGCTCTTTTGCTGATATGAATGCCCAATCGGCCAAAGGAGTTCTCCAGATGGTTGGTACATTTCTGAATATCAGCATCTATAGGTACTCCAACGACAAGGTTGAAGTGGGCATATACCAACTGCTTGTTTTCTCTTGCTATCACATCCTGCACCTTCTTGATGTCCTCCACGGCTATCTGGTTGCTTGGATTAGGCATACTGGCATGACGGTTTTTCTTCTTGTCAAGTAGGGAGAGTTCTCTTTTCTGGTTAGGAATGAAGAACATCTGGTTATACACAACTACATCGGCAGATGGGATGCTGTCAACCAATGATACCATGTCCACTGGCATGGAAACATTGTTCACCTCAATGTTGGTGAAAGGACGGACTATAGATGGTGTGCTGACACAGTCAACATCAACAAGACTATACACCTTGCATCGTTTGTTACCCATGCTGATAGACTCTTCATCAACTTTGAAGTTTGTCATTGACACAGTCTTGTCGTTGAAGTTCATGGAGAAATAGCGGTCAACATATTCACGAGCCGTATTGCCATCGAGGTAGGATGCTTCCATGCCGGAATCTTTCAACTGGTCTTTGACCTTGCGAATTTTCACCATAAAGTCACGCCATTTCTTGCGATCAAAAGAGAAGATACGGCTTTTCTTATTCTCCTGGGTGATAATCAGATAAGTCTGGCTGTCGGTATAGGAACGTCCATTGAAATACTTGAAGTAAGACTCTGACAAGAACTCATGGTTGTCGTTACTCTCATCCTGAAACTGTTTGCGCACGAAGACATCCTGCTTATGAATGGCATAGCCTTCACCAAGGGTCTGGGCAAGTGCGGTGACAAGATGATTGAACTCATAGTAGCTGTCTATATTGGCAGAATACTTCTGCACCGGGTTCTCCATCTTCAAAATGGCTGAGTATTCGCCAGTCTTGGTGTAGAGCACGCCAATGCCATCCACATCCTCAACAGAGAAGTAGATGTCCTGAAAAATCTTCTTGCGTTTGCCTCCGGTTCCAAAGGCAGAGACTGAGATAGCCATGCCTATAAGTATAGCTACAAATGCTATGATTACATATATGATCATTGTTATTTGCTCTTTTATCAAATGAAGATAGGCTCATCCTTGCGAGAGGGTGAGCCTACCGATTTACATTATTCAGATTTCAACACACTTGCTCATTTGTTTACGTTTGAATTTTGTTTGATTACATTCTATGCGAACAAGCATAGATGAACACACCATGCTCTTCCTTCTTGGTATGCAACCCTTTCTTCTGTTTGAAGAAGATGAGGGCAGCTCCCGAACAGAGGGAAACTGCAAGAACCACAAGACCAACCACAAAGCCGAGAATGCAATATGCTATGATAAAGCCGAGGATGGCTCCACCAACGGCACAGGCAGCCCAGGTGATATAGCGTCCCTGGAACCCCATGAATTCAAGGGGCTTCTGGAGACCCTTGAACATGGGATAGCTTACGTACTGATTTTCGTTTACTTCTCCTGACATGATGTATTCTTTAATGCTTGAACGATAGATTAGAGGCCGAAGAACAAAGGCAGAGCCTGGGCTGCAGCAACGAGGAAGATACATGCGCCAACAACCATCATGATCTTCTTCTTGACATCCTGCTCCTCATTGTTCATAGCGATGTAAACGCTGATAGCACCCACAACGGCAACTACACCGGCAATGGCGTAGCAGAGCTTAACCACAAAAGGTACATACTTGGCAATCTCCTCCGTCACAGTTGCGAGGGCATCTGTTCCGGCTGTGTAATCACCAGCTGCGTTCTGTGCATAGGTCGCCAATGTTCCACAGAAAAGGAGCATGGCGAGCGTCTTCATACGCTTGGCACTGAAAAGATTCTTTGCGAAATTCTTGATTTTCTTCATTTGATTTCTTTTGATGTTACTTAAAAAATTTACACTCATTTATCTCTCCTGCAGGTTGAGATGTTTTGTTATCCTATCTTTTTTACCTTATACTATATTATAACCGAAGAATGCAGGGAACAGGATAGTTGCACCTATCATGAAAAGGCAGGCACCAATCAGCATCATGATGGATTTGGTTACGTCACCTTCGCCCGTATTCATCTTTATATAGATTTGCAAAGCTCCTACGATGGCTACGATGGCAGCTATGGCATACACCAGATAGACTACATAGAGCATCATTGTTACCGTAAAGTCATGAGCATTGCTCAGTGCGTCTGCTCCCCAGCTATAATCGACACCACCGCATTTGGCAGATGCCAACATTGGCTGGAAGAGCATGACACCTATTAACATTATGGCAAACAAAAGATTGTGTTTACAGCTTATCTCTGGCATTCTTCTTTTCTATTTTTCGGGTGTTGTGCTTATTGTTGAGATTCTGCATAAACTCATCTGAGAGGTAACTGCATTGTGGCACTGGATCTATGTGCTCCAAAATCTCATCGTTCTTCTCGTTGAGTTCTTCGCTGGTCACGGTATGTGACTGTGGCTGCTGCGATTGCTCTTCACCAGAAGGAGGTTGCGGATAGGGTACGTTTCCTGTCGGGTTGACAACTCTGAGTCCATCATCCGTGATTTGCTCCGTGAAGGTCATGTCACCCTCGTCAGGACCCTCGTTGCGTTCTTCGATTGCAACTGGCTGTTCCTCATTGGTCAAATCACCTACATCATAGGCCTCTTCTTCTGTTTTCTTTTCATCCTTCTTTCCATGTAGGTCTAATGTGATCATTACTGCAAAGTACACTACATACACAAAAGTGAGGACGAGCGCAAAAATTACGAATCCTGACATTTTTAATCTGAATTTTATTTGTTATTTTTATTGTTATCATACTCGGAACTTACATCCGACGAGTCGGCGTATTTCCCAAAAACAGTGCAAAGGAACATATATTTGTGCGATAAATGAAAAAACAGAGCTAAAACCGTTTCAGTCTTAACACAGATTATAAAAGAAGTATGATAATATTTTAATAATCATACTATAAAATAACAAGAGGGCATATAAAACAAAAAAGGAGACCCTCTCGAAAGAGAACCTCCTGATTGGTCAGTGATATGGCATTTGGGACATTATTTGGGTGGTTTGATGATACCATTGATTACATCATTAACATCTTTGTAATTGACATATCGATGGGATTCATCTACTACCTTATCCTGATAAGCAGCTTTTATCTTCTCTACAGTCTTTGCACCTGCATCATCGTTGTCCAGATAACAATGTATCAGAGTGTATTCCTGCAGGTATGGCAGCAGAACCTTGATGTTACTGACAGAGTTGAGAACGAGATAGTCGCATTCATGTGGCAGACAAATCTCATTGTCTGTTATCCATTTCTTGATACTGGCATATGTCAGCATATCAAAGAAACCTTCAAAGATACAACATTCTTTGTGTAGCTCGTTGTTTGGTCTGATGATTGAAATCGACTTTTTGCCAATGCTTCGTTTGCTGTATTTGTTCCTTGCTTCCATTCCACCCTCGATATTCTCAAAGGCTATGGCATAGTAACTCTTGTCATAGATACGATAATGTACTTCCTTGCAATACTCCTTGGCTATGTCATAGTCTATTCGTCTCTGCAAAATGTAGTCTCTGAGATAAGGATGACTGAGCCCAACAATACGCTCAATGATGGTGTTGGCTTCTTTTGCCTTCTCTCGCTGGTCAGCTTGGTCTTGTTTCCAGGCTTCCTTTCTCTCATTTTCCTTTCTTTGGGCTTCATAATCCTCTGAATATTGTAGATGGTGTTCTTTTATCTTCTGTTCCAGATAGGTCAGAACTTCATGATTGTTCCAGGAAGGATTCATTTTCTGAACCAGATTGATGAGATTGCCACCTTCGCCAGCTCCAAAGTCATTCCATAGATTCTTCTTGGGACTGACATTGAATGAAGGCGATGCCTCAGTCCTAAAAGGAGACAGATACCAATAGTTCTCCTTTAATATATAGACATGATGATAGCCCTGTGATTCAAGGAACTGCACAATGCTGACTGATTTGATTTCTTCTATAGTCATGTTGTTACATATTTTATGGGCACATATTAGTTTAATATATATATACCCGGTTAAACTTAAACTTATAAACTTACTTGGACGGAAACAGAGTAGGGTGATAATGGTAGCCGTCTTTCTCTTTTGTTATCAACTTTCGTTCATTGAAAATCTTTAGCATCTCCTTCACGGCATTATCACCACGTTTGTAACCTTCTTCAGCATAAGCTTCACCCAGAGCCTTTACCAAATCGACGTATCTCTGTGGGGTACTCTTGGAGAAAATCTTTTGAAGTACCATCGTATGAACATCGTCAGGCAGAGAGGTGAGCGGCTTGTCTTTGGGCTTGACAACAGTGACGTGATAACCGACATCAAGGACAGGCAGAGAGTTATCGTCAATGTGGAATGCCCAGCTCGAAAACTCTTTGTCTCGCATGTGCATGGGTCTTACCTCACTGATATTGGCATCCTGCTTGTTCTTGCTGATAATCAGCACCGTTTCTGCCTTATTCTCCAACTCAGTACCAATATGGCCACGAGTGTTGTTGTCATTCTTGTTAAGGCTGAGTCCTGCCAGTCGGTAGATTCGTTCAACAACATTGTGGCAATGATAGCGACTCTGCTCCGTATCGAAATAGAGGATCTGTCTCTTTCCTTCAGGAAAACTTGCCCGGTAGTTGAGTACAGTGGAATTGGTTAAAGCTGCTGCTACCATCGCCGTGATGTTGAACGTCTTTTTACTCTTTGCCTTACCAGTTGATGCGCTGAAATTTCCGAAAGTGGCAATGGTACAGTCACCGACCCATAACACCTGGGGTGGTACGGGCGGTTTTTCTGAAGCTTTTATCTCTCCTTGTCTGAGATAGCTTTCCAGTTCACTGTCGTTGAAAGCGCTCTTGCACAGCATGCCTACTTCAAGAGAACTTGCTGCAGACTCTTCTTTCTCACTTTTACTGTTTCTTCCTCTTGCCATTGCTTCTTTCAATTTGATTTCTACACTTTGAGGGGTCAATCACTATCTCAGACTTTTCCAAGAGAGCCGTCAGTTGGACATCAGAATAAACTCTGGTCTTGTTTTTCTTTCTGTCTTTCATAACGCTTCTCTATTTATTGGCACTGTCCTTTCGTGCCGGGGTGATATGGTTGTTGCGCATCCATTTCAAAAGCTCCTTCTTGTCGAAATAGATGGTTTTGCCCTGTGGCTTGTAGTGAGGAATCTCCATGTTCATGGTGAGCTTGTATATCTGAGACTGAGAAACGCCAAGATATTCCGCAACCTCAGTAGTGGTGAGCATCTCTTTGTTTGAGAAATATCTTTCCTCAATCTTTGAAAGTCGCTCGTTAAGTGCCTCAGGTTCTACCGAAGTAAGTTCCTTTACTCTCATTTCCAAAAGTTCTACTCTCTTGGCAAGTATGTTCATGTCAATTTTACTATTTCCCATTTTCTAATTACTTTTATGTTAGACAATAAGGGGGCTACCCCCGAAACTGAATCGATTCGGGGGCAAAATTACCCCAATAAAATCTAATACAACCGACCTTACTCCTGACACTCGGAAGTGTCAGGGGGGATGTAAGGAGATTTTTCTTTTCAGTTGTTTAACTTACTTTACTTCATCGCATTTCTTTCAGTTGTTTTGCAAAATCCAGAAACTCCCCACTTGGGAACTTTGCAGATGAAGCCTTCAGTTCACTAAGTCGGCTGCTGATAGCACCTCGCTTGGATGCCTTTCCCGTACTCTTAGGGATGAGCAGCTGATTGTCCGCAATAAGTGATACCCAGTTGTGGGGAATCATCTTCTCGATAGACAAAGCATACAGCAATTGAAGTACCTGTCGCATGTTGACTACAACCAGAGATTCTTCCAACGCACATTTGAAGAATCCGTCCATCGTTTCTTCATCGATACCATCTACAAAGAAATTCGACTCATTGGCGAATTTCGTAATGAGTCGAATCTGTTCTGGAGTGAATGAAGCAAGAATACGAGGGCTTTCAACCACAACTTCAATGTGGTTGAACTCATAAACCATTGTCTCAAAGTCTCCTTTCTCAAATGAGGACTTGGTGAAGTACTTAGTGACAAGGTCTTTTCTGGTTGTAAGCAACTCATACAAGCTGAATACATGCTTGAAATGGTTGCGGACGATCTGCTCCTCGGAAGAGAAGACCGGGAGGTGATAGCTAACAAAGTCGTTGACATATCTGTCATACAACTTGCCATCGTTAAGGATTTCCGACTTGTACTGCTCGTAAGCAGCACGATAGAGTGTCCAAAGCTCATCTTTGGAAAGCTCAATCTCTTGTTTTGGACAATGATCTGAGCATTGTAAACACAAAAAGAGAGAGCACAGAGGAATTGTTCTTCTGACTCATATTACTTTTTGTTAATGAATAAATTTGAAATACGCCTACTTAATGAAGCAGGCGGAAATGTGTATTTAACTTGACTGATATTTGCTATGTAAGTCATCATTTCAGTGCAAAGATACACTAAAATTGTGCAGTCTATCTGCATTCAGTATAAAAAATAACATCAGTATGATTATTTAGACTGTTATCAAAAGAAAAGCCTACATTAGGGAATATCCAATGTAGGCTTCTGAATTATAGGCATTTATCTGTCCTGTCAAATTCTTCGTCTTGGTCTTTTGCTGAGTATCTGATTAATCTCCATGGTGCTGATTGGAGCCTCTATCTTGCAGCCAGATTCTAACCATTTGATAAGGTCATCTCTAAAGAAGGTGTATTTCTTACCCTTCTGATTGACAGGGATTTCACCGTTTTGTATGTAAGTGTACATAGTGGATTTCTTGATTTTAAGAAACTCACATGCCTCCTTCACATCCATCGGAATATGATCTGATAGGGAAGGTCTTTTAGTCCTGCGCACTTCTTCTCGAATCAGTTCCATAGACTGGTCAAGAAGATCGAATCTTTTTAGAATCTCTGACAATACTTCCGGTATGTCATTGAATGTTATTTGTCTTTCTTCGTTCTGCATATTGAAAACTTTCTTTATTTCTGATGATGAAATTGATAATCATTGTAATCGGGTACATCTATCTCAATTACGCATTTGCCCTTCTGTCTCAATGTACGTCTCATGCTTTCCACTTCAACATCCTGGAGTTCGGTAGGAAAACATAGCTTTATGAAGGTAGCTCGTTTCTGACCGCTCCAGCCAAGGCGTTCTCCAATATTCCAGGAGTAATGCCTGATGTCGAGAGTATTCAATGTTCCATTTGTTTTCACTGGAACAATACATGATTCAGGGATGTCATACAGTTTTATGTTCTGACACAGCATCTCCAAGTACTCATCTGTCATATATGGCGAAAGTACAGAGTAAGTGTAGTCTTTGACTGCATCATATTTTGAACTTTCAAGACTATACTGCCTGTTGCGATAGCGTTCACGCATTTCTTCTGCTTTCTCCACATCCGAGATGGATGGTTCGTTGGAAGAAATACTGTTGTTGATCACGATGTCTCTCACCGCTTGCGGCTTACGCAAGCACATGAATGCACAGACAATGATGGCAAATGATATATAATAGAATATCATCGGCAAAGAGAAACCGAAATCAGAGTCGGAAACTGTCACCATCAGGTTAGCAATCGCTCCATGTATTCTTGGAGCGACTACTACCATAACGATGGTGAGCATATTCGAAATGAGGAGAATCAAGAAGTTCTCTTTTAACTTTTTAATCATTGCAATTGTTACTTTTTGGAGTTTTTGTGTCTGCAAAGATATAGAGAATCTTGCTATTTTCTACTATTTCGTATCAACAAAATGCGTCTCTTAAACACAATTTATTATTCTGTATTTCAATGCTTTAAGCGATATTTTATTTTCTCTTATTTGCCGTATTATAATTTTATTTTCTCTTATTTGCTTTTGGGCACATCTTGCTTTCTGTTGGCTTCTCTTCGTCTTTCACGTTCGTTAACGTAATTCTGCCTGCTGCCTCACGTGTTTTTGGATTTGCATGAGAAGCGTAGATCTGCGTTGTGCTGACATTTTTATGGTTAAGCAGATGCTGAACTGTATAGATGTCTGTACCAAGTTCGAGCTGCAACGAGGCATACGTATGACGGAAGCAATGGAAGGTGATATGCTTTTCGATACCGCACTCTTTTAGCCAGTTCTGCATCACACCATACGTCATAGTACGTTTGAAACCTTGGAAGATATATGTTCTGTTGGTCTTTGGATGGATTAGAGCATACGCATCATCGCCAATTGGAACCTGGGTCTGGCATTTTGTCTTCACGCAAATAAAATCCAGATAATATCCACCATCAGCATAGCTACGGATGTTTTCCCATTTCAATCTCAGGATGTCGCTGATACGGAGACCAGTCAGACAAGAGAACAAAGCTGCCTTTCGAACCACCGGAATAGAACATTCAGTGGCATACATTCTTCTAACTTCCTCCAATGTAAGACTTTGCTTCACTGGCGTTGTACATGAAATGTTTTCCAACAGGCTGGCAAGATCATCTGTCAGTCTTCGCTCACGGTATGCCTTTGTCAAGACCTGCTTGAACACATTCCAATAGGCTGATGCCGTATTTCTGGAAATAGACTTCTTGATAACATGTCCACCTCTTGATGACACTTTGGTGTCAAGGAGATATTCCATGTACTTGTTACAGTAAAGTACATCAAGCATCTCAAATGTACATTTACCTTTACTGAACTTCTCGAAATGCTTGTAGGCTGCATCACACTTCACATAGTTGCGATTCACCATATTTCTGAAATATCCGAGAAAGTCCTCCTTCAATCTGTCACGGTTGAAGAAATCGTACTTCTCATCAAGAACATCAATGTACACCTTACAACGAATAGCTTCTGCCTTAGCGAGAATCTTGTCGTTGTAGAGCTTCTGCTGCTTGTTGGCAGGATCGGCATAAATGTACATGCCAAGTGAGCGACGGCGTATCAACTCCATCGTCTCCGGGTCTCTATATCCTGGCCAGAAGTCCAGGAAAAGTGACTTTGTTCCGTTGCGTCTGTCACGCATACGGAGCTTAACGGTTTTACATACTTGCATAATATATCTGATTTTTGTATTAATAAAATTCGTTTGCAAAATTCTTAAATGATACTACATTGACAGCAGTAAAGAGAAAGTAAATCATACTATTCAGTATAATCTGTTTTCAAATCATCATTTTTGAAACGTTTTTCCATGAGTCTGTCGAATTCTTCTTTTCTAAAGAACATGAATTGCCCCTTCTTTACTTTAGTGACTTTGTAATGCTTGACGTAATAATGAACAATATCCTTTGTCATTCCATACTTCTTCATTGCTTCTTCTACGGAATAGTAGCGTTCTCTCCCTTCGAAATATCCAGTCTTCAGCGCCTGGATGTGCTGCTTTGAATAGTAGGTTACTCCATATTCAACTTTTGAAGGTATCTTATGCCTGTGGATGAATGAACGTACTGCGTCATGCGTCATCTTGTAGGTATCTCTCATCTCTTCAGGAGTGATCCAGTCATTTATATCCGCATACTTATGCTTTTGATTATACAGGATGTCAATGGCCTTCTTCTCATAGAAGTTGAAATTTTTAAGAGCTATTTTAGGAGTTTTGTTCTCTCTGGTCATCACACCGACATGCTTGATGGTAATCTTGAACATTTCTGCCACTTCCTCAGTTGAGTAATATCCTTCTGGAGTAGGAGGACATGCTCGCTCCTGTGCTTTTGGTTGGAAGATGACACGTTCTGTTCCATCCAGGTTCTCCACTTTCTTGGTGTTGCCCATTCGCTGTTGAGTAATCTTGTCGAAGTCGGTTCTATAGATCATCGTGAACTTACCTCGCTTCTCTGTCCTTACATCATAATTTTTAAGAGTGTAGCTAATCTGATCCTTTGTTAAGCCATACTTTTCTGAAATCTCTTCGTAAGTGTACCAGTCCGGATCTACCTCATTGCCTTTTTGCTTGATACTATCGATATGTATCTTTGAGTAATAGGCTTTACCATTTCTATTTACCCTTGGTACCTTGTGATAGGTTACAAAACTCATAGCGTTAGTTCGAGTCATACCATACATCTCCATCACCTGATCCATTGTATAGTAGTTGTCGAGATCGATTTCTTCAAGAAGGTCTGCAAACTTTGCATCAACTGCCTTTTTACTGAAGAAGGTGTTACGTCCTACATAGACTTTTGGAATACCCAAACGGTCACAGCGTCCCCATACGGCCTTGCGACCGATATTATATTTCTCCATGATTTCACGCAAAGTATAATACTCCTGGTCATCTTTGCGTTTATAGCTTTTCTTCTTGTATGCACCAGCTTCCTCAAAGTACTTATCAAGATCTTCACGACGAACATATGTCTTACGTCGTAGTCTGACAGCTTTGAGTGTTCCAGAGTAAAAGCATCGATACACAGTAGTAACACTAACACCAAGAAGAAATGCGACATCTGAAGGTGTCAAGAAAGGTCGAGAAGCGATTTCCAGACTTTGCAAATTCTGAGCATCGTCCTTCTTACTTTCTCTTGCTTTTTTCTTTTTCTCGGCTTCTTTCTTCCGATGCACAACACGAGCACACCTCTTGGAGCAATACTTATTTGTGATTTTGGTAGCAATGAACTCTTCACCACATACCTCACATTTTCTTAAAATCCTCATTTTTGTTTGCTATTTAGTACCCTATGAGTCCCCCTAATTCTTTTGCAGCAATTTTCACGTTTTTGCAGCAATTTTCATGATGGTGTCCAACATGAGAAATGTCGGTCACTGGAAAGGTTTGCAGATTTTGCAATTAGTGTCCAAAAATAGAATTTTGGCTTTCCATTTGATCACAGAATTGAGGGCCACGAATGAAATTTGAGCCAAAAATACACCAAAATATTGGTTTCAGCAAATTACAAATGGAATGTGTTAAGACGAAAAAAGCCACCTAAGTAGGTGGCTTGCAAGCAGTTATAAAAATGTTCGTTTTAGAGCTGTCCAGGGGGTTACTTTCCGATGCAAAAGTGCTTGAAGATGTTATTTAGCGTTTCCTGGCTACTGATCTGTCCGCCAGTGATTTCGCCCAATTCTTCCAGTACCATTTTCAGGTCTTCGGCGATGATGTCGCCGCTCATGCCCATTTCCATCGACTCCAATACTCGGGAGAGGGAATCATGGGCACGGAGAAGGGCCTCGTAGTGGCGGGCACTCGTTATGATGACGTCGTTCTCTGTAATCTCAGGAATATCAGCGGCTCTTACTAATGCCTGCTCCAGGGATGAAACGTTCTCGCCTGTGCGGGCACTGATGAAGAGTGGGGATTCTGCTTCGTTGGATTCTCCTTCGCTGGATTCTGATTCACTGGAATCTGAGCCACAGGAATGGGTGAATTTATCGAAAGCAAGTTTATCATTCTCAAGTTTATCCATCTTATTAAATACCACCAGCAGCTTCTTGCCCTGGTTCTTCAGCTTCATCTCCTCGATTTCTGAGGCTGACGGCTGCTCATCTAATAGCCAAATTACTATCTTCGCCTCTTCCATCTTCTGGAAAGTGCGCTCTATTCCGATGTTCTCTACCACATCATCCGTCTTGCGGATTCCAGCTGTGTCAATAAAGCGGAAGGTGATTCCGTCGATGAGGGTGGTGTCTTCGATTACATCTCGGGTGGTTCCGTGAATGTCGCTCACGATTGCCTTCTCCTCGTGGAGCAGACGGTTGAGCAGGGTGCTCTTGCCCACATTCGTCTTGCCTACGATGGCTACGGCTACTCCCTGCTTTAGGGCATTGCCGGTTTCGAAGGAGTGGGCGAGGGTGGTAATCTTGTTATTGATTTCTTCGGCTAGTTCCTGGAGTTCGCTGCGGTCGGCAAACTCCAGTTCTTCGTGGTCGCTGAAGTCGAGCTCCAACTCCAGGAGCGAAGTCATCTTTAATAATTTTTCGCGAAGGAGGGAGAGTTCGTTGCTGAAATGACCCTTCAGTTGGCTGAGCGCCATCTTGTGGGTTGCCTTGTTGGTAGAGGCGATGAGATCAGCTACGGCTTCTGCCTGGGAGAGGTCCATCTTGCCGTTGAGATAGGCACGACGGGTGTATTCGCCCGGTTCTGCCTGGCGACATCCTACCTCCGTAAAGCGATGGAGAACCTGCTGAAGAATGTATCGGCTGCCATGACAGGAAATCTCGGTGGAGTTCTCGCCTGTATAACTGTGGGGTGCACGGAACACGCTCACCAGTACATCATCAATGGTGTTGCCATCCTTATCCTTGATTTCGCCATAATGCAGAGTGTAGGGCTTGGCTTCTTCCAGGGATTTGCCGTTGGCAGACTGGAAGATTTTGTCGGTGAGGGTAATGGCGTCGGAGCCGCTGAGTCGGATGATTCCGATAGCACCGCCGGCTGGGGTTGCCAGGGCGCAGATACATTCTTCTTGATTCATTTTTTTATTGTTTAAATTCTATCTAATACAACCTTGATGAGATTGTCGATGGTGCTCTTGTAGCCGGTGTTGGCGCTGAGGGCACGGCGGTTGGCGATGACCATGCAGCAGGTTAATGCCTTATGACCGAGGAGAAGGGAAAGACCGGCGAGGGCTGAACTCTCCATCTCGAAGTTGTTGACGCGCAGACCGTTATACTCGAATGCTTCAATCTTCTGATTAAGTTCCGGGTCGGCAAGTGGGGCACGGAGTTCGCGGCCCTGAGGTCCGTAGAAACCGCCACAGGCTATGGTGATTCCGCGTACCATATCATCGCCGGCTATCTGGTTGAGCAGTTCCGGATTGTTGTCTACACAGTATGGGTTGCCAATCTGGTCGTTCCATTTTACCTGGCGCTTGAATTCTGCCTCTGTTTCGAGGTCGCAGATTTCGTTGCGACGGGCATAGAAGTTGATGAGTCCGTCGAAACCGATGCTCTTCTGCGAGGCTACGAAGGTTCCGGCAGGGCAGTTGAGCTGCAGACCGCCGCAGGTTCCGATGCGCACGAGGGTGAGCGTGGTGTGCTCAGGTTTCTCGGTGCGGGTTTTGAAATCGATGTTCTTCAGCGCATCGAGCTCGTTGACTACTATATCGATATTATCGCATCCTATTCCGGTGCTCTGCACGGTGATTCGCTTGCCTTTATATGTGCCGGTGATGGCGTGGAATTCCCGACTTGAAACTTCGCATTCCTTCTCATCGAAATGGGAGGCTACGAGGGCTACGCGACCTGGGTCGCCAACGAGGATTACTTTATCAGCCACTTGTTCCGGGCGTAGATGAAGGTGGAAGCAGCTTCCGTCTTCATTGATAATCAATTCTGATTCTGCAAAATATTTGCTCATGGTTCTTTTGATTTTAAGTTATACATTATTTATATTGGGGCTTTGCGCCCCTCTGTGTTTAATATTAGCAAAGATACGAATAAAAAATGAAATGGAATATTTTTTTAATGATTTTAAACAGTAAAAAAGCACGAAGGGCAAATCCCGGAAATGGAACTTGCCCTTCTCTTTCAAATCTCTCTTCATTTATATCTAGTAAAGACTGCCGATGAACGGAGCCTTTAGCCGGATATTCTAGTATGGTTAAACCCGGATGAGGGGTTATGAATTCATAGAGAGCAGGAACTCGTCGTTGTTGCGAGTATGCTGCATGTTCTTGTGGATGGTGCTCATCGCCTCGATAGCGTTCATATCTGACAGATACTTGCGCAGAATCCACATGCGGTCGAGCGTTGTCTTGTCCTGCAGCAGATCGTCGCGACGGGTAGACGAAGAAATGAGGTTGACAGCAGGGAAGATGCGCTTGTTGCTGAGTGAGCGGTCGAGCTGCAACTCCATGTTACCGGTTCCCTTGAACTCCTCGAAGATGACTTCATCCATCTTACTACCTGTATCGATGAGGGCAGTAGCGATGATGGTGAGCGAACCACCGCCTTCGATGTTACGCGCAGCACCGAAGAAACGCTTAGGCTTCTGGAGGGCGTTTGCATCTACACCACCGGTAAGCACCTTACCAGATGCAGGAGCTGTGGTGTTGTAGGCACGGGCGAGACGGGTGATAGAATCGAGGAAGATGACAACATCGTGTCCGCATTCTACCATTCTCTTAGCCTTCTCGAGCACGATTCCGGCAATCTTGACATGGCGCTCTGCTGGCTCGTCGAAGGTAGAGGCGATAACCTCTGCATTCACAGTGCGTGCCATGTCGGTAACCTCCTCAGGACGCTCGTCGATGAGCAGCATCATGAGGTAAGCCTCAGGATGGTTGGCTGCGATGGCGTTGGCAATATCCTTCATGAGGATGGTCTTACCGGTCTTAGGCTGAGCCACGATGAGCGCACGCTGACCCTTACCGATTGGCGAGAAGAGGTCTACGATGCGGGTGCTGAGATTGGTGGTGCGGCGGTCGCCACAGAGATTGAACTTCTCATCAGGGAAGAGTGGGGTGAGGTGCTCGAAAGGAACACGGTCACGAACCTCTGACGGGTCACGGCCATTGATCTTGATGATGCTGGTGAGCGGGAAGTATTTCTCGCCTTCGTGAGGTGGACGCACCTTGCACTCGATGACATCGCCAGTCTTCAGACCGAACTTCTTGACGAAGCTGGATGCTACATAAACATCGTCCGGTGAAGAAAGATAATTGTAATCGCTGCTGCGCAGGAATCCGTAGCCCTCTGAAATCACTTCGAGCACACCGTTGGATTTCACGAGATTGCTGAAATCGTAGGCTGGTGCTTCCTGCTTGTTCTTGGCTGCAGGGGCAGCAGCTGCAGGTGTGTGCTGGTGAGAAGTCTGTGGAGTGGTAGGACGGTCGAAGATGTCGACAGTAGGAATGGCAGCCTGGTCTTCGATAGGAATGTCGACTACCGGGATGAAATCGGTTCCATCGCCCGGATCACCCTTCCAGGTTCCGTCTGCATCGAGTTCTACCTTCATACCTTCAGTATAGTGGATAGGAGCTGACTCCTGTTTCTTATCGGTTGCAGTTTTTTCAGTAGCTTCTTCCTTTGCCTCCTCAGCTGGATCCGGAGCGGCTGCCGGAGCTGGAGCTGCTGCTGCGTTCTGTGCATTCATCTTAGCCTGGAGCATCGCCTGCAAATCGCCGCTGATGTTAGCGCTCTCAGCGTTTCCTGCAGAGAACTGCTCTTCAGGAACGGCAGCTTGCTCAGGTGCTGCCTGCTCAGGAGCAGTCTGCTTGTTATCGGCTGTTGCCTCTTCCGGCTGTTCTGCCTCAGTAGCAGCCTGCTGTTTAGCCTTCTCCTGTGCATCTTTCGCCATCTGCGCTTCTATCTCGGCTTTTACCGCCTGATGCTTTCTGATGGCAGCTGCTCTGGCTTCTGCAATGGCTTCGAGTTCAGCCTTGCTTCTTCTGCCGCGGTGTTTCGGAAAGTTGGCAAGTACCTGAGCCTCGATGTCTTCGCCTGATTGGGTTAGAGTCTGCTTCTGGGCAGATGATTGTAAACTCTGCTCTGCCGGGCTGAACTGGATTTCTTCCTCAACCGCTGGGGCTGGGGCAGTTTCGCTCATAGCCTGAGGAGCAGTCTCGCCGCCGTTAGGACCCAATACCTGGTTCTTCTGCACGTCGAAATTCTCTCCTTCATTACCGTGTACGGAATAAACACGGTCTTCTTTCTTGGTTGCAATGCGGGTGCGCTTGCGCTTAGGGGCTGCTTCAGGAGCTGGCTGTTCTGCCTGGGCGTCGAGAATGGCGTAGACGATAGTTCCCTTGTTATCGCTCTTCTTTACCTTGGCTCCCAGTTCCTTGGCAATGTCCTTCAACTGAACGACACTCTTTGCTTGTAATTCTTCTTTGCTATACATATATTATATATTGTATATTAATGATTTTCTTTCTGAAATGTCGCGTTTCTGAATGGAAACACGGTATTGATTGATAAATTCGTGTGCAAAGATAATTAAAAAATTTGTTTCTGCCAAATATTTTGCCTATCTTTGCACAAAAAAAATAAAAATGGCTAGTCAAATACCCTATTTAGACGTTCAAAACCTCACCAAACGCTTTGGTGCACAGGTTCTTTTTGATAATATTTCCTTCTCTATCGCTGAAGGACAGAAAGTGGGACTCGTGGCGAGAAACGGCACGGGAAAGTCTACGCTCATGTCGGTGCTGATGGATAAAGAGGGGCATGAGAGCGGAGACATCATCTACCGACGCGATTTGAAGGTGGGCTATCTGGAGCAGTCGCCGCAGTTTGATCCGGAGGAAAGTGTGCTGCAGGCGTGCTTCAATCATGAGGATGATCCGGAGAAGGTGCTGAAGGCGAAACAGATTCTCACACAGCTGCACATTACCAACCTGGAACAGCCGATGGGACAGCTCAGCGGCGGACAGCAGAAGCGAGTGGCGCTGGCGAATGTGCTGATTACGGAACCCGACTTCCTGATGCTGGACGAGCCGACCAACCACCTGGATCTGGAGATGATAGAGTGGCTGGAAGGTTATCTGAACCGCGGCAACAAGACCATCTTCATGGTTACGCACGACCGATTCTTCCTGGACAAGGTGTGCAATACGATTCTGGAACTCGACGACCGCACCATCTACACCTACCGCGGCAATTATGCCTATTATCTGGAGAAGAGGCAGGAGAGAATGGACAATCTGAGAGCCGAAATTCAGCATTCGAAGAATCTCTACCGCAGGGAACTCGACTGGATGCGCCGTCAGCCTCAGGCTCGCGGACACAAGGCGAAATACCGCGAGGATGCTTTCTACGAGCTGGAGAAGGTGGCAAAGCAGCGCATAGAAGACAGGCAGGTAAGGCTGAAGGCTTCTACCGTTTATATAGGTTCGAAGATTTTTGAATGCCAGTATGTGAGCAAGGCTTTCGACGACAGGGGACAGAAGAAGGTGATTCTCGACAACTTCTACTACAACTTTGCCCGCTTCGAGAAGATGGGCATTGTGGGTAATAACGGAACGGGAAAATCTACCTTCATCAAGATGCTGCTGGGCGAGGTTCAGCCCGACAGCGGCAAGTTTGACATCGGCGAGACGGTTCGCTTCGGCTATTTCTCGCAGGAGGGGCTGAAATTCCGTGAAGACCAGAAGGTGATTGACGTGATTACGGAGATTGCCGATTACATAGATCTGGGCGGCGGCAAGCACATGACGGCTTCGCAGTTTCTACAGTTCTTCCTCTTTACGCCCGAAGAGCAGCACAACTACGTTTACAAGCTGAGCGGCGGCGAGAAGCGCAAGCTTTACCTCTGTACGGTGCTGATGAGGAATCCGAACTTCCTGGTGCTGGACGAGCCGACCAACGACCTCGACATCCAGACGCTGCAGGTACTGGAAGAATATCTTCAGGATTTTGCGGGTTGCGTCATCGTGGTGAGCCACGACCGCTATTTCATGGACAAGGTAGTAGACCATCTGCTGGTTTTCAAGGGCGAAGGCGAAATACAGGATTTCCCAGGCAACTATACGCAGTACAGGGAATGGAGCCGGATGCAGGCGAAGGACGAGGCGGAACAGGCGAAACCGGCAAAGAGCGGAAATGCAACGGCAGAAAGCGACGGAGCTGGCACGGCCAAGCGCGACGCCAATTTTGAGAACAAGCGCAAGATGAGCTATAAGGAGAAGCGCGAATATGAGCAGCTGACCCAGGAAATAGATGCGCTGACCGAGGAACAGAAGAAGCTGGAAGAGGAACTCTGCAGCGGAAATCTATCGGTTGAGGAACTGACGGAGAAAAGCAAGCGTCTGCCTGAAATCAAGGATGAACTTGATGAGAAGGAAATGAGATGGCTGGAACTGGCTGAAATGCTCTAGACTTTGAACTTTGAGCGTTGAACATTGAACTTTATGATTAGTTGATGTGCGGCCGTTAATAATAAACATTTATAAAAGAAAATAGAAAGAATGGAAATTAAGAAATCTGAATTTACAATATCGGCTCCACGAGTGAGCATGTGTCCGAAAGATACGAAGGCTGAATATGCTTTCATCGGCAGAAGTAATGTGGGAAAATCGAGCCTCATCAATATGCTCTGCAACCACAAAGGTTTGGCTAAGACTTCAGCCACACCGGGTAAGACGCTGCTTATCAACCACTTCATCATCAACAACGAATGGTATCTGGTTGACCTTCCTGGCTATGGTTTCGCCAAGCGTTCGAAGACCGTACAGAAGCAGCTGGAACAGATGATAAGCAGTTATATTCTGCAGCGCCAGCAGTTGGCTAATGTCTTTGTGCTCATCGACGTGCGCCACGACCAGCAGAAGATAGACCGCGAGTTTGTAGACTGGCTGGGCGAGAGCGGAGTTCCTTTCTGTATAGTCTTTACCAAGGCCGACAAGTTGGGTCCGGTCAAGGCTCGCATGAATGCGGAGAAATGGATGCATGCGCTGGAAGACCGCTGGGAAGCACTTCCACCTTATTTCATTACCAGTAGTGAAAAGAAGATGGGACGCGACGAGGTGCTCGACTATATTGACGAAATCAACAAATCGCTCGCCGGAGAATAATCTTTCGGGAGAGAATAAACCAACAGAGAATGAAACAGATTAATTGGGGATTTATCGGCTGCGGAGAAGTAACCGAAAAGAAAAGCGGACCGGCTTTCAACGAAGTGGAGGGTTCGCAGGTGGTGGCTGTGATGAGCCGAAGCGAGAACAAGGCACGCAGCTATGCTGAGCGCCATCATGTGCGCAAATGGTACACGGATGCATCGGAATTGATAGAAGATCCCGATGTGAATGCTGTTTACATCGCCACGCCACCTTCTTCTCACGCCACCTTCGCTATCATGGCGATGCGTGCGGGCAAACCCTGCTACATAGAGAAACCACTGGCTGCGAGCTACAACGACTGCATCCGCATCAACCGCATCAGCGAGCAGACGGGTGTTCCCTGCTTCGTAGCTTACTATCGCCGTTATCTTCCTTACTTCCAGAAGGTAAAGGAGATTATCGAGAGCGGAACCATCGGTAATGTGGTAAATGTGCAGGTACGCTTCTCGGTTCCTCCGCGCGATCTCGACTTTAAGAGCGGCAAGGAAATGCCTTGGCGACTGCAGCCGGATATTGCTGGCGGCGGCTATTTCTACGACCTGGCTCCTCATCAGATAGATTTGCTCCAGAATCTGTTTGGTGTGATTACCCGTGCGCACGGCTATCCTGCCAACAGAGCGCATCTTTATCAGGCAGAAGACACACTTTCGGCGTGCTTCTTCTTTGAGAGCGGAATTCCGGGCAGCGGAAGCTGGTGCTTCGTAGGACATGAGAGTGCGAAGGAAGACTGCATCGAGGTGATTGGCGAGAAAGGTTCGCTCTCATTCTCGGTGTTCACTTACCAGCCGATAGAAGTGATTACGAGCGAAGGAAAGAACTTGATTACGGTTCCGAATCCGCCTTATGTGCAGCTGCCGCTCATCAAGAGTGTGATTCAGCATCTGCAGGGAATAGGAAAATGCGACTGCACCAGCGTTTCGGCTACGGCTGTGAACTGGGTGCTGGACCGTGTGTTGTGGAAGAACTGATTTTTTTACAAAATCATCTCGAAAACAAACTTCAAGGAAGCATCATCATCCGGAATAGAGAGTAAGTTATGAAGAGAAGTTTCTGTATATTTGCAATCATCTGTTCTCTTGCCAGCACTTCGGCAAGGGCAGTGGAGCCCGTGGATTCTACCATGCTGGGAACGCTCTTCAACAAGACGATGTTCATGTCTAATTCTCAGGACAGCCTCGTGAAAGAGCGCCATCGCAAAACCTTCTTCCATCAGGTGGGAAATGTATTCACCCGGTTCTTCAGAGAATTCAACGGTACGGATTCTTCTTATATCGAAGACCAGCACTACAATTATACGGTGATGCTGCAGAACACCAATACCTACGAGGAATATACGCTCAGAAACAGCGAAGGACAGAGCATTTCCTTTGCTCCTGATCCTTCTTACCGCCTGGGGCCTTATCTGGGCTGGCGATGGGTGTTTCTGGGTTATACGTTCGACCTGAAGCACATCAATTTCGGAAACAACCACACCAACAAGAAGGAGTTTGACCTGAGCCTCTACAGCAGTCTGCTGGGAATAGACCTGTTCTGGCGACAGACGGGAAATGACTATCATGTTCAGCGGATGAATCTGGGTGAGCACATCAATTGCGACCCTATTCACAAAGCTCCTTTCGATGGTTTCAAATCGAGCATCAAGGGATTCAATCTTTATTACATCTTCAACCATCGCCGCTTCTCTTATCCTGCCGCCTATTCGCAGAGTACGGTGCAGCGGAGAAGTGCCGGTTCCATGCTTCTGGGAATCGGTTACACGGAGCATGAACTGGAGGTGGACTGGGATAAACTGACCAATCTTGTAGATAAAAAGCTGAACAAAAATCTGACAAACGGGGGAACTCCGGAAGCCAAGATAGACAGTTCGCTGATGTTCAGCAAGGTGAAATACAGCGATGTGAACGTAACCTGCGGCTATGCTTACAACTGGGTTTTCGCCAAGAACTGGCTCTTCAACGCTTCGCTCTCGGTAGGTGTGGCTTACAACCGCTCGAAATCGGATAATGAAAGGGAACATCTGGACATTACCAACTTCAGTTTCAAGAATGTGAACCTGGATGGAATAGGCCGCTTCGGTATTGTGTGGAACAACACGCATTGGTACGCGGGCGCCAGCACCATCATCCATTCCTACAACTATAAGAAAAAACAGTTTTCTACCAACAATTCGTTTGGCTCACTCAATATTTATGTGGGTGTGAACTTCGGCAGGAAACGTCATCATTAACATATAAAAAGAGAAGAGATGAAAATATTTACGAAAATGGCAGCTGTTCTGCTGGCTTGTCTGCTGGCTGTTCCGGGAGAAGCCAGGGTGAATGTGGTTTATCAGCGGCAGGACAGTCTGCGGATTGTGGGACTGCTGCAGCAGGCAAGGGCTATGAAGAAGAAACCAGCCAGTTGGATGCTCTGGTTCGGCAAGCAGATGGCGGGCGTTCCTTATGTGGGCGGCACGCTGGACCGGACGAAGGAAGAGGTGCTCATCGTGAACACCCGTGAGCTGGACTGCACCACATACGTAGAGATGGTTACGGCGCTCACCCTGTGCGCCAAGAAGAACGAGACTTCTTTCTCGGCTTTCTGCGAACATCTCCGAAATGTGCGTTATGTGGGCGGAGAGGTTTCTTATGTGAAACGCCAGCATTATTTCACGATTTGGATGGATGCAAACGAGCGCGAGGGAATCGTGAAGAATATTGCGCCCAATCCTCCTTTCTCGGCCGTTCAGACCGTGAACATCAACTGGATGAGTACGCATGTTTCGAGCTATAAGATGCTTAAGGCTCATCCGGAATGGAAATCGGGAATCAGAAAACTTGAACAGAGTGTGAACGGCAAGCGTTACCGTTATGTTCCGAAGGGCAAGATTGCCAACACGGCAGTTTTCCGCAACGCTATTCACGATGGTGACATTATCGCCATCATTACCAACAAGAAGGGGCTCGACACGACCCACATCGGTATTGCTTCCTGGCACAAAGACGGATTGCATCTGCTCAACGCCAGCAGCATTCACAAGAAGGTGATTGATGAACCGATGACGCTTTATACTTACATGCATAAACATCCGGTGCAGATAGGAATCAGGGTTTGCAGAGTTCAGTAAAAAAATATTAGAAAAGAAAAGATAAATGGAAGAGAAAAAGAATTTTGAAGCGATTTTCAAGGAAGATCTTTATCAATATCTGCTGAGTATTGATAAGGTAGATGCTCATTTGCCGGAAGCTCCGGATTTGGAAGAGCTGTGGCAGAAAGTAGGCGAGAGTTATCTGCCTGATGCGATTCGCGAGTTTGCCAAATATCCTACGGTTTCATTGGGTTGGATCATGTATGTAGGAATGGCGCTTGCCAAGTATTGGGATGAGGATTGGGAACTCTACAGCAAGGTAGAGAATCATTATGAATATCTTCGTGACAGAATAGATTTCGACCACATGGATGATTACATCTGCGAAAAGGTTCTGCTGCTGAATGAGGAAGCGCATAAGGCTGTTACGAATGTGGTTGCAGAATGTGCTTCGCGCTCTTACAGTAAGCTGATTCATCTGAATCTGCAGCCTGGAAGCGAGGAAGCCTTCCGTGGTTTCGTTGCCGCCCTTCACCAGATGTTCCTCATGGGAATAGCCGTAGAGCTAAAAATGCTGGGTTACCACATGACTAAAATGTAAAAGAAAGTCCGTAAGCGTTCTGTTAAAATGCCTACGGACTTTCTTACTTATTACTAAAATAATTACTTCATTTTCTTGAGATATTCTCCAGCGCGGGAATCGCCAAGTTCCTGGGCTTTCTTCAGGTTCTTGATGGCCTCTTCCTTATTTCCTTTCTCCTTCTGGAGCAGACCTAAGAGAAGGTAGCCGTCAGCATATTCAGGAGCCAACTCTATGCAATGGGTGGCTGCGCTGATTCCTTCATCATAACGCTTTACACGCAAGTCAAGACTTGCCCATTCTGCAAAATATGTAGGCTCTTTAGGAGCCAGGTAACAGGTGCGGGCAATATCAAGCAGGGCTGGCTGCCACATGCGTAACTTGGTTTCGCATTGGTAACGGGTGTAGAAGAAGGCTGGCGAAACAGGACGGGCAATGGAATCGTACATATTATAATCCTGAATAGCGCGGCGGAATTCACCCTGCTCTTTCAGAAATTCTGCACGAGCCAGATAATAATTCGCAACCATTCCGGTCTTGCTTCCAACGCTTACCGCACTATCGAGCAAAACTTCAATCTCCTTGGCTGGAGCCTTGAGATTCTTCTTAGCCTGGGCAGCCTCAAAATAGAGTTCGCCGCTGAGAAGTGAAGTATTGGTCAAATCCATGAAAGTATCGTAAGCTTTCTGGTACTCACCCTTTGCGAAATTAATCTGCGCTTCCTGATGGCGGTAAATAGGCTGAGCCTTGATTTCGTATGCCTTCTGAGCCTCAGCTATGGCCTTATCAAGCGTCCAGTCCTTATAAACAGAATCGCCCTTGTAAATAATCTTCTGATAAATCAGGTCGGCATAGTTGGAATGAGCCTCATCCTTGGCAGCCGATTTCTTAATGCCTTCTTCCATCAGTTTGGCAGCTGCTTCATATTCGGCCTTATCCGTCAGATAAGTGGCTTTCTCCTTGTAACCGAAGGCTGAAGTAGGGAATTTGCTGATAAACTCATCGCTATATTTCGCATACTCATCAGCAGTAGTCTGGCCTTTCTTCAGAGTCATCATCGTCATCGCTTCGTTCTCTGTATCAGGAAGAGCTGTACGGATGGTGGTTTCGCGAAGGGCTGCGTCAAGACTCGAAAGACCGGTTACCTTCAGCTGCTTGGCGTAGTTGGCGTCGATGGCCGTAACCTGACCATTGCTGTGCATCAGACCGATGACCTGGCCGTTCTTGTTGGCAAACGGACAACCTACTGCATTTTCGGGAGCACTATTCGAGAAGATGTAATAGTTGTACGTAGTTTTGAACTTCTCTACGCTGCTGATGTCCTCCTGCTGGTAAGCCGGCTTCTTGATAGAATAAGGAACCAGCCAGACCTTGTCGCCAGCAGCCGATTCCTTGGTTGCGATAGGGGCAGCAACTGTAGAGGCGTTGATGCGGAATTTTGCCACATCGTAGAGTTCGTCGGCTCCCATGATAGCCTCAACAGGAATCGATTTGCCGGAAGCGTCAACAACGCTAGCCTTTACAGCTCCGACAAATGGCTTGAAGGTGCTGATAGCCGTTCCCTTGTTGTCGATAAAAACACCTTGTGTAGAGGCGATAATGTCGCCTTTCTGATTGAAAGTAGTCAAGGTGAAAACGCTCTTAGCCAGTTTCTGGACCGAACCCGGCTGGGCATAGAGGGACGATGCTCCGAGCATCAGTCCCATCATGATCATATTTATTTTTTTCATAATCTTATTTGTGTTGCTTGTGTTTATTGAGCAACTCCTTAGCATTTGCCAGGGCAGCAGGCGTAATGTCGCTTCCGCTGAGCATCTGGGCGATTTCTTCTATACGCTGCTGCTCGTTGAGTTCCTTCATGTGAGAAAGAGTTCCCTCTTCGGTTTCTTCTTTCAGAACCTTGTAATGATGGGTTCCCATGGAAGCAATCTGCGGCAGGTGGGTGATGGAAATAACCTGACGGTTCAGGTTGCCCATCTCTGTCATGATTTCAGCCATCTTTTCAGCAATCTTACCGCTTACTCCCGTGTCGATTTCATCGAAGATGATGGTTGGCAGTTTTACGGCGCCGCTGATCATAGCCTTCAGAGAAAGCATGACGCGGGCGATTTCTCCACCGGAAGCAACCTGACTCACCGGCTGGAGAAGCGTGCTCTTGTTGGCGCTGAACAGGAAATTTACCTTGTCAACACCATCAGAACTGAGCGGCTTGGCGGAGAATGAAATTTCGAAGCGGACGTTTGGAATTCCCAGAGGAATGAGACGTTTCTTCATTTCTTCTTCTATCTTTCTTGCCGATTTCGTTCGGATGGCAGTCAGATCACCAGCCAGCTTTTCAGCCTTGGCAAGCAGAAGGGCAACTTGCTTTTCCAGCTCTTCTATGTCTTCATCTCCATTATCTATGTGCTGCAACTGTTCGTTGATTCGCTCGCGAGTGGCGATGAGTTCTTCTACATTTTCCACATGGAATTTCTGCTGGAGCGAGTAGAGCTGGTCAAGCCGGGAATTGATGGTTTCAAGCCGGTTCGGGTCAAACTCTATATTGTCAACGCTTCCGCTTATTTCCTGGGCAATATCCTTGAGTTCTATATAGCTGCTCTGCATTCGCTCAGCCACCTCCTTCACATCCGGATAAACCTCCTTGATGTTGTCAATCTGCTGGGCTGCATTTTTCAGTTTGTCGAGAATACTGCCGTCTTCGCCCGAGAGTGCATTATCTGCCTCATAGAGCGCAGTCTTGATGTCTTCAGAATGGCTCAGGGTTTCTGCTTCCTGTTCCAGTTGCTCAAGTTCGCCTTCCTGCAGGTTAGCATCATCCAGTTCCTTAAACTGGAAGCGCATGAATTCCTCGTTCTCCCTGTTCTTTGCGATTTCCGCTTTCAGGTCTTCCAGCTGTTGCTTAGCCTTTTTATAGTTCTTGTATTCGGCAAGATAAGCCTTCTTCTGCTTTTCATCGTGGGCAATAATGTCGACCACGCTAAGCTGGAAGTCTTCCTTCTGCAGTAGGAGGTTCTGGTGCTGCGAATGAATATCAACGAGCTGTTCGCCCAGTTCTCTCATCTTGCTCAGGGGGACGGGCGTGTCGTTGATGAAGGCACGGCTCTTTCCGGCAGCAGTCAGTTCGCGGCGGATGATGGTGTCTTCTGCATCATAATCAATATCGTTAGCATCGAAGAAATCCTGCATTCCGTATTTTGACAGGTCGAAGTGGGCTTCAATCACGCATCGGTCTCTTCCTGCCTTGATGGCCTTGCTGTCAGCACGGTTGCCCAGGAGCAGTCCGATGGCTCCGAGAATGATGCTCTTTCCGGCACCCGTCTCGCCCGTGATGACTGAGAATCCTGGATAAAGAGGAATGTCCAACTCGTCAATCAACGTGAAATTCTTGATGTATAATTGCTTGAGCATAATTTCTTATCTTATTATTTTAAAGGAACTTAACCTACCTAGGAAGAATCTTTGCTTTATCATCCGAGAAGTTACCTCGAATCATTCTGCATGTAGCCTTATTCCTTGATTTTGTCCCAATATGAGTTTTGAGAAGGATTGATGGAGAAGAGCAGCTCATAAATGCTTTCTTTCTCTTTCTGAGTGCCATGTTTCTGATAGATGTTAGCAAGCTCGTC
>ERZ831979.1017-NODE-1017-length-27717-cov-10.674535_pt1 | contig 27717 bp, 27 predicted proteins | sample MGYA00519952_ERZ831979 | MGnify/ENA primary metagenome ERZ831979 (study PRJEB31850, sample SAMEA3708723) | human gut metagenome | biome: human gut; feature: human-associated habitat; material: faeces | place: China | collected 2014 ...
ACTTTCGACGCTTTTCAACACCTGGTCAAAAGTCACTCGTTTAAACAAATCTGCTTCCCCCATCGTTCAGAGATGGGGATTTTGAAGAGCTTCCTTAAAAATGGGGTTTGGCGGATACCCGCAGGTTCCGCCTTCTCGGCCCGAAGGCCGGTTAGCATCCTTCGCCAATGTTGGAAGGGGTTTCTTGCCTGCAGCACCACTCCTACCTCTTAGAGCTTTTAACCACTGACCGCAGAGCGTGGAACTAGGATGAACATCCCACGGTGCCTGTACATTCCCAACCAACGTAGCTCGCCTTCCGAAGAAAGCTCGCTTAGGCTAGTCAATCAAGGCTTTTGCAAGCCTCTGCCTTCAGGCAGGGGTTATTGACTTTTCAGAAAACTCGTTGGCTCTATAAAATCCTCAACGACAAGTCCAATATCCGCGCATCTTTCTTGAAATCGAAGCAGATGAGCCTTTTGAATCAGTACATGTATACGTTGTTGTTATAGTAGTACCTCGACACTTCGGCTTCGGGAAAGAACAGCGAAACGTAGCACTTTCAGTAGTGAATTCACTTGGACTGTAGACTCTACTACTTTTACTCGAACATTTAAAAGGACCTTCTCCGCCCACAATAGTGCATTCATCAGTAATCGAGTATTCTATAGCGCTCACAGGCACGTAAGTATTGCAGTTGCATTCCTGAGTACCATTTGCCTTAGGCGTTCCTCCATACTCACAAATCGCCGAACAATCTGGAGCAGGATAATACTTGCAATTCTGCGTACCATTCCCCAAAGGTTCTCCTCCATATGAGCCAGTGCAATTCGGCGCAGGATAATAATTACATTCTTGAGTCCCATTTGCCAATGGTTTGCCACCATAAGTCCCTGTGCAATTTGGCGCAGGTAAAAAAACGCATTCCTGCGTGCCATTGCCGACAGGGTAGCCCCCATAGAGACCAGTGCAAATCGGAGCATTCTCACAAGCACAGTCTTGCGTGCCATTTGCTGCAGGCTCGCCGCCATATTCACAAACCTTAGCGTCACACACTGGCGGCTTATCACAAGCACAAGCCATTACACCTAAATTATTAGGCTCGGGATGCCCCCCATATGGACACTCGTTGGAACAATCCATACATGCACACTCGCTTGTAGTATTGCCTAAAGCAGAACACGAAATAAGCTTGTTCCCATCCTGACAAATAAAATTACCGTCCAAACACGAACAAGAATTCTGTTCCAGTGCATGTTCGCAAATACTCGACGTGAACTTGCCTGACTTATCCAAACACACGTAACGATTCAGATAAGTCGTTCCGCCGATAATCTTTGCGTACTCCTCCAGCGCCTTGATGTAGGCGTCTTTTGAGTAAAGCGTCGAACAGTCGATATTGACTTCGCCCTTGTAGCAGCGATAGCCATCATCCCAGTAGTCCTTTGAGGTCAACGGATGGTTCAACAACTCGTTGAGCGAGTTCTTATAGGCGATTTCCTCGCAATCAATCAGCGGCCCGTTATGACGGCAGATGTACTCTGCATTGCTCATTTCGCCACACCCTCCACGCAGAACGAGACCGTTACCGACTTCAAGCGCAACACAAGGCGCACCTTCGATACGAAGACGGTCAACCTGAACATCGGTCAGGTGATTTTCGATGCGTTCAACAGTATTCATGCGGTCATTGGCCTTGCGTCCATCAGCGCGAAGCCCCAGAGTGGCAACATTCTGCTTCTGGGTAATGTCCGTTTGATCCTTATTGTTCGGAATACCCCAATCAGTCGCCGTCCCCTGATCCGCCGTCCAGTTCATCTTGGAATCCTTGCCGGTCAGCTTATCTAGGTCGATGTCCTTTGCCTCCACCATATTCCCGGTCGAAACTAACAATGCTGTCCACTCGTCTAAGTTGATCAAATCCCAATTGATTTTGGTGATGTCGGACAACGGGATCCCATCGCACTTTGGATGTTCCGGATCCCCCCACTCTCCACCGTTGGACAAGATGTCCGGCTGCGTCGCCTTGATCTGCTCATTGATGATGCGAGAGAGCGGACTTTGATAGCAGCAATAGACACGATGCTTCACGATGCAAAGTCCGAGCTTCTTGCTCTTGCAATAACTGCCGATGTAATGACAATTCTTCGTATCTCTCTGGCTCACTGTTTCGTATTCGGATTGCTCGCACTTGTAAACAAGTTGGATGATTAGATTGGCAACCTGATAGGCTAGATACACCCAACCAACAAAGGAGATGACGCTCCCCACGGCTTCCCCCATTGCCTCGCCGAACATATCCTTCAGCATTGCATCTCCAATGGAGCCTTCAGCACCAGTGGAACCTTCCGTCGCCCCACCAATCACTTGAGCGGTATTCTTAAACCCTGCATCCCCGAAGACTTTCGCGATTGCATTCTGGCAGGAGGTTAGTAGCTCGCTCTTCATCGCCCCCGAGAACCACTCTAGAGGCGTGGCCAAAAAGTCCGTAAAGCCACCATAAATATTGTCCGCCACACTCGTAAAGGCGTCCTTGAACCATTTCACGCCATTTTGAAGAACGGCCTTCACTTCCCCGAAACCTTTCGCATAATTGCCGGCAATCTCTGCACCGATTGAAGTGGCAGTGCCAGCCGCATTGACGGCTGTTCCGTAGGAGTTGAGCGCGGAATGCAACCGCTGGCCTACCTGGATCATGGAAATGTACTCGGCAATACCCGGGCCACCCACGGGCTCACAGCAGTCCTGCCAACCGCCAACAGCGATCTTGCAGTACCCGCTCTTGCCGCCAAACACCGTGCAATTGACATCCTGATTCCCAGTAGGATTCCCGTTTTCGTCCAGACCGGTGCACTCCATGTCCTGCGCCATGTATTGCATGGCGTTCAGAATGGCGTTCACCTTCGCAAAGTCTGTACTTTGAGTGCGATCTACGTCGATACAGTTCTCACCCAGGCAGGCAATGCCGTCGCAATCGTAGGTCGTTTCTGCATTTACGTCTTCGATCTTGACATCCTTGCCGCAGTCGTACACCACGTCGTTGACGTAACAGGTGCCGGTTGTCGAACCGGTCATACCTCCCGTACATACTGATGAGACAAATTTGCAGTTCGGATCTTCCTTGTACTTCGTACAGGTGTCGAGATTCCCACCAAGGTTTTCACCGCCACACACGCGGTCGTAGATACCATGGCCATTTTTGTCAAAGCCGACAAGCACATTCCAACATCCCGTATCCCCCTTATTGAAGGTGAACTTGGCATCGACGGAAACCTTACGGCAGAAGGGACTTATGGCCTTAAGCGGCGACTCAGAGAGATGGCGTTCACAAACGCTCACGCCGTTAAGCCATACGCAACCATCCGTGCCAACGTCAGGCATGTCCGTACACTTAACCGCCCCTTCAGCCATGCCGTCTTCAATGCCTAGTGCGGCATCAATGCATCCCTTCGGCTTCCAAATGTCGTTCTTGACGATCTTGCTCGTGTCATAGCGAATACGCAGACGGGAAAAGCCTTCGCCATTGCCGCCCGCAGCGGTACGCGTGACAAAACGAACGATGCCGTTTTCACCGGCGGCGATGATCTGCGGCTTGACATTGACAGCCCCCTTCCCGGGCGTCGGATTTCGGCAAGCGTCATGACAACCGTAGCCGTCGCCATAAACGTCCCAAGCCCACGAAGTCCATCGTTCGCACTGATTCCCATTCCGTGTGCCATCAGGTTCAAAAGGAAATTGCCCGTCATGGCTGTCATAGACGAGTTGCGTCGCTCCGTCAGGGCCGATCCACACTTGATACTCGTCGTCGAAAACCGCATAGTCAATTTCCGCCTTGATGAGCGCGTCCGGATTCACGACGCGGAAGCGAATTTCCTTGACAAACAATGAACACGAACCACCATGCAGACAGTCGTTGCAAACCGTGCCTAACCAAATCTCGATACATCCCTCGCCGCACGACTTCATGTTGAAGTCGCCATCGACGTGCTCGATGACGCCAGCAGTGTAGTCATGCTGAATCGTACAAGTCGAAGTCTTGTCGATGACTTGCTGGCATTCCTTCAGATCAGCAATATGAACATATTTCGACTGAGTATCCAAAGCGGACTTTGCGTCGCACGTCACGAGATCCTGGAGGACATTCTCCATGTCGCCCAGAATTTCCTCAGTTTTTTTCAGGAACTGTTCCTCGCTGAGGTCAGGCTTTTCCTTGCCAGCAATGTCCACCAACAACGCATACACTTCGCCCTCCAGAGTCGGGGTATCTGACTCTGAATCCATGAAGAGCGCATCTTTCTGTTCTGCGCCCTTCTCATCCATTGCACCGCCATCGTTGTAGAGGTCTTTCTGTTTTTCAAACTCCTCCTCCGTATGCGCGTATCGGATGTTCTTCCCATTATCCTTAGGCGCAAGTTCGCTCTTATCGAGCGTCATTTCCTTGTCGCCCACTTGGAATTTAATGGACGTTCCTTCTAACGTCGGTGCGCCGTCCTTCCCCTTGGTTCCTAGCTCCTTGCCGAAGGCATTGGCGGCATGGCCCATGTCTGTGATCTCAGACGCGGAGGGCTTGTTGTTGAGATAAGGCGGCGTGACCGTTTCCGCCATGGCGACAGTAGTTGCCGTCTGTGTGAAGCCGATCAGGCCGGCCATGAGGGAGCAAACGGACTTTCGGAATAAGGGGTGCATGAGTGCAAGGCCCAAAACTGATTCTTATGATTCAAACCAATGTGAAAAGCCGGGATGCTTTTCGACGCTGAGTTTGAGCATAGGCAGTTGGCCAACCCCATCTGGCACACTTGAAAGCAAAACTCGCTTTTGAAACCGCTGTGGCGCTTTGTTTTGGGCGAAACGAATGGTTTCGAAGGTATCCTGGTTGCCGATCTTTTTTTATGTCGTAACACTTACCGATACAGTACGACGCTACGTTACAATCATGACAAAAGACAGCAGGTTCGAGAAAGCGTCTCAAGAAAGCTCTTCAAAAGTAGCCCTTAACAAGGAGGCGAATGGCTATTTGCACTGTGTGACAGTTAAAAGTCCTTGCAAGTCGAAATTGAAGCGGGGTTTTGAAGAGCTTCCTCAAATCAACCAAAACTCCTGTAAAACAGACAAGAATCCGCCCATTCGCAAAGAACGGACGTTTTTCTCAACTCCCCCTAGAAGTTTCGGCATTGCAACGGAAAGCTTGAGCTTCATGCCGATCCAGTACAATTCGCTCCAGTCTCTGTTGGGTCGCATCGTCGGAAGACCCAAGCCCCTGCAGCCATCTCCGGCATGCGGGGTTCAGAAACGAAAAACGGCCCCGATGTGGAAGTTGGGGCCGTTGCACGACAGAGGAGACTTGCGATGCACAATCCTAAACCATCGCTTGCCTGCTTCCTCATTGTGTTGGGACAATTATGCCTCATGGGCGAGATCGAAATCAACCTCTCGGTTGATTTTTCGATTGAGTTGAGTGCTGTCCTGACACTTGCGGGAGCAGTGGTTTTCGCCAATCGAAAGTAACACACGAGTAGACTGGAAAACCTTTGGCCGCTTTTCTTCGGAAAGGCGGCTTTTCTTTGTTCTGGCAGAACAGAAAGCATTTTTCGCTTTCGCCCGCGACATCCCAAACAGAGCTCCGCCGTAGAGTCAACGAATCCATTTTGCAAAAGGATTCACCATCATGCTCAAACCCCTTAGCGCCGCCGCTCTTGCTTGCGTCGGCCTCACTCTGGCAGGCTGTTCCAATCCGCCCGTCGTCATCCAATCCGATCCCGTCATCATTGAACACGAAAAGACGCTCGACCGCGTTCATAACCGTGATGCCTCAGTAGAGTTCTACGGCGAAAGCCGAGGCGGTGCTGCCGTTCGCAAGAACATGGCCGCCCACGTGTTCTGGAACGAACATTATGAAGCTGATGCGGCGGCTCTTGAAGCCAAGCGCCTCGCTGAACTGGAAAACGAACGTCTGCTTGAAGCCGAACGCAAGGCAAAAGCGGAGGCCGAAGTGGCCAAGAAGAAGGCTCAGGCAGCTCGCGACAGCAAGGATCGAAGCGTCTATGCGCTGAAAAAGGTGGACCGGAGCATCTATGCCAGGAAGAAGCCTGTCAAGACCGCCGCGCCTGCAGCCAAGAAGGCTCCGAAGTCCCCTGCTCCCAAGGTTGAGCATCCGGGACGGAAGATCCTGCAAGACCGCCCAGTTCATAAAGTGATCGAGAAGGTTGAGCCGATCACTCCCAAGGCTCCTGCCTCAACGGTTGCTCCTGAAGCTGTCAAGGCTGCGCCCGCCACAGCAACTCCGACTGCTTCCAAAGCGAATTTCCAGCCAAAGCCCGAGGTCATAGCCTCAATCCGCGTGAAGGACATGCCGACCTCTCCGAAGGAAGTCGCCTCTGCCAAGGCAGAAACCCCAACCAGCGACAAGGAATGTTGCACGGTTACTGCCAGGTAGCGGCCAACGCAATCTCGCAAAACGAAACGCCCCGAACGTGATCATGACGAACGGGGCTTTGTTTATGGGCTTGGGTGAGGCAGGTCACGGTTCGCGCTGGATGGCATTGAGCATCGCCAGTCCCTTTTTCTTCACATGCTCGCGAAGAAGCTCCTGCTCGCGGATCGTCAGGTCGAAAACCATGGCTGTCGCGACCTCAAATCGCTCGCTTACGGCGTCCAGGCGAACCTTGTCGATCATCCCTGCCACCATTTCTTGCTTGACGGTTCGAAGCTCTCGTATGGCTTCCGCAAAAGAATCCTGCTCAACGGCCTCGAAGTTCTCCGCTAGTACATAGCCATAGAGCAGGTAAGTGGCCACAACGCTGAAATCCTCGTCCGAAGCCGTGCCCAAATAAAGTCGCGTGCACCGTGTTGTCAAGCGCTCCCGCGTTACGGTGATCGCTTCCGGCGATGATCTCTGCATCTGGCGAATGGCCGCAAACGGTCCCTTATGCCGAGCCATTTTCGCAAACCCCTTCACAGCGCCCCCTTCCTGGCCACTTCGGCCAATGATTCATCCCCCTCATCCAGTCCCTGCCGAACATACCTGCGCAGATTCCCCATCACTTCCTGATAGTTTGAATCGAAGTAGCTCAGGGCTTCGAGCGTGTCGAAGATCGTGGACTTCTTCAGGACCTCGATCCCCGGCTCAAAGGCGTCCTCGATGAGCGCCAAACGATCCGAGTCGAAGCCCTCGCCCCGCTCCCAGAGAATCTGCATTTCCAGCAAAGCCACGATGGCCTTGGTGATCGGCTCACGAAGCTCCGCCTCCTCTTCGAAGGCGTTCGTGAGACGATGGATGACGACCAATGCTCGCAGGATCATCGAGAACTCCTCCTCGTCCGCCGTTCCGAAATGGAACTTGAGCAGAGCATCGCGACTAGCCCGCTCCAAGTTTTTGACTTGATCCTCGGCGTTTTCCGTCCTGAGCAGGATCGGTGGGATGCCGTACACGGGCTTTGCGCGGTAATGCTTGTGGCGTTTTGGTTTGCTGTGCTTTGTCATACGTTTTGAGCCTCTGACGAGGCTTTAAGTGGCCAAAGGAAGGATTGGCGGTCCTTCCTGCTACCTCTGCGCTCATCTATGACCAAAGGTTCAAAGGATGGGCAGGTGCTCCCCGCACCAGCCGACTACGATCTTTTCCTCGTCTTGAACGCATTCGAAATAGATTCTCAACGTCAGCGCGGTATTCCGCTTCACACCTATGCACAGGTGTTTGAGCATCGGCATCTCCTGCCCCTTGTAATTGAACGTCCGACAGCGAATCAGCTCCTTGGTTCCTTGCAGGATGTTGCTTTCCCGCGAGCTGTACGTGTTCGGAGTGAAGACCTTGCGGGCAGCCGCATCTCCCCCGTTCAGGTATGCCGACATCCACAGCTTCGTGAGACGCATCAACAGTTGGAAACAACGGGTTCCGCTCTGGCATTCAACGGGAACGTCCTCCGCACTCTTCTTCGCACTCGGAAGCACGACAAGACGTCCCTGACTCAGAATCTCAGCAGCCCTCAGGGCGTTCGGCACGCTCATCTGGCGCTCCGGTTCAACGATCCACGTCGCCACGGCATCCAGAGCCGGTTCGTCGGCCATCACCTCACCCCTTTGGACCAATGCATCAGCAAGACTGTCGTTGAGCCGCTTCTGCTCTTGATAAGCCTGAGAACGCTCATAGAGTTCGGTCTCAAGGGCGCTTATACGTGCCTCCAAAGCCTCGTTTTCACGTTCCAGAACCTCATTCTCTTCGAGTAGGAAAAGATGCCTCTCCTTTTGTTCAAGAACCGCCAGACGCGCATCCAGCACGTCATAGAAGCAGGACGCATCGACGTCGACATCCTTCGAAATCCTTGCGGTCAAGGACAAGCACGGCCATGCGCCTTCAGCGAACGCAAACGCCAGTCTGTCGAACTTTGGTTTGCGCAGGTCCGCCGGTTCCTCGTAGGGCTTGAGCTCTACCGCCACGTGCTCACGGCTAAGTTGGCAGGAGGATGAAGATTCCTTCTTGGCTACTTGCTCTGCATCCAATTCGGATGCCGGCGTTGTGACGTGATAAGCGTGCGCGAACTCATCGCTCGTGCGGTCAAAGTCCTCCAGCCCACCGTTGAACGTTCCGTTTTCCTGATACGAAGTCATCTTCGCATTCTCAATGCAGAATCGAGTCCTGTCACGCATCAGAGCCAAGCACTTCCGCTTGCCTTTGACGTTCATCCGTTCGCGTCCGAACTGAATGTTGTAGGTCTTGGCTATCTCTTCACCCCCTGACATCAAGTACGTGATTGAAAGGCGCTTCGAGACGCCCGACATGAAGTCATCCAGTGTCTTCTGCTCACAATAGCCGTACACACCCGTGAGCGGAACATCGCAGCAGGCTATGTAACTCAAGCGGCCACGATATGTATCGTTACGCCACTTAGCTGGGACCACTTTCATCAATTCATCATGAAGAACCATGCCGACAGGAAGACGCTGCCGTTGTGCCGTCATCGCCACGTGTTCCAGCACCCGATAGTCCGTTTCCTCCAACACCCTCTGAGTCAGAACGTTGGAAAAGACGCAATTGCCATGCGAATTCACGCACGATGCTGAAAGAGGATACCGCGTACATTCGACCCGGGCACGTTCGAACAGTAACGCTCTCACATCCCAATGGTCGACATACTTGTAGCCGCTTACCCATTCCTCAATCAACTTATGAGCCGAAATCGCAAACGGAACTCGAAATCCGTTGCCGACGGTCACTGATATGGCGGCCTGCCCCAAACAACGGGCAACGGCAACCTTCAGACAGAACGGAGGAACGCGATTCTTTCGATTGCTCGGCTGCTTTCGCCGTCCCCAAAAGGCCCATACTGTTCCGAAGGGCGACCGATCAAACCGATCAACGTGATCCTCTCCAACATATCCCGAACCGTGATGCGATTCAATCCACGGCGGAGTCGTGGAAACGGCGGCGTTGAACCAAACCGTTATATCGTGAATGAATTTATCCACCTCCTCATCTCGATAGAGAATGAAGGTGGTGTTGACTAAATGAAGACTCATCGGAAACCAAGGTAATCAAATCAGTTCGAAGTCGAGCTTTGGCACGAGCTTGTAAACCGGATACTCGTGCGAATCACTGATGATTTGAAATGGCAAGCGGACAAACAAATCAGACGACTGAAGCCCACTCATTACGCGATTCGTGCTGTATCGAGCACTGGCTTCGCTACCGGAAAACCGACGATAGGTTTCGATAAGCAATGACGTCTTTCGACTCCAAATGAATCGCTCATTGTTTTCAAGCATGACGTCCCGCAAAATCTCGGCTAAGGTTTGACGGTAAAGAGTAAACTCTCCTTTTGCCCAACGACGTTTCCAATCGCGAACCGTCGCAGTTGGCAATCCAAGGATAGTGGCCGTGGCTTTGTAGCCATGCCCGGATTCGAATAGCTCCGATGCGCGATGCCTAATGTCATTGGGATACTTCTTATCCATCAGCGAACCTTTTCGCGACAACTCAGGATCGCGATTTCAATGGCAGGAACGTCAATGAAGACCTGCGTGTTGTCGTACTGGATGCAAACGCGTGAATCATCGTGACACGTCACATCAGTCACAAGCCACCCTAGGCGTTCATGGAAATTCCCATACTGATCACGCGTAATGTGAGCAATGCGAAAGTGCGCATCACGAATTGCCTTCGTCATGGAGCATCCTTCCGGCAAAACGGGGATGTCGATTTTCGAATCACACAGCTTGTCAAAGCTAACTTCAGTCATCTGAGGGTCCTTTAATGAAAGATCATGAATCTTCGGCGGACGAATCCAAAACGATCTTTGGCGAATACAGAGCCTTAAGCGGTTGCCCTTCATTCCAAGCCTGCAATGCCGCCATCACGCGTTCATCGAACTGCTTGGCCTGAAGCGAATCAAGCGTTCCAATCAACCGTTTCATTGCCGTCAACGTTTTCTGTTCTTTTCTCAAAAGTTCAAACCGATCTTCGATTTCCGGACCGAGCTTTTGAACCCAAATAGGTTCCTTTTCAAAGATACTGTTCGAATAGCGATCCTTGACGCCTTTCTTGATGTACTTGTACCAAGCGAACACATCCAGCATCCCGCTTTCCGTTTTAATCGTAAATGCCCGTCCCACTTTTGAATCGTTTGTTTGAGACCTGGCATTCTGAGATGAAGGTTTGGACTTCGATAATCGCCGCACCCATGCCATCTCCACTGTGAAGTACCGGCTGTCAATTCGCACGCGGGGTCTCAGATACGTCTCTTTGTCTGTTCCCCGTCTCTTCTTCATCCAATCAAAATACATGTCGCAGGTGCGAACGGCCCTACAAGCAATCGAAGCCTGCATCACGGCCAATGCATTGAGCATTCTTAACTTGTCCACGTAGAGCGTCCGGGCAATCCGATCCTGCGTCAGCTCAGCCGCCCCATCCTCCGTCGTGAAGGAACAGTTGTCCTCCCAAAGCGTGGAAACGGGCTCTATGTCTTCTGGTTCCCGTGGAAATGTCTGCATGGTTTTCTCCTAATATTCACTATCCTTATGAGGAGCGGGGGCATGCTCCTCATAGAATTTCAGCTTCGGTAAAAAGTAGTGCTCCTCATTGACAACTTCTCCTCTCGCTCAAAGGGAAAAAACTGAATTTCCAGCTCCACGAGAGCTTTCACTCCTCACGGGGACTCAGCAGAGTTCGCCTGAAGAGTCCTGCTCCTCACAGCACCCTGACCTTCCTTTCCCCTCTCCCAGAGTCAAAGTCAAAGATGAAAATCCTTTATCCAACGTCGTCACTCCTCACGTGAGGAGCGGACATGTTGTTCGAGAAGACAGAAAAGAGCGGCGCTCCTACATAGGAAGCCCCCTGTCGCACTAGGCGTCCTCCCTGTTTTCTGCCTCTTCTGCAGATGGCTGCTCCTCACCTACTGCATTGCCTCTGTTTCACCTGGCAATTTGCGCTTCATGAGCTTCTTTCCTGTATCCGCAGTCGACTCAGAAAGCAGTTCACAGAAGCAACATCGGCTTGCCTTATGTCGGCGTGCAGTCACACACCAAACGTAATAGCTCCCGCATTGTTCGCAGCGGCTTCGAGCAATCTTTCGAACACGTTTACCGTCGGTACATGACATTTTTTCACCAGGGCGCATTTCAACTTCTCGCAGACACCGGGCCGTGTCAAACAAAGAGCCCAACGAAATGAGCTTACGATCGAATCCGGCTAATTCATCCAATCGCGAATTAATGACTTCATCGACCGTTCTCGACCAAGCAACCACCACGTTCGGCAATTGAATCGATCGCGTATCCGATTGCGATTGAAGGTAGAGATAGTGTGAAGCGAAAATCGACATCACCAGACGCGAGATGAATGTCTGCGGCATCGGAATGAAAGCCTCTTCCGTATCGAAGACCGCCCGAACCTGTTGATAGAGATGTCGGCATTTGTGTATCGACAATCCCGTGCAAATATGAATTTGTCCAGGCTGCATACCTGCTTGGACGAGCCACTTTCCCAACTGCTTTGCGGCGTAATCTTTTAATTCGATATTGCTCTGACTCAACAGAGTATTTTCTTTGAGCAAGTCCATCAAACGTTCGAGCTTTGTTCCCTCGCCTTCACGAAGGGCAATCGAATGCTCAAGCACCGCAACAAGACGTGGTGGGATGTTTTCAATGTCGGCTATCTCTTCAATCGGCATACCTTCGCGAATCATCATGGCAATTCGTTCAGCAGTCGTGCGATCAACTTTGGCTTCAGTCATGTCTATCTCACATCAATCCACAATAAGGATGAGCATTCACACAGTGATTCGTCTTAACCATCTTGCTTGCAAGCAATAGACGATATTGTTGAGTTGGATCCATCTCTTGATTCACGACGTTGGCGATCCTCACACAGTCTTCGGGACTGCACATCAATCGGAATTTTTGCAAAAGAGGATACCCATGACAGAAGTCGATGATTTGCGATGTGCTCGATTCAGAAAGCACCTCAATCAAGCTCCATGGCAAATGAAAGATCGACATGCAATCGCGTTTGCTTTTAACCGCGAAGTCGCGAACGGAGCACCAGTAGATCGAGGCGAACCTTGCTCGAAAGTAATTGATTCGAACGTCGGCTTGAAGCGTGTGCCATTCTTCATGACGTCCGAAATGCGTGAGAAAGCTCTCTTCGCTGATCTCGGATCTGAAGCTGCAGATGGCCGTTTCGGATAACTTGCCGATCACCTCAGCATTGGCGCTCTTTAAGATATTGGACAGCTGTGCACCAAGCCCTAGCCATTCCAACTCAACGATCAGGCCGTCAACATTCACCAATGCGTTTTTTACTGCCGACCATAAAAGCGCCTCGATGGGTTGAAGCTTCGGAAGTTCTGTAGAGTTGATGGCCAATAGCGACCGAATGTTGCCGCCCATGTTTTTCTGAGAAAACTGACTCATCGTATTTCAACGCCTCTGGGTCTTCAAGTTGGTGTACAACCGAAGCACGTGTCTGGCATACCACCGAGCTCGATCAGGGCGAGAGCTGTGGTAATTGCCGATAGCTAAGGCAGCGTCGTGCGGATGCCGGGCAATTTGTTCAGAAAGAATCTGCGCGGCGACTCGAACATTCGTCAGAGGATCCAACAAATCCTTTGGCTCCTTGACACGATGGCCATGCCATCGCGTATTCACCTGCATCATTCCTACGTCTATGCTCCTCGTTGTTTTGAGAAGCCGATTCAATTGTTCTTCGGCTTCTTGACGCGATTTCGCGTAATAAGGTTTACTTGTTCGAAGCGTCCAAGGCGACGGTTGAATGTATCCCCGTTGATTAGGCGCATCGACAGCACTTTCAACAACGGCAATGCTGTAAAGAAGAACCGGGTCAACGTTGAATTCTTTGCCGGCTTTCTCGAAAATACTTCCTTGAACGTTGAACGGAGTGGCCGTCGCACATGCGCATACAAAGCAAGACGCAATGCTTGCGGCCAATCGTTTTACACTTGATGGTATACCGTTTAAGCGGTCTTTTGTTACGTACATAGCTTTTACTTTCCTAAAGGCCCAAGCCTTTCGTAATGCAAAAACTATCATAGGGGGGGGGGTGTCCATTAGGGGTTACCCTTGCATCTTCGCGCGTTTTCCGAGCCAGAATCTGTGTGAAAAGATTCCCCTGCAATGGATGGCGGCAGATTGGATAAGTCAATCACCAATTCATACCCATCTTCAAAATAACAATTGACGCCCCAAGTCGGTAACGATACGTTATGCTACAATACAACCAAAGAGGTTCTGCATGAGGACAGAGGAAAACGTATTTCGGTTTCTTGATCGGATTAGTGCCAACGGCGAGGAGATCCCGTCTCTGCGCACCATCCGCTCTGAAGTCGGCGGCGGCTCACTTTCGACGATCAGCAAAGCGGTCAACGATTGGAAAGTCGCCAACCAATCTTCGACAGCCGATCCTCACACCCTGCCTGTCACGCTCAGTGAAGAACAACTGAAGCTCCTGGGGGATTCCATCTGGAATGCCTTCAGACCGCTCCTGGCCGCGAAGATGACGAACTTGAAGGCCGAAATGCAGACAACCTGCCAGAAGCTCAAGGACGAGCTTCAGGAAGCGCAGACGGAGCTTCAGAAGTACCGTGCACAGGTCGCTACTTATGAAGAACAGGTACACGACCTCAAGATGGAACTTGAAGTTGCCAAACGAGAACAGGCTAAGGCCGAAGGAGCTTACGAGGCATTGAAGACATTTACAGCAGATAAATAGATTTTGGTACGTTAGATAGTTTTTGGTTCGATTGCTTAGATTTGGAGATAGATATGAATGCCGTTGTAATTTTGGTAAGCTTTCTTGTGTTTTGCTTTTGTCTAGTCCGGTCCAAACCGCCCGTTTATTCCACTAACTCGTTTACAAAAGACGATCCTCGCTTGGCACATATCCCTGCGTCCCCAAACGGACGCTTCGTTTGCGCCCCCAGGGATCGAAAACCGAATTACTACTCACCATCTAAAAAGTTCTATTACTTCCGTAAAGGCGAAAAGTTACCCGATCATTTACTTTTAATCCGCGTACCAGAAAACACCATCGCTTGTTTCTCCGATGTACGTCTTAGCGAAGCTAAAGCTTACGCTCGCATTGACTTGATGAATCATGGCTACAACGCCATCATCGACGCGTGCACATGGACACAAAGCATCAATCGGTTCATTTACCATACTGTGCGTGGCCGTCCCGCTCTTATCGTTAGTAAATCTTACACAGGGAATATCGACCTTTTAGAAGAGCATTGCAACGATGACTTCACCGATATGATCTATGGCAAAGCCATTCACAACGAGGATCCTTAAAACAAAAGCCCCAGATTCAAGCTGGGGCTTTTGTTTATTGCGGGTATGGCAACCCTATTTCAGTGATTTCGTTTGAGATCGAATGCTGTATTAAACCGGGTCACGGTATTGGCCTCTGCCTGATTGTCGAAATCGTGAATATCATGCAGTCGCTGAACCATCGACATCGTGTAATGAGCAATTGCTTTATGCTGTTCCTTGGTCAGGTCCTCATCCTTGGTATTCCCATAGAGAGTTTGTCTGATTTCGTCACGAACTCCTGCAAAAGCCTGATCCAATTTCTGACTTGTGTAAGTCAATTGTCCGTCTGTGGACGAACGAACATCATGGTAAGCCTCCACATAGCTCTTCTGAGCACTTGTTAGGTCGCGAATTGTTTGTTGATGTCCTTGAATCCATTCTGCCCCAGTCTGTTTTTCATCGCCATCAGTTGGTGCTGGAGGAAGATTCCTCAAATTCTTAGCAAGTGAATCAACCATACCGTCTCGCATCCAATTATTTGCAAATTCCGCCAAAACACTTGAGCGAGATGTACGATCCAAGTCATGCAATGCCTCTTTCTGCGGTTCACTCATGACGGCCTGTTTGTTTATAGCCCCTTGTTCGACCACCGTTCCCTTTTGTAGATCCTTACCCGAATTTTCCTTGTAATCGGCCTCGACCTTACTGCGCTCTCCCTCGAAACTCACCGACGAAGGTTTAGCGCCCCTAAGTGTTTGCTCCTGATCGTTAATGTAACTCTGGCCATGCTTCACAAACATTTCAGCGTCGCCAGGCTTACGCAGATCGTTACCGTAAGCCTGAGCATCAACGGGCGAAATCCCCATCATCGGCAACTTGGAATCTGCAAGAGCATCCCCCAGCTTGGCTTGCATAGCCGTATCCGACACATTGTTTGTAATGTAATCGAGCGCCGCCGCAATCTTGCCTTTTTCCAGATCTCCACCAAACAAATCGGAATATTTTTTCGTAGTGGTAGCCAGATTCGCATTACGCCCTTCAGCAGTTCGTTCGAAGTTAGCCAGATATTTACCTGCTTCTGTACCTCTAAGCTGTTCAGAAAGTGTTCCAACATCAACGCTCTGTTGACCACCGAACGTCTTGGACGCGCTAATCGCCTGTTGTAGCTCCTTAGTAGCTGTAGCGACCTTGCCAAACGCCATCCCCACAGCTGTACTCTTATTTTGAGAAGCCATCTCCGCCCACTGCTCTGTCGTCATGTTGTTCAACGTTGCCTGATAGCCCTTAGACAGATTGGCCGCCAACTGTTGTGCACGAACCGTCGAGTCCTGATTACCAAATTGAGCTGTCTGTGTATTGGCATCGCTATGCGAGTCGGTACTAGTCGCCGTTCCAGTGATCTTTACACCACCATCGGCACCAACCTTGAAATGGATCCCCAAAGCTGCCGCCGCATGTCCAATCACCCCTCCCTTAATGACTTCTTTGCCATTTTCTGTGAACTTACCATACTCAGCACCAGTTTCAAGTCCAACACCACTCGTTAAGGCCGCAGACAATGCTCCCAAAGCTTCTTGTTTTTCAGTAGCAGTTTTCCCAGCAAAATAGCCGGAATTGTTCATGGCTTGCATAGCAGTCTGATTACCATCCACTCGCATCGAGGCGAGATTACGGCCCACAGTCTGCTGCAATTGTTCTGCGCCAGTAGTGGACAGACCGCTCGTGGTCGCTTCATTGATCTGCGCTGTCAAATTATCCAAACTAGAATTCACTAAGCCTTGCTTGCTAGACACATTAGCTGCCATAGCAGTTCCGACGTTGACCTTTGCCATCGAAGGATCACTACCAGTGGCTCGCAAGCCATGCATGCGATCAGAACTCCAATGTGATGCATGACTCATCACAGCCGAAGGCTGGACGGCATCGGGACTCTGAATCTTTTCATTGAAATGGTCTTGACCACCAAGACGACCAGTCAAAGCCGTAAACGCGAACGTCGAGCCACTGACGAGGAAGAGCGCAAGCATCGGCGTAGCCGCCGTTAACATGCCGCCGGTCGACACCCAAGTGGCCGTCTCACTCCATAGCGTATCGAGCGCATAGAACGACGCTCCGGCCCCAAGATTCGCATCCGTAATGGCCGAGCGAGCGCCGGTCATCACGTAAAGATTCAGAATCGAGAGAATCGGAAGCCACAGCTGAATCCACGCAATCGTCAGGAAATACTTCCCGACAAGTCTCACGCCAAAAGAACCGATGGCAATCAAGAAGCCCATGATCGGCGTAATGGCATAGACAAAGCCTTCAAAGAACGCCATTAACGCACGAGAAGCACTCAGGAACATCGTTCCTTCACTAGCCCACTGCGTATTTCGCTGCACCATTGCCTGATTGACAGCGATTGCAGAGGCCATGTCCTGTTGGCTACCGTGGAACTTAAGCGCAGCTTGACCGTAGACACCCTCGATCAGAACCATCTGGATATAATCCTGCGAGCCATTCATGGTTGCATTTAAGCCCTGCATAGCGCTATCGAGCTTATCAAAATTACCCGAAATCGCTTGACCGTTTTCATCCTTCAGATGCAGATGTTGATTGATTGCCGTCTTCACGGCAGTCGACGAAATCTTCTGAAAGATCGAGTTGAGCTTTTCATAGCCCTTATTGCAACTAACCGTCTCCTTACCATCCATGCCGCCGATGGGAAGCATGACAGTATGCGCCTCGCTAGTGAACTTAAATTCATCCCCCCAGGGCGCATGATAAAGCGCAGTCGGTGTAGTGGCATTGAGCTGAATCTTCGCCATCGTGCATTCGGAGAGGTAATTGATCAGAGCCTGCTTCGAATCGCTCGGTGCGCCATTGGCACGCGGCCCCAGCTCACGATTGATCGCTGAGAAAACCAGTTCAGACTGTCCGATGTCGCGAACCTTGTTGAGAATACGAAGCGGCTCTGCAAATTGATGTTCTGTCGTGCGGTCGAACGTGCTGTAGCCCTGCTCCAGCATTTTGGTCACACCATAGCCAATCCCAGAGATGGCCGCACCAGCTACCCCAACACCTAATGGAAGATTGTCAACCGTTCGAACGTGGCCGGTGTACGCATCCTCAACGACAACCGTACAAGACGGTCCGAACATACAAAGGTAGCAAAGGAAACAAAGCAAAGAATGGTGCAGATTGATGCGTTGACCGCCTTCGAAAATGCACTGAAAGCCGATAAACAAGAGGCCAATCACGAAGCCTACTGCTACCAGACGTGCAAAATCGCCCGTGCCGCAAATCATGGCGACACCGTTCAACACCATCGTTAAGAACTCGACATTGCCGAGCGAGATGATTGTGAAGTCCATGAGAATCAAAGCGCCACTCTCTCAGTGGCGCGTTTAGTGTTAATGATCACCCAGCGTGGCCTTGTCCATGCCATTCGTTGCAACAACAGCCACCTTGAGAATGTTTTTCTGCACCTCGTTGTACTGCTTGACCAGATCTGCGACGACTGGATGCTCGGCACGGTAGCTTTCATACTCCAAGGCAATCGACTTTTCGCGATCAGCAAGTTGCTGCAGAAGTTCCTTCACCTCTGCTTTGTTGCTTGTGCGAAGAGCTTGACGAACGGCCTTTATTTGATCAATTAACATATCGTTAGCCCAGGTCATTGCAACTGCATAAGAGATGTCATGAGCCTGTGCGATGGCGGAGACTGGTGAGGCGGTGCTCAGATTACGAACGATGACGCCAATGTCCGCCGGCATGTTAGACATAAGATTGTCTTCCTTAGCTGTAAAGGAGTTGTCGGCGGTCTGACCAAACTTCGCAATGATCCCAGCACTCACGCCATCTCCAATGAGCAGGTCGTAGATACGAGTTACCATCCCTACCGTTTTGACAGTCTTTTCCGTCGGCTTCAAACAGTCATCGTCATTGCACGAATAGACCGTCACATTTCCACCCTCCAACAACTCCTTAAACCCAATCTTCGGAGTCAGATACTCTGGATTGTTGGTTGACCCGGTATCCGGATTTTGTGCATCATCTTCAGCCTTTGGGATGACAATGCTCCCAGTTACGGACATCAGAATCTCGTACTCTTCTTTTTCGTCCGTCGATTCCGCGCCAGGCGTGACCCACTTATTAGCCTTGCTCTTCTTAAGAGCATCCCAAACGATGTTGCCCACAACATCCTTTGCCTTCTCCGGATTTTTTTCGTCAACTTCCTTACCCTTGTCTGGGTTATCCTTCGATCCGAAAAAGTCATCCTTAAGACCAGAAACTACACCAACCAAGCTGTACTGATTGTCTCGGTTCGCACCAAAAGCATTGGCTACGTCCGTCACCAACCCCTGTGCCAACTGACAAGAATTGCCGAGCTGTTCATTGAGTTTTTGGATCTTCGACTGAAGGTTATTGATCCAGGCCATACAGTCAGGACAAGCAATGTCCAACGCAATCTGGAAAGCGTACCCCTTGGCATTCGACGCAACTGAACGGAGCAACTGAACGAATTGGTCGGCGTTGATAAAGGAGAAGGAACCGCCGAAAAAGTCAATACCACCACAACCAGCCTTGAATGACGGCGCTTGCAAGTTGACCAATTCAGTATTCATGATCGGGCTTCTAATATATGCAGAGCCCCCCGACAAAACGCCGCGACGCTGCGTTTCGAAGACGCCGGGTCGGGAAACATTTGACATGTCGTTGAATACCGCGTCCATTTTATTCTGTAGGCCGCCGGCACTTGCCATAGGAACCGACATACTGGCCATCGTCATCGCCACTGCGACGGAAAGTAGTCTGAGTTTATTGCGTGAATTCAATTTGATCTCCGTCCTCCAACTGGCCGTGCGTCTGAGCCGCCTTGCCAAATAGAGCAATCAGTTTGGTTGGTTCAATGAAGTTCTGCTCGTCGGTGAACTTTTCCTTATCCTCATCCGACAACGCCATGACTGCTTCCGATTGTTCTTTTGAGCCGAACAAAGACGAGGGATCGGAAGCGGCTTTGAGAAGTTTCGGAAGCTCCTGACTCAAATCCGGTTGAGTATTGGGATTGATGAACGGTTGCGTTTCCTTGAGTTCTTCTTCCGTCACCCATCCTTCGCGAGCGGCAACCAACAAAATGCGCTTACGCAGATCGGCGTAAGACAGCACGGTTTGCCCTAAAGCGGAGAATTGCCCATCCTCATTCATCAAGAACATGGCTGGCGTAGCTCGCACCCCCAAGACTTGAGCCTGACCAGCATCCACTTTGGTGTTCTTGAATTGATGGCTTTGAAGCTGACCGCCGTCGATGCTAATGGCCAAAATATCGAACCCAAGTTCTTCCAGATACGCCAATAGTGGGGCTTGCCGCTCGCAATACACACAATCAGATTTGAAGAAGAAAAAGATCCCGGCCTTCTCAGAAACCTTGCGAAGCAAAGCGTCCGTGTTCTGATTAGCCGCACGATCAATGCTCGGATTCATAAAAGTAGCCAACGGACGGCGCATGCTTTCGTCGAGCAGAGCGTTACCGACCACCACCTGCTGCGCAACATCTGCGAACTTGTTAGCCCGGTCCATCGCAAATCGCTGCACAAGAAAATACGCTTGGACGTTTTCATGCGTAGGATTGTCCCAAGCACGCTCCTTGTACTTGGGAAGCATCTCCTGCACCCACTTCAAAGAGAAAGGTGCAGGCGGTTCGGCCTTCGCCTCCTTCAATGGTTCTGGCTTAGTTTCTTCCTTGGCCACTTCGGGCGGTGGAGGCGGCAATTCCTCCAATAGTTCTTCTTCAGGCACTGGATCCTGATACCAGTACCAGCCTTCAGCTCCGCTGTTGTAGAAGATGTTTAACGGATGATTGATAACGGATTCAGTCGCCGTCACGGCATAGGCAGACCCGAAACTCATCAACAAACAAGAAGTTAGAAGTGTTTTTTGAAACGCTCTGAGCATGACGCTCGTCCTCGACAAAGATTCGAGTTTGAGGTTACCGACACTTACAAGCTGGCTTGGCAGGCTTGTAAGCAAAAATGGCTTTTAAGAGCGTTTGCGAAGGCGCAAATCAATAGCGAGAAACGAGCTGAGGAGAGGCACGTTCGCCTCTGGTCTTGCGACCAGAGGCCCCCATTAGATTTTTAGGAAGGTTAGAACGCGCTCATTGAGGCGAGCAAGAGCGAAAGCGTCAAGACGAACTTGACAACCTTGCTCAAAACTCGGACAATGATGGCGTTGAGATCGAGTTGAAGCATAGATCTCAGCTCCTTAAAGACGGCCCTTATGCAACAAGGTGAGATGTGTTGCGGGGCCGTTTTGCTTTTTCAGGTTAACGAGGGGTTTCCCACGATTGCGGCAAGCAAAAAATCCGCAATGGCAAACCTGAGCGTCGACGCACATTCTCGCACGCATTGCTTCGTGTTGCCACACCTCACCTCCGACCAGAGTTTCATCCGGTTGAAACTTCATCCGACGCCGCACCTCCAGCCAGAGTTTCATCCGGTTGAAACTTTCATCCAACGCCACACCTTCAGCCCGGAGTTTCATCCGGTTGAAACTTCATCCGACGCCGCACCCGCAGCCAGAGTTTCAACTGGTTGAAACTTCATCGGACCCCACACCTGCAGCCAGAGTTTCAACTGGTTGAAACTTTCACCCAACGCCCCACCTCCGGCCAGAGTTTCATCCGGTTGAAACTTTCACCCGACGCCAGACCTCATCCAGAGTTTCAACTGGTTGAAACTTGCGAGCAACGTCATGCAATACGAGCCTTGGAAGCGGTTCTAGCTTCTTCAACCACAAACTTCCTGAGCTAAGTCGCGCTATCCTTCAGTGAACCATGCCTAATTTGCGGTAGAAATTCCGACTTCGAAATGTTTGAGTCGCAATTTCGGTTGCGGAATCTAGGCGAGCCAAACTTTCAAGGCAAGGCAAACCATTTGAAAGCATTATCACGCCTGTGATAACATACGTTCAATCCAATCAGTCATCATTCCTTTCAGGATTATTCAATGTCCACAGTCATCTCCTTTACAAACCAAAAAGGCGGCGTCGGCAAGACCACCTTCTCTACTCAGCTCGCCTACTATTTGGCAACCACCAAGAAAAAGAAAGTGCTGTTCATTGATATGGATGCACAGGGCAGTGCCTCTGAAACGCTCTTGGCGGGTACTGCTCTGACGGGAACGCCATCAGAACATCTCTTCAACAATGACCTCGATTCTCTGACGGTGCAAACGACCGAGCAGGGTATTGATCTGATTGGCTCGAATCAGTCGGCAGAAGCATATGATGTTGAAGCCCTACCTATCGAACAGGTGATGAACCCGCACAAATGGGTCTCTTCCATTCTTAAAAACTACGACTATGTAATCATTGACTGTCCGCCTTCTTTGGGCCGTCGCCTTATCGGGTCGTTGATTTTGACGGACTTCGTGATCTGCCCCATCAAGCTCTCCGGCTACGCTGTTTCCGGCTTGAAGAGCTTGTTCTCGACACTGATTCAGGTTCAAAACAGTGTTAATCCGAATCTGAAAATTCTCGGCATTGCCGTCAATGAATATCAGGGGACCGCTGTTCAACGCGATGCGCTAAACGCCGTCAACGAAGCTCTTCCTGGCTATCTCTTTGAAAGCAAGATCCGGTCGCGCTCTCCGATTGACATTGCATCGCGTGGGAAGCCCATCGCAGAAGTACGAAACGGGCAACGCGCAGCAGAAGAGTTGCACGACCTCTTCGAAGAAATGCTCAAGCGCATCGCAGAAAAACAGTAACGCCCAAATTTCTCAAACTAAGGCCATCTCGTTTTGACGAGATGGCTTTGGCACAACTTGGATATTGACTATGCCGAGCCCTCTTCTCAACAGTCTCACCTCCCTTTCACAACTTGGTCAGGTCATTCACGACAAATCCGAAAAAGGGAAAGCCTTCCAAACGCTGGCCGTGGATCGCATTTACAGCAAGGCCCAACCTCGTACAGTGTTCGAAAACCTCGAAGAACTTGCCGAAAGCCTGAAAGAACTCGGACAGCAACAACCCATCGTCGTCAGTCCCGACAACAAGGGGTACTACGTCATCGAACAGGGTGAACGTCGTTGGAGAGCTGCCAAACTTGCCGGCCTCATCACGCTTGACTGCATGGTGATGAATCGCGAAAAGGATGGCGAAACCGACCGTATGTTGCGCCAGCTAACGGAAAACATCCAGAGAGATGAGATGACACTGTGGGACTTGTCTCACGCAATCGCCGCCCTTGTTTGTCAGGACATGACGGTTCGGCAGATTGCAAAGAAGTTAGGCAAGGCCGAGTCCTACATCAGCACCCTGAATGCGATTGCGGTGTTGCCGAAGGAACTGGAGGTACTCGTTAAGAAACGGCATCTTCAAGACGCTCAATCCGTTAGAAAACTCCAAAAGCTCTATCAAGAAGATCCACGGGTTGTCTCAGACCAAATCGAAGAATGGTCTAAGAACGATGACTTTACGATCAGCCGGGCTCAGGTGGCAGATTTTATACAGAGTCTTGGAAATTCCGAGGGAGAATCTCAGCCGCAGAATGACGATGAAGCATCTGGGCATAGCGAAGATTCTGATTCAGAAACGGTGGCTCCTAAGCAGAAGGAACCTCTTGATGGCACTCTTCCGGAGGGTTGTCGAACCGTATCGCCGGCCAAACTCAAAGTCGAGGTCCAATGGAACGGCAATGCGGGATGGCTGACGCGTGGCGTCGTGCCGCCAGAAGGGAAGCTCTGCATTACGCTGGCTACTTCCGAAGAAACGATCCTTGTCGAAGCTACCGATGTTGAAGTCCTCGGCGTGACGGCGAGGTGAGACATGCTCGGCGGAAAGAATGCAGAGATGTTTGGCCTGATGTTTGAAATTCTAGTGCAGCTCGACGGCGGGAAAAAAAGCCGCCGTGAGTTGAGCGAAGGATTGGGCGTCGGGCCGCAAGTCATCGGTCGTCAGATCAAGCTCCTACGGGACGTGTTCAAGGTAACGATCAAATCTTCCCCAGCAAATGGTTATGAACTTGAGGACTGGGGCATCCTAAACAAAGCTGTGTTCATGGAATATTACGCTAGGGGGGCATAATGGCGACATTTCGTCAGTTCAAAAAGTCTCGCAAACCCCTGTCACACAGGGTTAGCGAATGTTTTCACCTCTTTGACGGCGCGTTTTAATCCACTCTTTTTGTCGAACAGCTACCATCCCACACATAAGTCTCAAGGCATTTACATCTAGACCTTAGGGTGAAAATTGCGACTTCTCATGGACATACGTGCTGACTATTGGCATTAGCCGTTCAATAGTTTTACGACAACTAGGTACCAGAACTCCACCACCCAACAAAATGCTGGTTTTTTTGGGTGATGGAGTGCGAGGCGACCAAATGACTAACAATTCCTCTTTTCCGATTGTTGCTGCCAATGACACCGTTGAGGTGCTTGATGTCGAGTCGGCAGACACGCAGCGAGGGCATTTTGCCGTCGGTCGCATGCGTGCACCATCAGATTACGTCAGTCCGGAAAACGCAGCCGATCAGTATCTCGCCACGCTCGGCTCTCAAGCCTCCATCTGCACCGTTCGCTCCAAGCTCAATCAAGTGGCCAAGTGGTTCAAGTACCCCGACTACCAGCATTGTGACTGGCACCTCATGCGCTATGACAATGTGGTGAAATTCATTGCGCACCTGAAGGAATCCGGCCTCCAGACCGTTACGATCAACGCCTACCTCTGCGCCATGAAGGGGGTGGCACAGACGGCATGGAACCTCGGACAAGTGTCCGACCATGATCTCATGCGCATCAAGGCCATCAAGCAGGTCCGCGGCTCCCGGAAAATGGCGGGCAAGGCGCTTACCCGACAAGAATCGAAGGCCATGCTCTCGAAGTGCGAAGGCACCACACCTCAGGTCATTCGAGATCGAGCCATCTTGCTTCTCCTTCTCGGATGTGGCCTGCGCCGAGCCGAAATCACGCGCATCGAACTCAAGAACGTCTTCCTAGACGAGACTCGAATTCGTCTGGTAGGCAAAGGGAATAAGGAGCGTGACATTTTCATGAACGATGTCGTGCTCGATGCTGTCGCCCAGTGGCTCGCTGTTCGCAAGCAGGTCATTACGGACTGGAATGTCAAATACCCGTACAAGACCGGCAATGCCGGCGACGGTACGATCGGCTTCCTCTTCGGAAAATGGACGCGCCACTACTCTTATCTAATTGTGGATCGACCACTTAATCCCTGGACGATCGGTGACATTGTGAAGAAATACAAGAGCGAGGCGGAGGAAATGGCCGCCGGCCTCAAAACGGTGACAACCCATGACCTGCGACGAACGTTCGCCACCCGTCTTCTTGAGAAAAATGTCGACATCACCACTGTCAAAAATCTCATGGGACACAGCAGTATTTCGACGACGACCCTCTATGATCGACGTGGTGATGATGCGATGCGACGAGCCGCTAAAAATGTCGATCTGTAATAATTAAAACGCAAGCTAGCTTGCCTGAAAACAGTCCCGTTTCGATTTAATTATGAATAAGTTCATCTCTTAGAGAATTAAACTTTTCGTACTTTTCGCACAAATCTACCGCAGTTTGTATCAACTCGTGATTCATTAAATTCAATTTAATTGCACGAGCAATAATGACATTCTTTGCTGAAAGGATAAGATCTCGTGGCTTATCGCAACCATAAAGCGCAAGCATCAATAACTCAGATTCATCAAGCGCAAACGGCGTAACATGAATGAATGCCGTCATCCATTCATCGTATTCAAGTTCCGGTGGGATCACGTCAGCAATAGCGTGATAGGCCTGATAAAGATGCCTGAAGGAATATTCAGATTCAGGTATTAGAATTTGGATGAGTTGAGCTTCGCCTTGTCCTGGCAAGCAAGAATCAATCACATCAAACGATGTGAAAGGTCTCATTTCTTCGCGCAAGGTTACCCCTGCGCTCAAGGCGATTTCAAGTGACCTGTCGCGATTGATCTTCTTGGCGACCTTATCATTAGGATCATTCAACAGATTGTTGAACTGACGAGTGAGCTTGGCTCGAATATCACGAGTGGAATACGTGACCAATAGCATTCGCCCCTCTCGCAAAGCGAGGAGCGTGGGCGCATCGACCACATTAAACAGGCCTTTGTTGACCATAATTTCTTTGTATTTCAAATCCTCGTAAACGCGAGACGACATTATTTATCCTTAGACTTAATTTAAAATCTGACACATGAATAAACCCAACTACTTCCGCACAAGCTTTAACAACCGATTTTAAAATCTTCAGCGCATTATCGAACATCGACAATTTGAAATCTACTCCAACATCAAAACCTTTCTATCCAAACCATGCCTCAATAAAGGCTTTAAGCCACCTACTCATTCCTTCTCCTAGCCTAGCAAAAAGTTCCCACCATTGAATAGGTTCATCTGGCTTCTTTTCAATAGCTTTATCTTCTTCACTAACTTCAACATTGTCAGAAAAGAATTGATCTCTCAAATCGGCAAGATTAGTTTCAAGCGTATGAAGATTGGATTGAAGCTCTTCTGTAATTCCTTCCAGACTTTCACGATGTTCCTGTTGCAGAGCCTTGTCAGCTTCCCGTTTGCTCTTGCGCCAAGCCCATGGTGGAACAGCTCCAGACGACTGCCAAAGCCCTATCTGGCCAGCGCGGGCATCGGCCTCAGCTGTTTTGTAAGCGTACCGCCACTCTGATGGGATCTGAAGCCCATAATTAGCATAGAACCAGGCATAGCCGCACTCTAACATGAACAACCCTACATCGTAGCCATTTACAGCTACAGAAGCCAAGATGCGCCCGTAACGGTCCTTCTGCTCCGTATTTAAAATAACAGCCCTGCCATTGACCAACTTGTCTAAAGCGATGCGTGCCTCGCCTCCAAATTCCTGATCTGCTTCAGGTGCATCAATCCCACGAATCCGAACGCGAATTTCATCATCAGCGGTAATTACCTGCAAGGTGTCGCCATCAATCACACGGTCAACTCGCCCATGGATGATTTCGGCATGAATGGCCGTGCTGACACAGGTAGCCAAAATCGCCGCACATAAAACATATCGAAGCTGCATTTTTGAAGACGTGGAAAAAGTCAAATGTCCTCATTCTAGGAAGTCTGAAAAGACAAAAATGCGCGTCAGGTAGGAAAAGTTGCTTTCTAGTGCGCCAACTCTATTTTGTATTCGCCTTAAGCTTTGTTTATCAGAACTTCAACGAACCTACAAGAGGGCTAAATGACAATCAAAGAAGGGATAGCCTACGACATCAACACTGCTCCGGAGCACATCGACCTCAAAGCTGAGGATATGATGGCAACCTTCAACATCGGTAAGACAGCATTGTGGCGTTGGGTCAAACAGAAGATTTTGCCTCCGCCCTATGAATACAGGGGCCAAGCAGCGCATTGGACCATTGGGCAAATTCGTGACTGGAAAACTGCTAGAGCCAAGGCTTTAACGCAAAAACTCCAAGACGAGATGATCAGAGAATGCCAAGCGCAGACCTTAGCCCGCCGTCATGAGGTCAACGAGTTCGACTTCATTTAACCAAGATCTGCACAAACAACAGCCTGCCAGATGGCAGGCTGTTGTTTTTTTTCCACAAAGTGCCCCCTCACAAGGAGTCGAAGGGAACTACAACGAAACAGGTTCGAAGGCGATTTCCTGTGGGGCAATTTGTGGGGCAACCCTGAAAAACCTCCCGTTTCACCCTATTTTCAGAACCGATATTCGACCTGCACAATTCATAGCACCCTCATTTCCCTTGTGCCTCTAGCGCCTTACCCCAGACATCACCCCAGCTTCCCGTAAGAGAACCTTTGGCATAGTCAACAACACGATTCTCGAAAAAATTGGTGTGCGATACACCCAACATAGCATCTACCCACGGAAGCGGATTCTTTTTGATACCAAAGATACCCTTCATGCCGAGACCGATGAGGCGGCGGTCGGCGATGTAGCGGATGTAGCTGCGGACCTCCTCGC
>ERZ831979.1023-NODE-1023-length-27535-cov-8.542576_pt1 | contig 27535 bp, 23 predicted proteins | sample MGYA00519952_ERZ831979 | MGnify/ENA primary metagenome ERZ831979 (study PRJEB31850, sample SAMEA3708723) | human gut metagenome | biome: human gut; feature: human-associated habitat; material: faeces | place: China | collected 2014 ...
ATGATAATCCCACGATATGCGAATATTGGGTAGGATTGTGGGAGTGCGTAGCACGAAGCAATCCGTAGGTATCAAAGTCGGGGGCTTTTGACTCCGACATCATTTAGATAATAGTACATCTTTTTCATCTGTCAATGTATTGGCTCACTTGCGTTCATTATCTCAGGCCTTCAGAATCTCCGACAGATTCCTCTGGATCCCGGCCGCCACATCCGGTTTATTCATGGAATAGACATGGATATGTTTCACGCCGTTGGCCAGCAGATCGATGATCTGATCGGTGGCATAGGCGATACCCGCCTGTTTCATGGCTTCCGGGTTGTCTCCGAAGCGGTCTACAATATTCTTAAAGCGCTCCGGCACATTACAGCCGGACAGTTTTACGGCATTTTTCACCTGTACCCCGCGGGTGATAGGCATGATTCCGGGAATGATGGGCACTGTAATCCCTGCCTCCCGCACACGGTACATAAAGTTGAAGAAGATATTGTTGTCGAAGAACATCTGGGTCGTCAGATACTCGCATCCGGCATCCACCTTCGCCTTCAGCCCCTGAATATCCGCATTCTTATTTGCAGAATCAGGATGCACCTCCGGATAGCAGGCACCGCCCACGCAGAAATCTCCGTTTTCTTTGATAAAACGCACCAGATCGGAGGCGTGCGTAAAATCCGTAAATACTTCTCCGTCGAAATCCTTGGGAATATCTCCTCTCAGAGCCAGAATATTCTCGATTCCCACCGCCTGCATTTCTGTAAGAGCTGCGCCGATACTGCTCCTGTCAGCACAGACACAGGTCAGATGCGCTACCGTAGGCACATTGTGCTGCTTCTGAATCTCTCCTGCCAAAGCAATGGTATGTCCCTTGGTACTGCCGCCGGCGCCATAAGTCACGCTCATATAAGCAGGCTGCAATGCCGCGATCCCCAGTGCTGCTACCTCCACATTTCCGAAATCCGTACTCTTCTTCGGAGGAAATACCTCAAAAGAGATCGTTGCTGTATCTTTATTCAAAATATCTCTGATCTTCATACAATTCTTCTCGCCTTTCCATCATCTACATACCTTCAGGCTGCTTAATTACCCTTTGTTTTCCCGCAAAAAGATCGGCAGGAAATCCTGTTTTTCCTCTTCCTTAGTCTCACTCTCCGCAATGACATTCCGGATATTCTGCATCCGTTTATCCAGCGCCGCACTCTGCTGTGCACAGTCATACAGCTCATCCTTTAAAAACTTTGCCTGACTTTCCGGGATGTTTTTCTTATACTGTAGCTTGTGCTCCAGGCTTGCCCAGAAATCCATGGCTATGGTGCGGAACTGCACCTCCACATAGACCAGTTTCTTCGTATTCTGTAAAAAGATCGGCACCTGCACGATCAGATGCAGGCTGCGGTAACCGCTCTCCTTGGGATTCTTTATATAATCCTTGCGCTCGATCAGGGTAATGTCATCCTGTCGTAAAAAACTCTCCGCCAGCTCGTATATATCATCCGGGAAAGAGCAGATGACCCGGACACCGGCGATGTCACGGATATTCTCCTCAATGCCTTTCAGCGTCATGGGAATATTTTTCCGGCGGATCTTCCTAAGGATGCTGTCGTAGGACTTCACCCGGGTCTTGATCCCCTCGATGGGATTGCGGTCATATTCCAGGGAATACTCCTGATTCAGCACCTTGAATTTCGTCTCCACCTCCATGATGGCACACTGATAATAAGACATCAGCTCGTCCATGGGGCGCTTATTCTTCTCGATCAGATCCAAAAACTCGTCTGAGAGTAAATGTTGCTTCAAAAATTTACCTCTGATGGTATCCATTGTGATTTATTCCTTCTCTAAAGTACTGCATTACATAACGATTCTATTATATACACTCAATCGCATCACTGCAATAAAGTTAAAAGAAAGAATTTGAGAAAAAAACAGGAACAGCAGCGATCTGCCATTCCTGTATCACTTTTGCTTTATCCATTCTCACAATCAGCTATGATTTTCCTTACTTCCTCAATGCTTTTCTCTGTGACTGCCGCAATCTGCTCCGGTTGCATTCCGTTTTTATGCATCCTGGCTATCATTGTTGCTTCTGCTCTCGCTTCACCGATTGCAATTCCCTTTTCTTCGATTCCTTCACTCAAATTACACATTGTACTCACATCCCTTCGCAAATTTTCTTCCAACTCAATATCGTACTCTGTTTCCATGATCGACATTTTCTCATCTACTGTCAGTTTCTGCGACAGTAGTGCTCCCAGAAGACGGTGCAATTCATATCTCTCATCCTGTTCCGGAAGTTCTTTTGCAATCCCAATCATTATAATATTGATCAGATCGATTTTTCCCTTCCATTCATGGTTCCCGATTACAGCATCATTTACAAAATGAATATGGTTCATACTGTTCTGTTCCATATTCATACATATCCAAATGGAATAAACTCGTTTAATATCATCATAACCGGATTTAACAAAATCCCGCTCCTTTTGGGATGATACCAGGCGACTCGCATAAAATATCGCACGATTTAAAATCTCATAACTCGTCGGTTCATCTTTCTGTGCTTCCACATTTATGATGATTTGTGTCAATCCGGCATCCTTGCTATCTTCAGATGGTAACCGGACATAAAAAATAATGTCAAATCTTATCAGTCCCTCGTTTATTTCCACGTTTTCCGTATTCAGACCGATAATCTGCTGTCCCTGTTGTTCGTGATTGGTCATCCCCGGTTCTATCGGCACCTTGCTGATATAAGGTGTTCCTTCTATATAGGGGATCACCTCCCTGGGATTCATCCCCTTGAATTCATCTACTGTTCTGGTCAGTATATGAGCCAGTATAATTTTATGCCCCAACAGATTTTTGACTTTCGCATCATATTGTGCCTTTTGATTTGTCGCTATTACAGCTCTTTTCAGTGTATTATGCATAAGGTCTTATCCTTTCTACAAGACCTTCTCCGAAATTCTCTCCCGAAATATATTATATCTTACGAAAACTATTGCCACAACTACTATTTTCACTTCCGCAATCTCTTCCGATACCCTGCCGGTGTCTCCCCGTAGGCCCTCTGGAAGGCATCGTTAAATGCTCTGGCATCGCCAAAGCCTACATTCATGGCAATCTCGTAGACTTTTTTGTCAGTGTCCAGAAGCAGTGTGACTGCATGTTTCAGGCGGATCTGATTGACATAGTCCTTGAAATTTTTGCCGGTGCTTTTATGTGCATTTATCCACAGAGCATAACTTTAGCACAGAAAGCACCATTCTGATAGGTAAACGTACTTGCACCGCCGCTTTTTTCTGCAATATGTTGGATAGACTGGATGCCGACACCGTTTCCCTTTCGTTTGGAGGATTGAAAAACACCGTCCTTCTCCCTGATTTCGCCGTCATAGGCATTCTCAGCTTCAATCAGGAGCAACCGCCCGGCATGCAGATATGCAGTGATTTTGATCTGCCGTCTGTCTGGTGCAGTGCGGATACTGGCTTCGAGCGCATTTTCCAACAAGTTGGACAAGACCAGACACATGTTGATCTCATCGATTGGAAGAGTCTGCGGCAGATCGAGCTTTGCACAAAAGGGAATGCCTTCGCGCTTTGCCAGGGCACAATAATAGCCGATGACGCTATCTGCTGCGCAGTTTTCGCAGAAGTGTATACCGAGATCCGGGATGCGGGAAATGTTTTTTTCAAGGTAGCTTTTCAATCTTTCCAGATCGCCGGTCTCAGCCAGTGCGGAAATTTGATTCAGTTGATGGCGCATATCATGCCGCGCCTGCCGCACTTCTTCGATGGCAGCTTTGAGATTCTCATAGCGCTGCTGCTGCAGGAAAAGAAGCTGGTTTTCCTGCTGTAATCTCGCGTTGCGGTTAAGACTGGTGGCCATTAGCAGGAAAATTGCGTTGAACCAGAGCAAAAGCAAAAGAAGTGCAATACTTATCACAATATATCCCTGCAATACACGACCGGTCCTAAGTGTCGTCTGATAGCGCGGAATCATAAAAAGGTTCAAAAAAATGAACACCAGCGGCAAAACCCAGAACACATACCATGTTTGCGCAAAATTATCATCCTCGACCATCACACGAACTGCATGGGTTGACGGATAGAACGCTGTCAGCACCAAAATCCAGCAAACAACATTATAAAATACACAGGCTGCAAGGCAGAACCACGGTTCGTCCTGTGGCAGCTGCATATGCAGAGCAATCATAACACTGATAGCTCGAGACAAGCTGTTGATGCATGCAAATACTGCGCAAACAGTCAGTGCAATTGTTCCGGATTTCCAGAGGGAGATTTGGAGTGTTCCGGTATATAGCCCAATTGCAAGCAATGTGATCCCTGCCAGGGCAGACGCAGTGGACGCATGAAGCTGATAGCAGACGATCCCACCACCGATACATAATCCTGCCATCAGGGGGAGAATCCGGGCGGCAAGCTTTCCGGGGGACTGCTTCAGATAGGATTTTACAGGGAAATATGCAAGCAAAAGACCGGGGAGTACGACGGACAGCTCCAGAATCGGACGCAGAATATCTTTCATCTCATACACCCCCTTGCAACAGAAATTCCATAAATGCCTGCCTGGCAGGCTTCAAAAGTTCCTGGTTGACATATACGCGGCTGCCGTCGGTCATGCAGAAAGCGGCGGCCTGAAAATCAGCGGCATGTTCTAAATTGACAATCGTACCGCGGCCGCAGACAAAAAAGCGGGGATCTTTTTTCAGCGGCTCGGTAAATGCCTTAAAGCTTTGCCGCGTGGCAAGCGTTTTTCCGGCAGTCGTGCGAATGTTGATCATATGAGCAAAATGCTCGGCAAAGATAATGTCCCTATAGCGAAGGCGAACGTCGCTGCCACTGACTTTCACCGTCAGAATCGGCTCAGGACGCGGAAGTTTAGCGAGCATTTCAGTAAGCAGACCGGCAAGTTCTCCCTCGGAAAAGGGCTTCACGAGATAGTGAAATGCCCGCACCTGAAAGCCCTCCAGCGCATGATCGGTAGATGTTGTGGTGAAGATCAGAAAGCAGTCTGCATCCGTCTTCCGAAGTTCCTTTGCGGCATCCATGCCGCTTAATCCTTTCATGTAAATGTCCAGAAATGCCACAGTAAAGTGCCGTTCTTTTTCTGCTGCGAGAAAGCTCTCGCTGCTATCAAATTCTAAGATCTCCATCTCTACACCGTACAAGCTCAGCTGTCGCTCAAGCCGCATTTTCAACAGCGCACGTTCGGTCTCGATATCATCCACTATTGCTATTCTCATATCGGACTGACTCCTTTGTAAAAAATTCCAACTAAATTATATCATACCTGTCCAACACCGGCACAATGAAAAACTCAGATTTCGTGACGGAATTGAGGGTTTCGTGCCAAACGGCTTGAAAAGCGTTTGCATATCCGTATACTGACAAGCAGAAAGCATCAATGACGGCAGAAAGGAGGGAGTGCCGTGTACCACATTGCCGTGCTGACAAGTAGTGAAACACAGGAAGCCTTTTATATAGAGCAGCTTTCACGGTTCTGCTTTGAACGCGGTCTGTTTCCCAAAATGGACTGTTACCGTGGGCAGGAGTTGTTCTTTGATGTGGCGCGTATAAATGCGCCAACCTGCACTGTGATCGCACTTCCGGGGGTAGCAGGGTTGAATGCGGTGGAGCATCTGCGGACGCTTTTTCCCGAAATGCGCATCATCTGGTGCAGCGATCTGGATTTTTCCCTGCATGCGTTTCGGCTGCGTGTAGACTATTTTCTGTTAGAGCCAATAACAGAAGAAGCGTTTCAGCAGGGACTTTCTACATGGTCAGATGGGAAAAAAACGTCTGCCTTATTCCGGGCGGATCACAACAAACATAACAATGAGGAGGATTATTGATGAAAAAGAGAAAAAAGATTTATTCTGTATTTAGCTTTCTTCTGGCGGGAACACTGTGCCTGTCTATGGCGGCCTGTGGTGGAACGCCCATACCGGCAGAGGACGAAACAACATCTTCTGCACCGTTATCCGGTGCACTGCCCGTGAAGGCTTTACAACCCAAACACGTGGATGAAAACCCTTATATGGCAAAAAGTGATGCAAACATCCATCACGACGGCTACAACACCGACTCAACGGATGAAATTCTGCCGCTCGGCATCTATCCGGAAATCAATGTTTCCTTTGAGACAACGAACCCGAACGCCTCACCCGCGATTTACTTTGACAACTACGGTCACGCGGTCGTGCCACTGCTCGGCGGCATCGCCATCCGTGATCTGAATGCAACAGAGACGAAGACGCTCGGCTATTTTTCACCGATGCAACATGATGGCGGCGGTTACGTCATCCAGAGTTCCTACACATTCCTTGACTCTAAAAACCGTGTCGTCTGCCCGACGAGCAACAACCATGTACTGATACTGCGTACGACAGAGGAAGATGGCAGCGTCATTCCGGAATTTGAAAAGGTTCTGGATATCGATATCAAGGCAGCTGCTGAGACCGCGCTCGGCAAAGAGCTGACACAGAATCTTCTGTCCGTGGTCTTTGACTACGACGGAAACCTTTGGTTCGCCACCGGCGGCTTCCGAATCTATCCCGAGCGGCAGCAGCAGGGTGTTCTCGGCTACATTGCCCACACAGCGATAGAATCGATTCTGAATGGCGAACAAACCGATCTTTCAAAGGCTGTCTTTGTTTACGGGCTGCCCCTTGGCGAGGGCGCAGAAAACGGCATTGCTGCCTCCAAAGACGGTGCGGTCATTCTGACGAACCAGAACTGCTATCTGTTGCGCGCGGAAGAAGGTGTGAACGTTGTGTGGTGCACGCCATATGAGAGTGTCGGTGCGAAGGTCAGTCATGATGGCGATAAGACTACCGGAGGCGGTCTTGCCTGGGGTGGCGGCTGCTCGCCCACACTGACACCAAACCTTGTACTGTTCACCGACAACGCAGACCCCGTTAAGCTTCTTGCGCTCGACATGAAGACCGGAGAGGTCGTAGCCAGCATGCCTGTTTTGGATGATCTGCCCGATGGGTATCAGGTGGCGGTTGAGAACTCTGCAATCGTTTATGACGACGGTGAAGGCACCGTCAGCACGATCGTCTGCAACTGGTTCGGCGCTGGTAACGCAGGTCTTGCCGACCCTGACAATGACTCTTCGATTCAGAGCTACGCCAACATTTATGACCAGAACTGGCTGATGAAGGGTAATGTTATGATCGCCCCGGGCGTTGAGCGGGTGGACACCCTAAAAACCGCCGATGGCTATGAAATGAAGAGCGTCTGGAGCCGGAACGATTTGCGCGACACGGCGATCATGAAGCTCTCCACTGCAACAGGCTATATCTACGGTTACGTACAGGATTTGGATACCGGCATGTGGCAGTACATTATTTTGGACTTTGCAACAGGCGAAACCGTCTTCACGATGGATGTGTCCAACAAATACGGCTACAATAATATGGCCATCGGCATGTACACCGGCAGCAACGGAAATACGCTCTACTGCCCGACAGGCTATCTGGAACTGCTGCGTTTGCAGGATCGCTTTGTGTACCTGCCAGAGCTTCCGTACCGTGAGGTTGATCTTGATCAGGCGGCAAGAAATGTTCTTTCGCAGGATCAGTTTGAGCAGGATGGCGGTGAAGGTACGGTTGCAAGCTGGCACAACACCGCGACCATCTGCAACGTGCATCCCAACACCATGGTAGCCTTCCGCATGAACAACCTGTCCGGCAGTGCCTCCGATCTGACGCTCTACGCCTATGGTGCAGACGGCAAGCTGGAAAAGGTTGGCTCTGAACTGTGGTCGCTCACAGACGAGACCGGAGCAAATGTGACGGAGCTGACAGACGGCGTGCTCTATGAACTGCGCGTGACCGTCTCCGACGGCGGTGATTTCGACCTGAGCGAAACAGAAAAAGAAATCAAGCTATCCGTTGTACTTGGGAAATAAATCAAGTGACCGGAGTTTGATCTGTCGTGAACTCAGATCGTGGATGCGATGATCTGCATCCTGCCCTGTAACTCTACCTTGCCGTAGCCATCGGGCAGGATCAGATGATCGCCTTTTTTTAAATGAGTACCGTTCAGTGTGCCTTCACCTTCTACCACGCTCATGAGGGCGAAAGGCTTATCCTGCCAGGTCTCCACACGGTGTTCCACATCAATGCGGTATACAGTGTAGTAAGGGCACTGAATCAGCTGCTGTATTGCATCGTCCTTCTTCTCGGTATGCACCACACTGTTGTCCGCGGATTTTGCGGGAACCGTGATCACATCGATACTCTGTACGATGTGCAGCTGTCGGGGCTTGCCGTTGCTCAATCTGTCGTAATCATACACGCGGTAAGTAATGTCACTGCTCTGCTGCGTCTCTAAGAGCAGTGTACCGCCCTTGATGGCATGCACGGTGCCGGGATCGATCTGGATGAAATCCCCGGGCTTAATGGGGATCTCACGGATGAATTCCTTCCATCTGCCCTCATGGATCATCTGCTCCAGTTCTTCCCTGGTCTTCGCGTTGTGTCCAACCACCAGCGTAGCATTTTCCTTACAGTCTAAGATGAACCAGCACTCGGTTTTGCCCAGGGATCCGTTCTCATGTACCTTCGCATAAGCGTCATCCGGATGCACCTGGATGCTTAAGTCGTCCTTTGCATCAATGATCTTGATCAGCAGCGGGAAACGATCCATTCCCGTGTCTCCGAACAACTCGGGGTGCTTCTCCCACAGCTCGGACAGCTTCATTCCCTTATAAGCGCCGCTTGCCACGGTGCCGTCTCCGTTGGGATGGGCGCTGATACCCCAGCACTCACCGATGTCGTCGCCCTCGATGGGGTACCCGAATTCTCTGTTTAACCGGGTACCGCCCCAGATATTGTGGGTACACACCGGTGTTAAAAAAATAATATCTTTGTTCATGACCATCTATCCTTTCCCATGATACTTACTATGTATTGCACTGCATCTTTCCCGTTATTCCGCTACTTAGCTTTGCAACGTCCGTTTCTGGAAAAATATTCTATCTGATATGTAACACATTTCTTCCGATCTGTCTACCTGACTTCCGTACTATGCCTATTCCGCTTCTGTTTCTGTTCTTACCCCGGATACAATCAATGACACCAGATAAAATCCAGCCTTATCGTTCTCGTGTGTCTCCGTGATCTCGATTCTCACCCGGTGTTCCCCATAAGGCAGGTGCTCTGCCACCGTTGTCAGCTGCATTTTGTCTCCCCAGGTCTCATCGAAGGTTCCGTCCAACACGCACGCCGTCTCAGGGTTCTCATCGACCACTGCCGTGGCAATGGGTGCAGGTCCGTCCTTCACTCGACGGTATTGCACGGCGGCACCGGTTCCCCGAAAAGCGAACTCCAGATAAGCTCCTTTTTCCCCGGCGCTCCATCCGTTGCGGAAAATATCCGTGATATCTCTCTGCGGTGTCATATCTTCTACAAAAACACTCTTCCCCGGTGTGGAATTAGAATATTGCAGTCTCACGCAATGCTCATAGGCATTTTCTGTTAGCGGAGCCGGGAAAATCTCCTGCTGTTCTTCCGTCTTATCATGGATCACCTTTTCCAGGAAATTCGTGATCACAGCTACCATGAATTCATGCCCAAGATCATTGGGATGGAGAAAATCTGCCGTAATCTTCTCTGCCGGCAGTTTTCCTGCCGCCACAGCGGGATAGATGCTGTTCTGCATGCTGATGCAGGGCAGATCATAATGTCTTCCGATCTGCGCATGATAATATGCCGCACTTTTACCGGTATCATAATAGACATTATGGATCAGCACCATTGCCGGTGCACTCGCACTGCCATAAATCTGCCTCACCAGGCCTTCGTAGGTCTCACAGAAATGCGGCGTACTGTGATCGTTCACGGAAAATTCTACAAATACCAGATCCGGCAGCCGCCGAAGCAGGTCTTCCTGTACTCTCGCCGCACCGAACTGGGAATCGGTAGCTCCGATTCCGGCATTCACATAATCAAATTCCGTATTGGGAAATACCTTTTTCAGCCAGCCAAACGTCCTTGCCGCATAACATTTGTCCGGATCCGTAGCGGAAAATCCCTGGGTAATGGAACCGCCGATAAATCCTACCGTAAGCCGCTCTCCTTTGGCTGCACGGTTCATAAAACCTTTCAGTCTGGTCAGGTTGCCCCGGTTCAGGATTCCGGCTTCTTTATCAATGATGTTCCCCGCACTCTTGCGGTTCTCATAGATGCTGTTTTCCAGAGTGCAATAACGTTTCGCCTTGTTTTTCAGAGTCTTGCCGATGCGGAAAATTTCCTCCGGGCGGTATCCTCTGGACTCCAGATAATAAATGCCGCTGTACAGGTTGATCGATACATCGGGGTATTTATCCCCGATCATGGCTTCGAACATGATCATAATATGACCGATCTTCTCCGAAGCAGCTTCCACATGATTGTCCAACAGCAATAGGAACTCATCCTTTTTCACATGGCACACCATTTCCTGCCCCTTCAGGTGCTTTTGAATGTGCGTCCCCAGATGGTACAGAAGGCTGTTTTTCACTTCCTCACTCATCTTCGCGGAAATCTCATCGTAATCCCGGATGCCCAGAAATACCTCTGCATACTGACCGTCCTGCCAGGGCAGGATCTGTTCCAGTTTTATCGAAAAGCTTTCCGTTGTCTCCATTCCGGCAATGTCCGGTTCCGGCTTTTCTGTATCCTTTTCCCGCTCCCTGACATTCCCTGCATATTCATACTCCCACAGCGCACAGTCGGAATTGTCCTCGGTAATCTTCCTCCTGATACGTTCTTCTGCCAGTTCTCTTTCCAGTTCTTCGATTCTGGCATATAATTCCTCTTTTTCCATCATACGCTGTCTCCATCACTTAAAAAGGACCCGCTCATCGCGGGTCCCTCGATTCTATCTTCTGCCTTCTTCTGTATCGCTTGTTGTGACCACGCTGTGTTCTTTGATATAGTCAACCACTTCATCGATGGTCGTAAATGCCAGCCCTACGTAGCTGTCTGCTGCGCCATAGTAAATAGCGATCTTGCCGCTCTCGGAATCATGGATGGTAGCGCAGGGGAAGCATACATTCGGTACAAATCCTCTCTCCTCATACCACTCTTCCGGTGTCAGCAGGAAGTTCTCACAACGATATTTTACGATGGACGGGTTGTCAATATCCAGGATCGCTCCACCGATGGAATAGACATAACCGTTACAGGTTCCGCTCACACCATGATAGAACAATAGCCATCCTTCGGAAGTCTCAATGGGAGCTGCACCGCCACCGATCTTTAAGGACTCCCACCATTCGGAAGACTTGCCCATCACATGTCTGTGTTTGCCCCAGAATACCATATCGGGGCTCTCACTGACGAAAATATCACCGAAGGGCGTATGTCCGCTGTCGGAAGGGCGGGACAGCATCATGAAATTGCCGTGTACTTTTCTGGGAAAGAGTACTGCATTACGGTTGAACGGCAGGAACGGATTTTCAATTCTTACAAAAGTCTTGAAATCTGTAGTCTTCGCAATACCGATCGCCGCACCATAGAAATCCTGACACCAGATGATGTAATAGGTATCTTCTACCTTCACCAGTCTGGGATCGTAGGCGTAGATCGGCATAAAAGGCTTGCCCTCTTCATCTACAAAAGGAATCTTATTCTTCTCGAAATCCCAGTGAATGGCATCCTTGCTGCGCCCCAGATAGATATAAGGAATACCGTTGACCTGTTCCCCACGGAACACACCGATAAATTCATCACCGTAAGGCATTACCGCACTGTTGAAAATTCTGGCTACTCCTTCTACAGGATTTCTGCCAATGATAGGGTTCTCTGTGTATCTCCATACCGGTGCTCCGGTATGGCCTTCGGGTTTATCCTGCCAGGGTACATTGGGTACGGGCTGGCTGATCATCTTTACTTTGCTCATGTATTGTCCCTCATTTCTATTTTTTACCTACGGATTGTTTCATGCTATGCACTCTCACAATCCTACTCGCTATTCGCATATCGTGGGATATTTATCTTACTTCCTGTTTTAAGAAAGCTTCATTCTTGCGAATGAGTTCACATCTCTGCGCTACGCACTCCACGCTTCTTCCGGGATCGGAAGGGGTGTTGAATACATAATCCACAAGCTTATCTATGGTAGTAGTTGCCACATGCATGCGGGTATCGCTGGATGCGTAGTAGATAAAGACTTCCCCTTTCTCATTCGCGATCGCGCCATTGGTAAATACTACATTTGAAACATCTCCCACTCTCTCATCCCCTCTGGGGCCGATCAGCAGGCCCGAAGGCTCTGCGATCACTTTTGCCGGATCCTTTAAGTCCGTCGCAAAAGCATAAATGACGTAACGTAAACCGGCTGCGGTATTACGTACTCCATGTGCGATATGTATCCAACCTCTGTCTGTCTTGATGGGGGTAGCGCCCGCACCGTTTTTGGCTTCGGTGATGGTGTGATATTTCCGCAGGCTGGTCATGCGCTCTTCGTCGACGACTGCATGGGTAATGTCGTCGCACAGTCCGAAACCGATTCCTCCGCCGCTTCCGGTCTCGATGAAGTCATCCATCGGTCTGGTGTAGAAAGCATATTTGCCATCCACGAATTCCGGATGCAGCACTACATTTCTCTGCTGGGGAGAACGAAGGGTCTTTAAATTCTCCAGTCTCTCCCAGTGCTTTAAGTCTTTGGTTCTTACAATACCGGCAGCTGCTACTGCTGCGGACAGATCATTTACGGAGGTATCCTTGCTCTCGGAACAGAACACACCGTAGATGTAACCATCTTCATGCTTGGTGAGACGCATGTCATAGACATTGGTCTCTTCCGGGCAGGTGTCATCTAACAAGATGGGATAATCCCAGAAACGGAATCCATCGACACCGTTGTCACTCTCTGCCACACCGAAGAAAGACTTTCTGTCGTTGCCTTCGATACGGGCTACCAGATAATACTTACCGTTTAATTCAATCGCACCGGAATTCATGACCGCATTGATTCCCAGGCGCTCCATGAAATAGGGGTTGGTCTTGGGATTGAGATCATATCTCCAGGTCAGGGGAATATGTTCTCTGGTCAGAACCGGATATTCATAACGGTCATAAATACCGTTGTAGAAATCAGACTTTACATTTTTCCGGGAAAGCAGCTTCTCCTGCTTCTCTTTTTCTATGTAATAACGCTCTAACATATTAGGTATCCTTTCTTAAAATAAATCAATTATTCTGGAATACGCTTCATAACCTCCTGGAGGTCCCCCGTTACAGTTTTATTCGGGAATACGCTTCATGACCTCCATGCACATCCTGCCGTTATGGTAAGGGCATTTCCAAGGCTCCACAATGGGGCGGTCAGGATAGGGATTTCCTTCCGGATCCACTTCCCAAAACCATTCGGAACCGGGTCTCTTATCGATCACATGATCTCTGATAAATGCCCATTCCTTCTCTGCGGCTTCCAGATATTCCGTTTTCTCCGGCTCTTTCTCATAGCCGTTTAAGAAACCGATCACGGTCTCCGCCTGTACCCACCAGACTCTGTGTACATTCACGACACCTCTGTCACATTCATTGGCCAGAGAGTGTCCATCGAATGCCATCTTATAGATCTGTGCGGTAAGGTCTCTGGTGATGGCATACATCTTCTGCGTCAGTTCCGGATCATCCAGAACCTTGCAGCCTCTGTCGATCAGCCATGCCGTCTCGATGTCGTGACCGTAGGAATGCAGATCCAGAATGGTATTGTAATTCTTGTCAAAAAATACTTCCTGTCTGTGCAGCCTGGGATTATAGACCTTTTCAGCGAACAGATCCATGATCCAAAGCAGGCGTCTGCGCACTTTTTCATCGCCGGATACCCGGTACAGCTCCGTATAGGCTTCAAATACATGAAGCAGTGTGTTCATGGTCTTATCTGCCAGGACACCGTTCTCCGACAATTTCTCATTGGATTCCGGTTTAAAGTCTCTGGTGAATGCTTCCAGATATCCCACCTCATCCATACACGTAGTCTCAATCAGAGTAAACAGCTTTTTCGCCAGCTCCAGGGCTTCTGCATCCCCGCTGGCCTCATAGTAAGAGGACAGCGCGTAGATGCAGAACGCCTGATTGTAAGTATGTTTTGTGGTATCCTTCGGGGTTCCGTCATAGTTTAGGGACCAGTAGATACCGCCGTATTCTTTGTCCAGACAATGGTCTTTCAGAAAAGCATAGCCGTGCTTTGCCTCATCCAACAGACTTTCGTCTTTTAACAGTGTATATGCGTTGGAGAAGAACCAGGTGATCCTGCTGTTCAGGATACAGCCTTTTTCTGCTTTTTTATCCAGATTCAGATCGTAGTCCAGAAAACCGTAATAACCACCGAACTCGTCATCCCGCATCCCTTTCCAGAAAGGAATGATTCCTTCGGTCAGATGCTTTTTGATCTCTTCTCTCATTTTCTTTGTTTCCGCATTTTTCATGTTCCACACTCTCCTTTGTATTAACCCTTGACAGCGCCGGAGGTGATTCCACTGTAAATCTGTTTCTGACAGAGCAGGAATACAATCAATGCAGGCAGCAGAGACATCAGTACACCTGCACAGATCAGATTGTATTTGCTGCCAAGAGGTCCGGTGAAGGTATACAGGGAGGTTGCTACCACACCGAGAGTCCTCTTGTCCTGCAGATACAGACTGGCGCAATAATACTCGTTATATACGCCTACTCCCTTAAGCACCATCGAAGTTACGATAGCGGGCTTCAGAAGCGGAAGAATGATCTTCCAGTAAATGGTAAAATAGGAGGCTCCGTCGATAAATGCGGATTCATCCAACGATACCGAAATGTTTTCCATGAACTGGATGAAGATGTAGATGGAGATAACATCCGTACCCATACTCATAATGATATAACCATACAGATGATTGATAAATCCAAGGTTACTCATGATCTGGTACACAGATACCTGCATGGCAATTCCGGGAAGGAGGGTTGCGAACAGGAACAGGCTGCGGATCAGTCCGTTGCCGGGGAACTTGAAACGGTTCAGTACATAAGCAAGCTGTGTTCCCACCAGGACGGAGCCTAACAGTACAAATACCAAGATGATCGCTGAATTCAGATAGGCTCTGCCCATATTGGCACGGTTAAATGCATCAATAAAGTTCTGGAAGTTCAGCCAGCTTTCCGGCAGGGTCATAACATTGGTGCTCTGATATTCTGCATCGGTCTTGAATGCTGTGATGACACAGGATACAATAGGCAAAAGTGCCACGAAGGAGAAAAATACCAGGCTGAAATATTTAATGATGATCCAGATGACAGCGCCTGCGCTGTAATGTTTGTGGTTAGTTTTCATCTTTGCCATTTTACACTGCCTCCTTCTTCCATCTTCTCTCTCTTCTGAGCCGTTTTCTTCTGGTATATTCTTCATTATCCGCATCGGAGCTTCTAAATACCAGTTTGAAGAAAAGCTTTTGTAAAATTGTTGCTGCAAAAATGATCAGTAACAGTACCACCGCCATAGCAGACGCCAGACCTACCTGCTGGTTGGTATGTGCGATCTTATCCATCAATACGAAGTAGGTTGCGGTTCCGCCGCCACCCTTGGTGATAACGTAGGGAGGATCGAAAGCACTCAGGGAACCTGTGATAGACAGGATCACGTTCAGCGTAACGATGGTCTTAATGCTGGGTAAGATAATATGTATAAACTGTTGAAATTTATTGGCACCGTCCAGCTCTGCTGCCTCGTACATCTCGGAGTCCACAGACATGATGGCACCGATGAAAAGTACCATGTTGTTGCCGTAATAACGCCATACCGAGGAAGCCACCAAAGAGATATTGTTAACGCTCTTGTCCTTCAGCCAGAACGGAAGACTTTCTAAGTTAAATCCACACCACTGTAATACCGTATCGAATACAAATCCTCTGGTGTAGAAGAATTTGAAGATAAATCCAATGGCAATACCACTGATCAGATAAGGGAAGAACATGAATCCCTTGAACATATTGCCGAATTTGGTCTTGAAACTTAAAATCGTTGCCAGGTACAACGCAAGTACCAGCTGCACCATTGCACCTGCCATGTAATAAAGGCTCAGCTTCAAAGCACTGAAGCATTCATCTTTCTTAAATACATCAATGTAATTCCGGAATCCTACAAACTGTCTTTTGTCTACCGGGGTAGCATATTTCATTTTATAAAAACTGAATTTTACCATCTCTCCAAAGGGAAGATAGGTGAACACGAACAGCAAAAGCAAGGGAATGATCATGAAGGACAGTATGACGATGGTCTGTTGTCCGTTCCTGCTCTTTACCCATTTTTTCATGCTGAAGGGTTTTTTTGTTTTCTTCATTGTCTCTGCACTCATCGAAATACCTCCATACCCTTCTCTCTTAGATAAGAGGGAACCGGATAAATGGTTCCCTCTCACTTCAGAAGATTAAATTAGTTACCTATTAATTACTGGATCTCTACACCACAGCTCTCCTGTGCGGAAGTCCACTCTTCGTTCCACTCGTCGATGATCTCATCGTAGGTCTTGGAGCCATCTGCTGCACACTCTACCAGCTCCTGCATCTTGGTCTCACCGTTGTTGTTGATGTTAAGACCACTTTCAGCGTTCAGCTCGTTTAACAGATCCTCTTCACCTTCGATCGCAGGCTCATCCACTACGAAGTCGATACCCTTGAATGCAGCGTAGAAGTCCGGTAATCTGGTATCCTTGATAGCAACGGGAAGTCCGCCGCAGTCATAGGAGAATCCGGATTCTTCTGTCATGAACTTCACGAAGCACAGTGCTGCTGCCTGGTTCTCTTCAGATGCATCTGCATTGATACCAAAGCTGTAGTCAGGACCTACGGAAGCTGCCTGCTTGCCGGAAGTCAGGGTAATAGGGAACGGCATGTAAGCGATGTCGTCAGCGTTGTCACCGGCTTCCTTCATCTGAGGAACTGCCCAGGAGCCAAGAACCATGCAAGCGATCTGACCATTGTTGATCATACCCTTACAACCTTCCCAGTCCGTGGTGGAGTAGTCTTCCTCGGTAAGGCCTTCAGCAACTGCATCGTACATTACTTTGTATACGTTGTAAGCGCCTGTTCCGTCGCCGGGATCAGCAAAAGGATTGGCTGTGTGCAGTAACTTCTGGTTCATATAAGTGCTGTCTCCGGTAGCACTGCCGCTGATAGCGGGATCCCACTGGCCGCCCATTGCCCAGCCTGCTGCGTAGTTGGTGTACATAGGAATGATAGAGCTGTCATACTCTTTGATCTGCTTTAATGCTGCGATGAAATCCTCGGGAGTCTTAGGCATCTCGGTGATTCCTGCTGCTTCAAACACAGCTTTGTTATATACAATACCGCCGCTAACACCTGCGGTGTAAGGAACACCGTATACAGTGCCTTCGTACATCTGGTTGTAGTAGTTAAGCTGTCCGTCCATCTCGGTAGTAGTTCCAAGAGGAAGGAAGTATGTGCTTAAGTCAGCCTTGTCAACTGCGGGGATAAACATAACATCGCCCCAGTCACCACCCTGCAGACGAAGCAGCGTATCACTTGCATAGTCGGTGATACCTTCAATATCAACAGTGATGTTGGGATACATCTCGTTGAATGCATCAATGTAAGTCTGGAAAGGAACTGCTGCGCCGTCCTCTAACAGGTCGGTACGGTTAGTCAGGACCTTAATGGTCGTGGTAATGTCGGTGTAATCCTCACCCAGAGTAATGTCTGCGTAATTCAGGCTGGTAACCTCTGCAGGTGCTGCAGCCTCGCTGGAAGCTTCTGCAGTTGCGGGAGTGGTGCTTGCTGCAGAACTCTCAGCGGCGCCGCCGTTGTCTGTGCTTCCACATGCTGCCATAGACAGTGCCATGACTGATGCTGTGGAAAGAGCTAAAAACTTTTTCATCTTCATAAGAAATCCTCCTAGTTTTCCGAAGGAAAATCCGAGTCCTCTGACGAGGAGAGGATTTAGCCTCCTTGTTTTTTGTTACATTTGATAGCGTTTACTGTTTTGTAACTTAATTTAATTATACATGATCACATTAATTAATCATCAACTATTCTTGTTTTTAATCTCTTATTCTTGCTATTTTCGTTATTATCTTCTATTTTCACAAGTTCTATGCCTATGTTTTGTACATATTATACAATTAAAGTAATTAATTTGAGTTAAATTAGCTGATTTAATTAACTAATTTTGTTTTCTTTGCATCCTTTGTCATTGAAACAGCTTAAATAATGGCTTATAATGTATTTAAGCTTAATTATTTTTTTCAAAAAGCATGTTTCTAGTGTGAAAAATAAATTTTTCACATGAAGTTTTGTTCCTGCACAAGCTGCTAAAGCAGCCGAAGTTTGAAGATCGCGGAAAGGCAAGGTTTTTGTATGAACATTTCCACCACTTTTCTCAATGCATTGAAGCACACTTCCTCCGGTGTGGAGGGACAACGTTCCCCGGAGATCCTCCTGGGACAGATCTACAAAGTATCCCTGGAAGAAAAAGGCTTTTTACTGCCTCTGGCCGGTGGAGAATTCCGCCTGTCAGATCCCTTTTATTATGAATGGAACCCATTTCCTTCTTATCTGCTGCTCTACACCTTAGAGGGTAGTGCTCTCCTTACCACCCGGGACAGTGAGGTGGTCCTGGATCACGAGCATCTGTTGTTCTTAGATTGCAGTCAGGGCTTCTCCCTCCGGCTGTTGCAGGGAAAGTGGCGTTTTCAGATGTTTTTCTTAAGTGGAGCGGAGCTTTCTTCTTATTATAGCATATTTCAGGCTGCTTTTACCTGTTGTTACCCGATTCCCATCGGCTCCTGCGTTTCACAGCGGATGCAGCAGCTGACCAAATTTTCATTCACCCCGACTCCTGCAGAGCAGATACAGCTTCACCGGGAGCTGACCGACATGTTCGCAGAACTGATGCTGTCCGCCCTGTCCGTCTCCCGGGATGTGAAGCCCATTCCTGCTTATCTGCTGTCCATGAAAGCGGATTTTGAGGAAAACTATGCTGAAAATCACTCTTTAGAATACTTTGAGCAGACTTTGGGCATCAGCCGCTACCGTCTATGTCGGGAATTTTCCGCTACATTCCATACTTCCCCGCTGCAATATCTTCAAGGAAAAAAAATAGAAGCAGCAAAATCACTGCTCCTATCTACGGATAATCCGATTCACGAGGTGGGGGCTATGGTAGGCATCGACAATACCAATCATTTCATCCACCTGTTCAAAAAGCACACCGGTGTCACACCCTTCGTCTACCGGCAGAATGCACCGCAGTCTATACGTGAGACACACTGTCCTTCAGTACCAGTCGGCCTTCCACCACGGTAACTCCGGACTTATAATTATCACTGGTGATCTTCTTGATCATATTATGAAGGGCTCTTCTCGCCATCTCTCCCATATCTACTTCATACGTAGTAATGCGGATGTCGCTGAGGCCGGGATACAGGTAGTTATCAAAACCTACCACGGAAATATCCTCCGGCACACGGTATCCGTTCTCTCTCAGCTTCTTGATGAGTAAGCTGGCGGTCAGATCGCAGTTGCATACGAAAGCCGTGGGCATATCCTTGGGAATCTGCAGCATGTTCACGGTATCGATCTTGCCGGTCTCAATATGACGGTCATCCAGCACCCATTCTCTCTTTTGTTCCAGCCCCAGTTCCAGCAATGCTTTCTGGTAACCGAAATAACGATCCGTGATACTCTCGGTGGCAAGTAAAGTTCCCACATAAGCAATTTTGCGATGTCCCATCCGATACAGATAGTAGGTCAGCTCATAGGTTCCGTAGTAGCTGTTGGAGATCACAGAATCACTGGCTTCCCTTCCGTTATAATAATCCAGATAGATCACCGGGATCCCGGCTTCTGTATTCAGATGCTGCAGGTAAGTATCCATCATCTTACCGATAACGATAATGCCATCCACCTTGCGTTCCTGTACCAGCTTCGGCATTCTGCCGTTCTCTTCCTCTGACATTCCGATGACCTCCAGCATGGTAAAGCATTCCTTTGCCGTGGCTCTGGTAGCTACCACCTGGTACATCTGCCAGTAAAACGATTCATATTTATCAAGGAATCTCTCAGAGATCAGAATACCGATATTGTAGCTCTTCTGGTTCTGACTTTTTCTTGCCGCTGACGGCTGCTGATAACCCAGTTCCTCTGCAATGCTGCGGATCTTCTCCCGGACTTCCTCGCTGACGCCTTTTTGTCCGGACAGTGCCTTGGACACTGTTACTGTGCTGACTCCAACTCTCTCTGCGATATCTGCTAATTTTATTGCTTTTGCCATAATCTTGTACTCCTTATCGCTATTTTTCTACACATTTCCCGATAAATCGTCAATTATACTTCCATATTAGATTTCTAAAAATCGTTTGTCAAGGCATGTCACTGCCTTAATTTTACACCTCGGTCAAGTGGATCAGCTTACTGCGGTAGTCTCCCCACAGAGGTGTCACCAGCAGTCCTGCCTGCATCAGCACGTCGCCGCCAAAGATTTCCCCGGTCTCCTCGATGCGATACTGTTTCTCCAGTGCCAGGCCTTTCAGACGTACTCTCCTGCTGTGGAAATTCGGTCGGGAAAGTACCTGTACATAGGTTACCAACGCTTCTTTCTGATCCTTGGATGTCACCTGATAGCAGTCATAATTACCGTTTTCCAAAAATGATGCAATCCGGGAATAATCCCCTCTGCGGATCAGATCGTTGTATTTGTGGTACATGGCGGTCTGTGCGGGAATCTGCTGTCTGTCCTCCTCCGGGATCTTCGTGATATCCAGTTCGTAGCCAAAGGTGCCTGCCAGCGCCACATGCCCTCTGGTCTCGAAGGGTGTGACTCTTCCCACCGTGTGGTTGGGGCAGTCCGACACATGGGCGCCCATGGTGGACAGCGGATACAATAACATTGTTCCTTCCTGGATCTTCAACCGCTCGATGGCATCCATATCATCGGAGCACCAGATCTGCGGACTGTAATACAACATACCTGGGTCGAATCTCGCTCCGCCACCGGAACAGTTCTCCAGAAGCAGATGAGGGAATTCCGCAAGCAGTCTCTCCTGCAGTTCATAGACTCCCAGCACATATCTGTGATACAGTTCACCCTGACGGTCTGCGGGCAGTTCCACGCTTCCCAGATCCGACAGTTGACGGTTCATATCCCATTTCACATATTCGATATTGGCGCTGTGCAGAACCGCCGCCACGCTTTCAAAGGCATGGTCTCTGACTTCCTTCCGGGACAGATCCAGCACATACTGGTTCCGGCATAAGCTGCCTGCCCGTCCCGGAATGGCGATGGCCCAATCGGGATGCTCTCTGTACAGATCCGAATCCGGGGAGATCATCTCCGGCTCAAACCAGATACCAAACTTCATTCCCAGAGCATTGACCTGATCCACCAGAGGCTTCAGGCCACCCGGAAGCTTCTGTTCATTGACCTTCCAGTCACCCAGGCTGGTACTGTCATCATTGCGGTGTCCGAACCAGCCGTCATCCATGACCAGCATCTCAATGCCGAGCTTTGATGCCTGCTCTGCGATCTTCAGTAACTTTTCGGTGTTAAAATCAAAATAGGTAGCTTCCCAGTTGTTAATCAGGATCGGTCTCTTCTTATCACGGTATTCTCCGCGGATCAGATGATTGCGGTACATATCGTGGTAATGGCGGGTCATGCCTCCCAGACCTTCCGCAGAATAGGTCATAACGACTTCCGGAGCCGCAAAGCTCTCGCCCTGCTCCAGTTTCCAGACAAAGTTCTCCGGATGAATGCCCATAGTCATACGGATGGAATCGAACTGGGAAAGCTCCGCCTGCGCCAGGAAATTGCCGGAGTATACAAAGTGCATACCGTAGACTTCACCGGCATCCTGCGTAGCATCCGCAGAAAGCAGTGCTATAAAGGGATGCTCCTGATGGGAAGATTCTCCCCGCACGGAGCCAACACTCTGTTTGCCGTGCATCAGACTTCTTCTCTCCATCTGGCGCTCTCTCCCCCAGGATCCGTGCAGCGTAAGAATGTCATACTTTTCATCCGTGCAGTCCAGATCCAGGCAGGCAGACATAACTTTTGTCACATAAATAGGCTGCCCTGCCGTATTTTTCAGGATCACACTGCGGGTGATCACATCTTCCTCTTCAAATGTAGTATAGATCAGGTCTGCAGCCAGACCGATGACCGGATCCGCCAGATGTAGGATCAGGGTATCGCAGTCCTCATCCCCCGGAAATGTGGAAGGAAGTCCCGGCAGTGCCGGCTTCTCCTTTACGATCTCATGAGAGACATACTGTAACTGCACTCCTACATGTCCCTGTGCTGTCCGCACGGAAATGGCGCTTTCTCTGTAATCTCCCAGTCCGTTTCCCGGATATTCCATGGGGAAAGAATCCAGGAAGGAGACCCTCTCTCTGTTATTCTGTGACGGAACGAAGGGTGCTTCTCCCATACGCAGCAAATATACCGGTGCCGGTGTATTCTCGGTATACTGCAATTTCTGACCGTAATATACGTGTCCCACAAAATTCTCCTGATCTACAATTGCCAGAAGATAGCTGGTGTGTTCCGTGTCCAGCCAGAAGGTTCTGTCCTGTTCGATGTATCTGATTGCCATAATTTACCTCTTCCTTTATAAAAATTAATAACCAATAGCCGTTTTCACAATATCGGTTCTTCCGGGCATTTCCGAATAATAAATCGCCCAAGGGTTCTGTCACAAATATAAAAAAGCAAACGGTGCTTCCGGTTCTGTCTTCAAAAACTGCATCAGCATCAGTCCACAGCGCATGGACACCCGTTCTTCCCGCAGGATACGAAGTACTTCCTGTCTGTCTGCCAGGATCACCTGAATATCCTCGGTATTTTCCATCTGCTGTCCCACATTCTCTGTCACGGTTCCGAAAATCATGCTGCCGCTCTCGTCTGTCAGCCCCTGTGCCAGGAAAAATCCTCTTCGGAAAGCCGGTTCTCCGCCTTCGTAGACTTCCAGTTTCCAGCCGGTCTCCTCGATCATTTCCCGACAGGCGGCCTCCGAAGCGGTCTCCTCCGGCTCGATCAGTCCCGCCGGCAATTCATACAGATAATCATTCACGGGATACCGGTACTGACGCACCAGCACCAGTTTCTCTCCGTCCTCTGTCACTGCGTAGACCGCCATGCCCTCGGGGTGCATACTGTGGGTCTTGTGTTTGATATTGTTTTCATCATTTCGGGACGCAAAATAATAATGAAACGGTGTTCCGTCCCGTCCCAGGGCATCAATGTGATACAGGTTCAAAAACGGATTGTCCGTCTGTTTCTCGATTCCCCGATAGTGTTTTCTGTCATTTCCTTTTGCGTCCATGTTTTCCATGCCCTATTTATACTCCATGTCTTTCTGTTCCCATCGTGCTCTGTCATCCACGTTCCCACAGCGCATCATCTGCCGCAGGCGCAGGCAGCCGTGACGGAACTACTGTAGGATCTCCTCCAACAGTGCCACTGCCAGCTCCGGATTCTTCATGCCATCCGCCAGCCCCACGGCTGCGGTCTCCTGATACCATCCGGTCTTCCTTACCCATTCGTTGTTCTCAAGCCGGATCCCCGCCACAATCGTTTCTCCCGTCATGGTATTTAACACCATGATCTGCTGATCTTCATATCTGTCCAATAGTTCCTTAGGCAGATAATCCCTTAAATCCGCCAGATAATCCGTGCCACCCATGAGCTTCAAAAACTCTTCGTCAGAAAAAAACACATCCACCGACCGGGTCATGAACAATACCTGGATCGTGCTGAGATTCGTGGAATCCACATCGGAATCCGAGTTCGGATCGATCCAGATCGTATCATTCAGGTTCACCACATCCCGTTTGGATATCACACCGTGTTCGCGCAGGAAATCCGTAAAATAATCCGGACCGGTGGCCTCGATCTGTTCCCCGTCCGTATTCACCGCCATGACACCCATAACGAAACTGGTCTTGGTGGCAAAATGTACGATCAGGAAAATAACAACAGCAATCCCCGCTGCCACACCTATGGTGATCCACAGGTAATAATCTATAAAATACTGCCATTTCTCGGCAGGAGACAGTTCTTTCCGTTGCTCTTTCTGCCGGATACGATCTTCCTTTTCCAAGTTGCTGTCTCCCTTCCGTTTCTCGAATCTTCCGTCTGATAATATCCTGCTTTTAGTAATATATCAGTCTTTAGTATATCAAACTAATTTAACCTTGTATAGCAGACTTTTTAATATATTTTAGGCTCAATTTTGTTAAAAATAAACAGAAAAAGCCCTGCCATGCACTTAAATTAACATGGCAGAGCTTTGTGTTTTCTATTTGTTCGATCAGATAAGAAGGGGAAATGCTTTAGCGGTCCATCTCCGCAATACGTCCGGTGGACTTGTGCTCCTTGATGATCCCCTGGATCTCCTTTAAGTCGGTGCACAGCAGGTCACCGGGGATGGTGTTCTTAAGTGCGCTGATAGCATTGCCGTATTCCAGTGCTCTCTGATACTCACCGGGATGTGCCAACAGTCCGTACAGGACACCGGAGATATAAGCGTCACCGCTTCCGATGCGGTCTACGACTTCGATATCGGTGTAAGGTGCTTCCTCATAATAGGTATCATCCTTGGCACTGTAGATAATGGAGCCGAAGGTATGACGCTTCGGGCTATGTACAATACGCTGTGTGGATGCCACGATGGAGATCGGATACTCCTCCGTGAAGCTCTTCATAATGCTCTTGGCATCGCCTTCCTTCAGGAAGGTCAGACGCGCCGTGTCCTCGGAGCAGAAGAAGATGTCCACATAAGGCAGAATGGATTCGATGCATTCCTTCGCCTCGGCGCCGGTCCACAAGTTCCCACGGAAGTTCACATCGAAGGAGATGATGGCCCCCTGTGCCTTGAAACGCTTGATCATCTCAATGGCGGTTGCTCTCAGCTCGGGGCTCAGCGCCAGTGTAATGCCGCTGGTATGGAAACAGCGGGTATCGCTGTAGATCTTGTCATCATAGTCATCAACGGTCAGCTTGTTGATGGAGGTATTCTTACGGTCATATACAATACGGGGCTTTCTGGGGTAAGCACCATTCTCATAGTAGTACACGCCCAATCTGGCATCCTTGTCATCATCGTATACCAGATAGTCATCGCTGACACCGCAGAGACGTACACGGTTCTTGATATATACACCCAGGTCATTGGCCGGAAGCTTGGAAATGATACCGCAGCGCAATCCCAGCATTGCCGCACCGGTAATGGCATTCAGTTCTGCGCCTCCTGCCTGCTTGCTGAAGCTGTCGCCTCTGGTAATACGCTCATTGTCGGGCGGTGATAATCTCAGCATGATCTCTCCCAGGGAGAGCAGGTCAAATTCCTTCTTCTCAGTCAGTTCCATAATATAAACTCCCATCTGCATATTTTGCCAAATGCTTTATCAGAATTTCACCGTTACTCCTTACAGTGCAGCGTTGAAACCCCTTACATTTTTTCTTTACATTTGTACTATATCACATATACACAGCCCCGGTAAAGACACTGGACATTAATTAAAAATTTAACGAATCCACATATTCAAAATAATCATCCTCGCTGGCAAATAAGATATATTCATTCTCCACATATCCCATATATCCGCTGGCAGTCACATATCCTTTCATAAAAAATACCTCCTTATCAGAATCCTTTCGTTCCCTGTTCTGATAAAAAGGTATCATTTTTAAAGTCCCATAAAACTCTCTTAATTGTTCTGAACCGGCTCTGTTTCCAGCACCAATTCTTTCATTTCTTCCAATAATTCCTCGGTTCTGCCCATCAAAAGCTCCGCATCGGTCTCCACCAGTCCCGTCTTTTTATACTTATAGGTAAAAAACGGATTGCCGTAAGCAGTAAAGCTTAATTCATCCTTATGCTTTTTCAGGAAATCCGGAATCTTGCGGGGATCGATCTTCGCATCCGGCCGGAAGTTGAAGGTAATGCGTTCGTTCTTGCCCTTGATCTCCGTCATGTCCAGACCGTGGGCCGCCATACGGATCAGGGCGATCCGCAGCAGATTGTCCACTGCCTTGGGGATGTTGCCGAAGCGGTCCAGCAGCTCATCCTTCATGTCATCCCGTTCTTTTATCGTCTCGATGCCGGCGATCCGTTTGTAAATATCCAGCTTCTGATATTCATTTGCGATATAACCGTTTGGAATATAGGCATCCAGTTCGATATCAATGGAAGTATCGAAAGATTCCTCCACCGTTTCGCCTTTTGCACTTTTTACCGCTTCGTTCAGCATTTTGCAATACAGATCGTAACCAACCGCTTCCATATGACCGTGTTGCTGTTCTCCCAGCAGGTTTCCGGCACCGCGGATCTCCAGATCCTTCATGGCGATCTTGAAGCCGCTTCCCAGATCCGAAAACTCCCGGATCGCAGAGAGACGCTTCTCTGCCACTTCTTTCAGCATCTTGTTTCTGCGGTACATCAAAAATGCATACGCCGTCCGGTTGGAACGTCCGATTCGTCCGCGCAGCTGATACAACTGGGAAAGCCCTAAGTTATCCGCATCGTGAATGATCATTGTATTGACGTTTCCGATATCCAGCCCCGTCTCAATGATAGTTGTGGAAACAAGCACATCCACCTCACCGTTGATAAAGCCATACATGACACGCTCCAATTCCCGCTCACTCATCTGACCGTGGGCATAGGCAACCTCCGCATCCGGTACCAGCTCGGAAATCTTTGCCGCTACCTCCGCGATCTGGTTGACACGGTTGTATACATAATACACCTGACCATCCCGCGCCATCTCGCGCTCAATAGCTTCCCGGATCATCTCCTCATCGTACTCCATGACGTAAGTCTGGATCGGCATACGGTCATGCGGCGGCTCTTCCAGCACACTCATGTCCCGGATTCCGATCAGGCTCATATGCAGAGTTCGCGGAATCGGTGTCGCGGTCAGAGTCAGCACGTCCACGTCCTTTTTCATCTGTTTAATCTTTTCCTTATGACCGACACCAAACCGCTGTTCCTCGTCAATGATCAGCAGGCCCAGATCCTTGCAGACCACATCTTTGGAAAGGACACGATGTGTTCCGATCACGATATCCACCGTTCCTTTTTTCAAACCTTCGATTGCCGCTTTCTGCTGCTTTGGTGTCCGGAAACGGCAGAGCAGTTCCACATTAATTGGGAAATCTTTCATACGCTGTGCAAACGTGTTGTAATGCTGCTGCGCCAGAATCGTAGTCGGTACCAGATAAATAACCTGTTTATTCTCCTGCACCGCTTTGAACGCTGCCCGGATTGCCACCTCAGTCTTGCCAAAGCCGACATCTCAACAGATCAGACGATCCATGATCTTCTTGCTTTCCATATCCGCTTTCGTTGCTTCAATGGCAAGGCGCTGATCGTCGGTCTCCTCATATGGAAACATTTCCTCAAATTCCCGCTGCCATACGGTATCCGGTCCATACTCAAAACCTTCCTTGCTCTGGCGCACCGCATACAGTTCCACCAGTTCCTGTGCGATCTGTCGCACTGCTGTCTGTACCCGGTGACGGGTTTT
>ERZ831979.1073-NODE-1073-length-26778-cov-28.399543_pt1 | contig 26778 bp, 17 predicted proteins | sample MGYA00519952_ERZ831979 | MGnify/ENA primary metagenome ERZ831979 (study PRJEB31850, sample SAMEA3708723) | human gut metagenome | biome: human gut; feature: human-associated habitat; material: faeces | place: China | collected 2014 ...
CGGCACAATAACGCAATTCAAATGTAAAAATAATTTTGAACACCTACTTAAAAAACAGCCTTAACGCTTACGTTTTGCCCATAAGACAGCCATACTTGGGCAAAAGTTGCTAACTTCGCGGAAGAATGCCTGACAGAATTATGCCAATGACCGCATTCTCATTCTCTTCTTCATACTCACATCCTATTTATCCCATCATGAAACGTTTGTTTGCTTCCATATTATTCACTTGCTGTTTGCCCACGGCATTTTTGTCCGCAGCCACTCCCATACTGTTGAAAAACAGCCACGCTGTGCAGCCCGGCATCGAAAAGGTTGAGGCCGTGCAACGCTATTCGGTGAAGAAACGCCTCACTTCGCTGCTCGACGACGAACTATTCGACCATTCGCAAGTGGCACTTTATGTTTACGACCTAACCGACAACGAACTCCTGTTTGCCCACAACGAAAAACAGCGGATGCGTCCGGCTTCGACCGAAAAAATTGTGACAGCCGTGGCCGCCCTTTATCATTTAGGGGCCGACTATCAGTTCAGCACCGACCTCTATGTGCAGGAACTGGGCGGCGGTAAGGCCCGGGTGTGGATTCGTGGCGGCTACGACCCGCTGTTCGATGCCTCCGACCTCGAAGCCATGGTGCAGCAGCTGAAGCGTTTGGGTGTGAAAAGCATCGATGGCGCAGTACGCCTTGATGTGAGCATGAAGGACAGCAAACAATGGGGATGGGGGTGGTGTTGGGACGATGATGAAGTGCCCCTCACCCCCTTGCTTTACCGCAACAAAGACGAGTTCGTGAGTCGCCTGACCACGGTACTTAACAGCAGCGGACTGGCGTGGAACGGATTTACGAAACTCGAGAAAGTGCCGGCCGACGTGGTCTGCGTGTGTCGGCGTTCGCACCCCATTGACGGTGTGCTGCACCCCATGATGAAGGACAGCGACAATTCGATGGCCGAATCTCTGTTCTATCAGTTGGCTGCAGCAAGCAAACAGGACGGTGCCGGACGCAAACAGGCCGTTCGGCGCATTCATACGGTGGTTGAAGCCACGGGGCTGAATCCCGACGATTACCAGTTTGCCGATGGTTCGGGCCTTTCGCTCTACAATTACCTGAGTGCCGAATTACTCGGCCGGTTGCTGGCTTTTGCCTATCGCAACCCCGACATCTACGACCCCCTGCTCCGTTCGTTGCCCATAGCCGGTACCGACGGCACACTGCGTCGCCGCATGCAACAAACCGAGGCTGCAGGCAATGTGCGAGCCAAAACGGGTAGCGTCGAAGGAGTGAGTTCGCTGGCAGGTTATTGCACAGCTCCCAATGGGCACACACTGTGTTTCAGCATACTGAATCAGGGTGTGTCGCGTTTGTCGATGGGGCGTCGTTTTCAAGACAAAGTGTGCGAAGTGCTTTGCACGGAGTAGTGCGCAGCATGAATTTCAGGTTTGTCTTGAAAAGCAAAAAAACGTTGCATTTCTGCTGAATATGCGCATATTTAAAAGAAAATGAACATTTCTTACAAAAAGATGCTTGAATTATTTGCATAATAGAAAATAGTAAGTACCTTTGCCAAACAGACAACCAAAATTACTTGGCACAATGCATTTGCTTCTTGACCTAACCAAAATAACACAAATGCGGCATGCCACTTTTCATTTTGTCTGATATTCCAAGCATAAATACTCAATTATATAATAGAAGTTTTACTAAAACCTACTGTGTTATGAATAAACTTTTACTCACACTTGCTGCTGCCGGTATGTTGACCACTGCAGCTACAGCTCAGGTTTCTCCCTTGTCGATGACTGCCCAGCGTATGGTTCCCAGCCATCGTCAAATTACTGCCAAGGCTCTTCAGCCCAACAAGGCTTTGCAATTTGATGCTTCGGGTATGAAGCAACTTCATAGCTTGTCGCTCAACCGCGATTTGCGCATTGACGATGCCAAGCGTTCGCACAAGGAACTCAGCTACCAGGTAAATGGTGACGAGGCCACCCAATGTTATACTGGTCAACTTCAACTTGGTGCCGTTACCGGACTCACTGGTTATGGTTTCTATCAAACTTATTTTCAGGATATGATTTCGCGCTTGAAGGGTAACACCATCAGCGAAATTCAGTTTGTTGCTGCCGAAGGTAGCTACCGCAATGTTCACGTGGTAATTCTTGAAGCAGACCCTGTTAACGGCCAAGTGGCTGTGGTTTGGGAGTCTGAAACACTCAACAACATCAAGACCATTCAGGGAGAAAAGATAAATGTTAACCAAATTCCTTGCGATTACGAAATTACCGGCGAAGAAAAAATGTTGATGATTGGCTGGTTTGCCGAACAGGTGTCGAATCCTGCCATGTTGAACGCAGTGGGTTACCTTGACAACACCCAGCAGGGCTATGGCTTTAGCTTCTTCGGTTTTGTTAACGGAGGATTGCAGTTGGGTCAGTCAATTGCTGATGCCGGTTGGTCGATTGATGGCGCAAATAGGGTTATTATGGCTTCGCACATTGTGGTTAAGACGCAGGGTAACTCTACCATCAAGGACAACGATATGATGGCTGTTAGCAGCGGTGTAGTTCGCGCTAACGTAGCCGGTAAGGGTGGCGACGTACAGGTGAGCATGACCAACATGGGCTTGGATCCCATATCTTCATTTGAATACCAGTTCGAATGCGATGGTGAAACCAAGACGAACAAGTTCGAATTCGAAAAACCCATGCCTTTCTATAGCGTAGGTACTTTCAACCTGCAAGCTGCTGTGGGTAAGGCCGCAGGTGCCAAAGAAGGTAAATTCACCATCACGAAGGTTAACACCGTAGCCGATGAGTATGCCGACAACAAAGATAACGAATTGGCCTACAACGTCGTAATGATGGAAAAGGGTTACAAGCGTACCCCCGTTGTCGAAGAGTTTACCAGCGTAGGTTGTGGCTACTGCCCCTTCGGTGCTGCCGGTATGAAGCGTTTGCACGACACTTACGGCGACGAAGTGGTACTGATTGCCGCTCACAGTCACTTCTCACAGCAGTTGCAGGACCCCATGCACGATGCAGAATATGCCAAGATGGGTATTAATCAATTCCCCACTGCGCTCATTAACCGCCAATATCAGGGTCACCCCTACTTCGACGCTGTTCCTACGGCTGAAAAAATTGCAACTTCAGACGTTTGCGAGGCCGACATGACGATTAAAGTAGGTGCCGTTTCTGCCAACAAACTGGTGAAGACCATTGATGTAACGACTACCCTCAATTTCGACTTTGACGTGAAGGCTGGCGACTATAGCATGGTTTATGCACTGACCGAAGATGGCATTACGGGTGTACGACAGCTCACTTATCTGCCTGGCATGGTTGACCAGAATATGGAAGTGAATCCCGGCTATACTCGCGATCAGATTATTGAAGCCATGGCCGAAGGCGATCCCTATTTGATTGAAGTGTTGAAAGACGGTAAGAAGGATAAAAATGGTAACTACTGGTCAGAACCCACGTACGATCACGTATCTCGCGGTGTAACCAACGCCGATGGCCAACATCCCGACAACCTGCCTGCTGCCACCAAGAACACTCCGATTGAAGTGAAGGCTAAGGTAAACATCCCCGCTACGGTGAAGGATAGAAAGAACCTCAAGGTGGTTGCCATGTTGATCGATAACAAGACGGGTGTGGTTGTAACCGGTCGTCAGGCTGCTCCCAGTACCACTTCAACTCCTTCAGCTATCGAAGAAGTAGGTGCAGACGCTGCACAAATCACTGTAGCTGATGGTGCTTTCGTTGTAAAGGCCAATAAGGCCGAAGCCGCAGTTTACAGCCTCGATGGCAAGCTCGTTAGCAGCGCCACTGTTGAAGGCGAAGCCTCTCTGCCTACTTTCGGCAAGGGTGTATTCGTAATCACCGTGAAGGCTGACGGCAAGGTTTACTCTCAGAAAGCTACTTTCTAATTCAGTAGCGTAAATCACCGACAGAATAACTGCAAGTTTTAGTGCGCAGTTATTTAAAATACAAATCTGCATTCCGTTTGAAAAAGCGGGATGCAGATTTTTTTTGTAAGTATGCGTAATATTCAAGTGAAAAACCACATTGACTCCCTTTCACGCATTACGTTCCCATATCGTATGGCATAATAAGTGAGCAGTTTCGCATCTGTTGGGTGAGCTATCAGTTGGGCTTCAACTTCCTTCCGTGTTTGTTACGTTCGTCCCGATTTTAATAAGAATCCTAATAAAGTTAAATACTTAAAGTCCATTTCTGTGTTCATTGCAGCGTGAAGCCCGTAGGCGATACGCAGATTTTGAGTTTCTTCTGAAAACGCTGATTATCAGCAATTCCGAGATTGTTGAAACAAGCTCGGAACTAATTCGAACAAGCTCGGAACTAATTTCAACAAGCTCGGAACTAAATTCAAGCATCGCGGAGTAAATTTTTACGATGGTCGATTCTCTATCTAAAACCACTGCCAGGCATACGAGATGAATCAGATTATTTTTAATTTCACGCATACAGCAATGGCCGTTTAACATTTGTAGCAAAGGTGAATGTACAGTTGCCAAGTGTTCGAAACCAAGCTTTTTATTTGGTATAGCTCTCGGCTTGCAGTCACTTTGATATTCGTCGAAGTTAGGCTGCGCCTCGGCCCTATCAAATAAAAAACAAGCTTTTTATTTGGTAGAGCTCTCGGCTTGCAGTCACTTTGATATTCATCGAAGTTAGGCTGCGCCTCGGCTCTACCAAATAAAAAACAAGCTTTTTATTTGGTAGAGCTCTCGGCTTGCACTAACTTTGCATCTGCAAATGCCGATACCTATATATAATGGGTATTTGCCGTGTCGCAGACAAAGCGTGTTGCGGCCGAAATGCTTTCGAGAAAACCGATATATATTTTATGAATTTAATTGTAGACATTGGCAACTCTACGGTGAAGGTAGCCGTAATGAACGATAATGCAATCGTAATGCATCGCCGTTTGGGCAATGAGCCAACTGATGGACTCGCCATGATTGTGGAGGATTTTGATATTGATGCTTGTGCCTACTCATCGGTTGGCAAACCTTTGCCAAACTTGGAAGCGGCTATCAGGCACTTGATTCCTAATACGCTGAAGGTTACCGGACTGACCCCAACACCGCTGCTGTGCGATTACCGCACGCCCGAGACGTTGGGCGCTGACCGCTTGGCTGTGGCCGTAGGGGCTGCAGCGTGCGTTCCGGGTAAGCCGCTGCTGGTGGTCGATGCCGGCACTTGCGTGACGTATGAATATGTCAGCGCCGACGGACACTACCTGGGCGGAAACATTTCGCCCGGATTAGGCATACGCTTGCGGTCGCTGCATGAACAAACAGCCTTGCTGCCTTTGGTGGGCAACGACGAACGGGTGCCGACTATCGGATACGATACGCCTTCGGCTATCCGCGCCGGCGTAATTCGAGGCATGAATTACGAAATTGAGGGCTGCATACGCGACTTTAAACGTCATGAACCCGACGGTGTGGTGTTCATAACCGGTGGCAATGGATTCCGATTCGCCAACGAAATGGAGGTGGAACGCAACGAATCGCTGGTAGAAATCGGGCTGAATGCCATTCTGAACTATAACTGCTTGTAGCTTTACCCCCATTTTTCTTCCTTTTTTTTATAACTACACTTGATGACAACATTTCGCAACATACTCACCGCCGCCATGCTGGCCACGGCAGCACTGACGGCTACGGCGCAAACCAACGGTAGTAACTCGCCTTACTCGCGTTATGGTTTCGGACTTTTGGGCGATGGCGGAAATGCCTTTAACAAAGGTATGGCCGGCACGGCTTACGGTATGCGCAACGGTACACAAATCAACTCGAAAAACCCGGCTTCGTATTCGGCTACCGATTCGCTGAGCTTCCTGTTCGACGTGGGTATGACCCTGCAGAACGGTAACTTTAAGCAAGGCAGTGCCAAAACAAATGCACACAACACTTCGGTAGACTATGTGAACGCTGCTTTCCGCTTGGCACCCAGGTTGGGTATGTCAGTCGGACTGATGCCTTTTAGCACCGTGGGATACCAAACAAGCTCGGAAGAAACCATTAAAAACGGTTTCGAAGAGGTGGTGCAAACCAATAAGTTCAGTGGCGACGGCGGATTGCACGAAGCCTATGTCGGTTTGGGTTGGGCCCCGATTAAGCCCCTTTCGTTGGGTTTCAACGTGGGCTATTTGTGGGGCGAACTCTCGCACACGGTGCTGATGAGCTTCGACGATGCAAACATTCATTCCACCCGACAGGCTTACGATGCCGATGTGCGCACGTTTAAGGCCAACTTCGGTTTGCAGTACGAGCAAAAACTGAATGCCAAACATACGCTGACGCTCGGTGTGGTATATGGCTTGGGACACGATGTGAACCGCAATGCACATTACTACAACCAAAAGGTGGGAACTGCAGGCGTTACGGGCGGCGACACGCTGACTTGTGCCAATGCCTTTGCCCTGCCGCACACGTTTGGCGTGGGTTTGACCTGGAGTTTCAATAACCAACTGCGCGTAGGTGTGGACTACACCTTGCAGAAATGGGCCGATGTGAAATATCCCACCGTGGTGACCGATGCCTATGGCACCCCCTCGTATGTAACGGGTAAGGGCCTGTTTAAGGACATGCATCAGGTGAGCCTCGGTGCCGAATATGTGAAAAATCCGGAGGGATTGCGCTGGCGCCAGCGCGTGCGCTACAACGTAGGTTTTGCCTACACCAGCCCCTACACACGCATTGGCGGTGTTGACGGACCGGAGCGTTACATGGCCAGCATCGGAGCCTCATTGCCCATCATCAATTTCCATAACAGCCGCTCGTTTGTAAACTTTTCGGCACAGTACGAACACGTGAAGCCCAAAATGCCCGGCATGATTACCGAAAACTATTTGCGCTTCAGCATCGGCCTCTCGTTCAACGAACGCTGGTTCATGAAGTGGAAGGCCGAATAATTCAGTGCCTGTTGATATTTTAACTGATAAAAAAATGGAACTTTCCGGCCCCAGGTGTCGGGTTCCTCTTTCTAATTACATATAGCCGATGTATCAACCTATCGCATCGCTACGCATACTTTTGGCAGCCTCCCTCATAGGGGGGCTTGCTTCGTTGTCGGCAAGTTGTGGCAGCGAGGCACCGCCCATGGGGGCAGCCGTCGAAAATCGCGATTCCCTGCCCGTAATGGTCACCCGGGGTGTGTCGAAACTTATTTCTGATTCCGGCGTCATGCGTTACAAGTTCATTACCGAGGAATGGCGCATTTACGACAAGACCACACCGCCCAGGTGGGAGTTTTTGAAAGGCATATTCATTGAGCGTTACAACGATAAGTTCAAGGTGAACATGCACATCACCGCCGACAGCGCATGGTTCTACGACCAAAAGGTGTGGAAACTGCGCGGCAATGTCGAACTACACGACGAGGAAGCCGAAACGCGCCTTACGACGAACGAACTTTACTGGAACATGAACACGGGCGAACTGTGGAGCAATGTCTACACCAAACTGGTGGAACCCAATCAAGCCATCGAGGGTAACTGGTTCCGGGCACGCATTGTGGACAAAAGGCTGACGAGTTACCATGTAAAGCAGTCGAAGGGATTTATGCCGAGCGGTTCGGTAACGACGGCTTCTGTAGCTGAACCCGTTGCACCGCAGTCCGAAACCACCGATACGTTGGCGCCGGCCGATACGGTGCCCCTGCGCGAAGCACCTGTGAGCCACCGCAAAAAGTAGGGTAGGCACTGGGGGCGATTGAGCGTAAGGAATAACTGCAAAATCAGGCTGACAAACTGCTTCGTGGCGCAGAATGACGAAGAAAGCCCGTAAAAACGGGCAGAGAAGCCAAAAAAACAACTTTTCTCTTTTTAAAGTGTTCGTTTTGCATTATCTTTGCGCGTCATTAGGCGCATTATGTACGTGCGACTGCCCTGTCGCGACCTGTGGTAACCTTGTGAACAACACAAACCGCAACTCGTGAGCAACACTACCGACGAGAATAAATAAAAAAAACAAAATACAAAAAATCAATGGCAGCATTACAAACAATCAGAAGCAAAGGTGCCCTGCTTGTGGGCGTGTTGGGCCTGGCCCTGTTTGCTTTCATTGCCGAAGAGTTCTTCCGCTCGCTTGAGACAACCTCAATGGTGGACAGAAACCAAGTAGGCGAAGTGTATGGCGAAAAGCTTTCCATTCAGGATTTCCAAACCAAAGTGGAAGAGCAGAGCCAATTAGTCCAACTGCAAATGCGTATGCAGGGACAGGATGGTAACCTCACCGACGAACAGAACGAACAGATTCGCGAACAGGTGTGGCAGCAGTTTGTACAGAACCAGATTGTAAAGCACGAATGCGATGAACTTGGTCTGTATGTAACCGATGGTGAAGTGCAGGAAGCCCTCCGCCTGGGACAGGCCAACAGCCTTCAAATGGTGGCTACCATCTTCGGTAATCCCCAAACCGGCCGTTTCGACCTTGCTCAACTTCAGGCCTTCCTGAAGGATTACAGCAAAACCATCCAGCAGGCACAGCAGGCTCAGAACGCTGAGGCTGTTGAACAAATCCAGATGATTAAGAAAATCTGGGAAATCACCGAAAAGCAACTTCGCGATGAATTGCTCATGAACAAGTACAACATGCTGTTTGCCATGGGCTTTACTTCGAACCCGGTTGCTGCCAAAGAAAACTTTGACGAACGTAACGTGCAGAAGAATGTGGCTGTTGCCGCTCTGCCTTACAGCACTGTGGCCGACAAGGATGTTCAGGTTACCGACGAAGACTTGAAGGCTGCTTACGAACAGTACAAGGAACGCTTCTATACGCCTGTTCCTACGCGCGACATCAAACTGATCGACGTGAACGTAGTGGCAAGTGCTGCTGACCGTGCTGAACTCACCAAGAAGGTTGAGGCTGTTGAAAAACTCCTTCGCGAAGGTGCCAACGTTAACGATGCTCTGCGCAATGCTAATTCAGCCGTGCAGTACTCGAACCTCGCCCTTAGCAAGCGTGCTTTCAGCCAGATGCCTGACGTAGCCGCTAACCTCGACTCAATGGCAGTGGGCAGCGTAAAGGCTACTTACTACAATGCACAGGATAACACCATCAATACGTTGAAGCTCGTTGCCAAGCAGGAAGCTCCCGACTCAATCCTCTATCGTCAGATTGCAGCTGTGGCTTCTACGCCCGAGGCTCGCAAGGCACAGGCCGACTCAATCCTGAAGGCGCTGAACGGTGGTGCTTCGTTTGCTGAACTCGCCAAAAAGTATGGTCAGCGTTCTGACTCTGTTTGGATTACTTCAAGCCAGTACGAAAGCTTCGGTATGTCGCAGGACAATGCTGACTACCTGAACAAACTCTACACGACGCCTGCTAACACGAACACCATGATGACCAGCGAACAGGGTGCCGTTGTAATCCAGGTACTCGACCGCCGCAAGATGGTTACGAAGTACAACGTAGCTGTGGTGAAGTGTCCGCTTAACTTCTCAAAGAAAACTTACGAGGACGAACTCAACAAGTTCAACCGCTTCCTCGCTCAGAACCAGGATGCTGCTTCTATCGAAAAGAACGCTGCCAAGAATGGTTACATGCTGGTTGACCTCACGGCTTACAGCCCCATGCAAAATATCATTCCTCAGCGTATCGGTGGCTCACAGGCCAAGGATTGCGCTCGCTGGATTTTCGACGAAGCTAAGGCTGGCGATGTTTCACGCCTCTACGAATGCGGACGTGCCAACGACCACTTGGTGCTGACCATCGTGAAAACTGTTAACGACGAAGGCTATCTGCCTTGGAACAACGCTGATGTGAAGCAGTTCCTTACGACGGTTGTGAAGCAGCAGAAGAAGGCTGAAAAGGCCATGGCTATGGCAAAGAACGTAAAGACTGTTGCCGATATGCAAAAGGTGAAGGGTGCCGTTATGGATTCACTCTCTAACCAAACGTTTGCAGGTTATCCCATGGTTGCCGGTGTAAACGTGCCCGAACCCAAATTGGCCGGTGTTATTGCCAAGACGGCAGTAGGAAAGGGTTCAGCCCTTGTTCAGGGTTCAGCTGCAGTTTACGTGCTGAATGTAACGGGCGAAAGCAAAACGCCTGAGAAGTTCGACGAAAAGGCCGAAATGTCGCAGGTATCACAAATGGTTGGCCAGCGTGCTTACCAGGCCGTGTTCAACTACTTGATGCTCCGCGAAGCCAAGTTGGTTGACCACCGTTACCAGTTCTAATATCAAAACCACACATATATTTGTATAATTGAAAATCCCCATGCACCTCGTTTGAAGGTAGCATGGGGGTTTTTGTTTCCTTACGTTCGGTATGGACAATTTAGGGCTATAGGTCACAAATGGTCGGCGTAAGGTAAACCGAACATGGCACGGAGAATTGCCGTTGACTCACCGTATCCTTTTCTATGGCCTCCCGCTGGCGGATGTTCAATTTTGAGGAAATACTGTCAAGTATATCCACACGGTATTCTTTTGGCAAATCAATGAATTTCATCGCTGTAATATCGTTTTTATTACAACATAAACTGAACATCTACTGATACAAAAAGAACTGCCGCCACATAGTTTGTTGGCGGCAGTTTCCTGCTTTTTTATTATTGCTTTCCGGCATAACTTTTATGCATTGACAAGCCCCTGTTTCAATGATTATTTCGGCTGTCTGAGAAACATAAAATATCAATTAGGGCATAAAAGTTTTACCGAACAGCCCTATAAAAATAGGAACACATACTTAAAATGGCATATCCCGATTTCATTTTTTTTTGTGTGTGGAAAACGTGCCGGAATGCCGATAAATAAAGGGCTGAATGCACCTTTGAGGGTGTGGAAAACTTTCGAGGTGCGATATCAGGTGCCGAAAAAATTTGGATTTCGGGGGGTGCGTGTTGTATCTTTGCATCAACCATGTAAAGGCTGCGCAACAGTATGGATAAACTGTACGTCAGCCTAAACGGATGAAAAAACAATATTCCTTATTTATTCAGCGTTCTTTGACATTTTGTTACAACAGAAAGTAAGGCAGGTAGGCCTGCCTGAAACACATCTGTGTCGTTGGGCTTTACCTTGCGCTTTTGGGCTGAAGAGGTTGGAGTTCGTTGCTGCGGTTTAGTTCGTCAGAGCGGTTTTCGCGTTTTAGCTTATTTCTGCTGTTCATGCAGTAAGCATTGTGCAAGTTCGCTTTTGCTTTCAGCACCGCAGTCGTGTGATTACTCCTTGCTACCGGTGGAATTTTTCAGGCGGTTAGCTTCGAGAATGGGCAAGTTGGTTTCAGTCGGCACGTAAATCACCGTTTTGTCGTCTGATTTGCCTTGCTGACGTACCCAAAGATACTGGATGTAAGTGGGAGTCAGACTGCCATTTTCAATGCGAATAGCCTCAGCAGCACCCTTGGCACGTTCAATTTCGGCTTGTGCGTTCAGCTTTTCCGATTCCAAATTTGCCTTGGCCTCTTCAATCTTGATTTTGCGGTTCTGTTCCGCCTTGGCAAATTCAGCCTTTCCTTCCATTTCCTGTCGCCATACATTGTACCAGGGCAGGATAAAAGCCGTGGCAATGCCCAGCGATGCCAGGATGATAATGGCAATGATGATTTTCTTAACAGCGTTTGAATCAACACCGGAGTAGTTGTAGGAATTTTTGCTCATAATGTGATAGGTTTTTGGGTAAGTAAGTTATTATCTCGTGTAAATGTAAAAACGAAAGGCGAACTGCGCAAGAAAATGACAAGTTTTTTTGCGCGTTCGCCTTTCGTGTCTATTTTTTTGTATGAAGTCGTCTGAACTTTTATGAAATTCAAGATTTGCCTTAATTTTTGAGGCGTTTTTGGGCCTTGAAGAAGGAGTGTAGCGAGCTACACGACTGATGAAAGGTCAAAAAAACGGCCAAAAAGAAAGGTGAAGATTGAATTTAGAAGAGATAAATCTCCAAATCAAATCTTCGTCAGAAAAGTTTAGACGACTTCTATATCTGATCTTTGAGAATCGACAGATGACTGGGTGCTTTACTTGATGTTGCCCACCTTAATCAGGTATTCGGCAATCTGTACGGCATTGAGTGCTGCTCCCTTGCGAATCTGGTCGCTGACAATCCAGAATGAAAGTCCGTTGGGGTTAGCCAAATCCTTGCGGATACGGCCTACGTAAACGGGGTCTTTGCCTGCGAGGAAGAGCGGCATGGGGTATTCCTTCTTGGCGGGATCGTCCATGAGTACCAGTCCGTCGCCTTCGGCAAAAGCACGGCGGGCATCTTCCACTTCGATGGGACTTTCGGTTTCGACCCAAATGGCCTCGGAGTGTGAACGGAGTGAAGGCACGCGCACGCAGGTGGCCGAAGTGAGGCAGTCGGTGTGCATGATTTTCTTCGTTTCGTTGTACATCTTCATTTCCTCCTTCGTGTATCCGTTGTCCTGGAATACGTCGATTTGCGGAATGAGGTTGAATGCCAACTGGTATGCAAACTTTTCAACCTTTACGGGTTCGCCGGCGAGCACCTGACGGTACTGTTCCATGAGTTCGTCCATGGCAGCTTGTCCGGCACCGCTTGCAGCCTGATAGGATGCCACGTGTACGCGCTTGATGTGGCTAAGACGTTCGATGGCTTGCAAAGCTACTACCATCATGATGGTGGTGCAGTTAGGGTTGGCAATAACGCCACGCGGACGGTTCAGCGCATCCTCAGCGTTGCATTCAGGTACTACCAAGGGTACATCTTCGTCCATGCGGAAAGCCGAAGAGTTGTCGATCATCACCGCACCGTATTTGGTAATGTCGGCTTCGTATTCCTTTGAAATGCCGGCACCGGCTGAGGTGAACACCACGTCAACGCCTTTGAACGCATCGCCGTGTTTGAGTTCCTGCACGGTGTAATCCTTACCACGGAAAGTGTAAGTGTTTCCTGCACTGCGGCTTGAACCAAAGAGCAGCAGATTGTCAATCGGAAATTCGCGTTCGGCCAATACGCGCAAAAATTCTTGGCCCACGGCACCGCTGGCGCCCACAATGGCTACATTCATATCCTATAATATATAATGTGTTAGTTTTGTTTCGTGTAGTGTTTGGGTTTCGTGTAGTGTTTAGATGGGCTGACAAGGTGGTGTGCCAAACGTGATTTACGCTTTGGCAAACGATTGGTTGGTTTGGTAATATTTTGTCAGCCAAATTGCCGAATATGTAGTCCGACAACTGCAAAATTACAACTTTATTCTGACGTGATTTGCGGAATGGGTACAAAAAAAGAGACAAACGCTCGTTTTGCGGGCATTTGTCTCTTTTTCTAGCTTGTTACACGGGGCAATGAGTCTTCATCGCCGGTGTGTTGTAGGGTATTACTGGAGTTTCTGCTTAACTTCAACTTCCTGGAAGGTTTCGATGATGTCGCCTTCCTTGATGTCGTTGCAGTTGGTCAGTGAAATACCGCATTCGAAGTTTGTCGTAACTTCCTTCACGTCGTCTTTAAAGCGCTTCAAGGCATTGATTTCGCCCGTGAAGATAACGATACCGTCGCGGATAAGGCGAGCCTTGTCTGAACGTTTTACCTTACCGTCGAGCACGTATGCACCGGCCACGTAACCCACTTTGGAGATGTGGTAAACCTGACGTACTTCGATGTTGGCAGTAATTTCTTCCTTGATAACGGGTTCGAGCATACCTTCCATAGCTTCCTTCACGTCCTCGATGGCATCGTAAATTACCGAGTACTGACGGATTTCGACACCGTCGCGCTCGGCCAGCTTGCGTGCCTGCTGTGAGGGACGTACCTGGAAACCAACGATGATGGCTTCTGAAGCAGCAGCCAGGGTAACGTCGTTTTCGCTGATCTGACCCACGCCCTTGTAGATAACCTTGATGACGATGTTCTCGGTCGAGAGCTTGATGAACGAGTCGGCGAGTGCTTCGACAGAACCGTCCACGTCGGCCTTGACAATGAGGTTGAGTTCGTGGTAAGAACCCATCTTGAGTCGTTTACCAATCTTTTCAAGGGTAAGAACTTCGCGCGTACGGAGATCCTGTTCGCGCTGCAACTGTTCGCGCTTGTTGGCAATTTCGCGAGCCTCCTGTTCGGTTTCCATTACGTGGAACTGGTCACCGGCCTGCGGAGCGCCGTTGAAGCCGAGCAGGGTGGCGGCCATTGAAGGACCTACTTCCTGAATGCGCTGACCACGTTCGTTGAACAAAGCCTTTACACGGCCATAGTTCGTACCGGCCAGCACTACGTCGCCCTGACGGAGCGTACCGTTGGCCACAAGCACAGTAGCTACATAGCCACGGCCCTTGTCGAGCGATGATTCAATCACCGTACCTACAGCCTTGCGGTTGGGGTTGGCCTTGAGTTCGAGCATGTCTGCTTCGAGCAGCACCTTTTCGAGCAGGTCGCTTACGCCCAGACCTTTCTTGGCCGAAATGTCCTGGCTCTGGTATTTACCGCCCCATTCTTCGACGAGGAAGTTCATGGCAGCCAGTCCTTCCTTGATTTTGTCGGGGTTGGCGTGTGGTTTATCTACCTTGTTGATGGCAAACACGATAGGCACATTGGCAGCAACTGCGTGGCTGATAGCCTCCTTGGTCTGCGGCATGATGTCATCGTCGGCAGCGATGATGATGATGGCGATGTCGGTTACCTGAGCACCGCGGGCACGCATGGCGGTAAATGCTTCGTGACCCGGTGTGTCGAGGAAGGTGATTTTGCGTCCGTTTTCGAGCGTTACGTTGTAAGCACCGATGTGCTGCGTAATACCACCGGCTTCACCGGCAATGACATTCGACTTACGGATTTGGTCGAGCAACGACGTTTTACCGTGGTCAACGTGACCCATCACGGTAACAATTGGTGCACGGGGTTCGAGATCTTCCGGATTGTCAGCCTCTTCTGCAATGGCTTCCTGTACGTCGGCCGATACGTATTCAGTTTTGAAACCAAATTCTTCGGCAACGAGGTCGATGGTTTCGGCATCCATACGTTGGTTGATACTAACCATGATGCCGATGCTCATACACGTACCGATAACCTTCGTTACAGGCACGTCCATCATCTGTGCCAGCTCGTTGGCTGTTACGAATTCCGTCAGTTTCAGGATTTTGCTTTCAGCCTTGGCTTCGCGGCGTTCCTCCTCGGCACGAGCGTGCTGCATTTCGCGTTTTTCCTTACGGTACTTTGCACCCTTACCGCCTTTTTGTTTGTTGGTCAGGCGAGCCAGCGTTTCCTTAACCTGCTTGGCTACGTCTTCTTCCGTAACTTCGGCTTTTACTTCTTTAGCTTTGCGGTTACGATCCTTGGCATTGCGTTTCGAAGCATTTTGTCCTCCGTTCTGGTTATTGCGGTTTTGGTTATTTCCGTTATTGTTGTTGTCGCGTCGTTTGTTGCCGTTGTTGCCATTGGCATTTTTGGGTTGGTTAGCCGCATTGTTCACGTCCACGCGTTCGTTGCCGATGCGCGTACGTTTTTTGCGCTGTCCGTTTTGTCCCTGCGCATTTTGTGCGTTGTTGCCCTGTTGTCCGCCGGCAGCCTGACCGTTTTTACGTTCTTTGCGGCGTTCTTCTTTCGATTTCTTTTTCGGACGCGTTGTAGGATTGATAGCACTCAGGTCGATAGTACCGAGCACCTTGGGTCCTGTGATTTCACTCTGCGTATGGAGTTTGAACACGCCGTTTTCCTCTTCTCCGATAGATTTGGCACGTTCTTCAACGCTGGGGCGTTCGTTGTTTTTATCAGCTTTCAGCTGTTTGTTTACTACTTCAGCGTTTTCAGTAGTTTGTTGTGCTTTGTGGTCGTCAGCCATTTGTTTATTGGGTTGTTCGGCTATTTTTTCAGCTTTTTGTTTCGTGGTGTTATCTGCAGGTTTGTTGACAGCTTTTTTAGCATGGTTGTTATCGAGGTCAATTTTTCCTTTTGCCACGATGTTTGGGCGCATATCTTCGGGCACCACAGTTTTTATCATCTCCGGTTCCTGTTTTTTGCTATCCTGGGCAGAATGTGCATGCTTTTTATCCTGTCGGTTCTGTCGCATTTCCTCCGCCTTGTCGCGCAGGTTTTTGTCAGCCCCGTATTCGTTTTTAAGCAAGTTATACTGCTTGTCATCCAGTTTTTGGTTCAAGCTGTTTTCATCGTCGATGGGACAGCCCTTTTGTTTCAGGAAATCGGCTATGGTTTGAAGTCCGACGCCAAATTCTTTGATTGCTTTATTTATTCTGATACTCATGCAGTTTGTTTTTGGAAAATAGAGGATTGGTATGAAAAAGGTAAGGTTTGGGAATGAAAGCAAGAGTTGAACCCACAGTTGCACAGAAACAATTTACGCACCGTTATTGCGGTTTGTTTCATGTTTCGGTGCAACTGCTTGTTCGCTCGGGATAAGGGAAAATGCTGCTGAACGTGTTGGGGAATCTGTATGTACCATCAAGTATGCCATCCTTGCGTCAAGCCCTACAGTTTACAATAGGTGCGTGCGCGGTGTGCAAATCCATCAGGTTCTTCCGTGTGACCAGAAGCAAATTCCTCAATCCTTATATTCCCCAATCCTTCAATCCACTAACTTTCCTTTCCTGCGTTGTCTTCGGCAGGAGTGTTGTCGCCTTCAGCCTCTGCGGGTTCAGCAGCCTCAGCAACCGCTTCGTCGGCAGCCGGAGTTTCGGTAGCCGTATTAGCTTCAGGCGCATTGTTATCCTCCTCGAATTCTGCTTTCAGCACGCGCAGCACGTCGTCGACGGTGTTTTCTTCGAGGTCAGCCTTTTCGATGAGCATTTCGCGCGGTGCGTTGAGCACCTCCTTGGCCGTTTCAAGTCCGATACCCTTGATGGCATCGATTACCCACTGGTCAATTTCGTCGGCAAATTCATTGAGGTAGATATCCTCAGTTTCCTTTTCGCCGTCCACTTCGCGGAACACGTCGATGGTATATTCGGTAAGCATCGAAGCCAGTTTGATGTTCATACCGCCTTTACCGATAGCCAGGCTCACCTCTTCGGGGCGCAGGTACACGTCAGCTTTTTTATCTTCGTTGTTGAGCTGGATGCTCGACACCTGAGCCGGGTTCAGTGCACGCTGGATAAAGAGTTGCGGGTTCGAAGTATAGTTGATAACGTCAATGTTCTCGTTGTGCAGTTCGCGCACGACACCGTGAATACGGCTACCCTTTACACCGACACAGGCACCCACCGGGTCGATGCGTTCGTCGTAGCTTTCGACAGCGATTTTGGCACGTTCGCCCGGGATGCGAGCCACGCGGCAAAGTTTAATTAAGCCTTCGGCGATTTCGGGAATTTCGTTTTCGAGCAAGCGCTGCAGGAACACGTTCGACGTTCTCGACAAATAGATTTTCGGGTTACCGTTCGTATTGTCAACGCGGTCGATAACCGCTGTCACGTTGTCGCCCTTGTGGAAGAAGTCGCGAGGAATTTGCTGCGATTTGGGCAAGTAAAGTTCGTTCTTTTCCTCGTCCATGAGCAAGGTTTCGGTTTTCCAAGTTTGGAACACCTCAGCCGTGATGAGTTCGCCCACGCGGTCTTTGTATTTGTTGTAGAGCGCATCGTGTTCGAGTTCAAGGATTTTGCTAGCCAGCGTTTGACGGAGCGTCAGGATGGCACGGCGTCCGAAGTCGGCCAGATGAATTTCCTCGGCCACATCTTCACCCACCTCGTAGTCCGGATCGATTTCGCGTGCCTTGCTCAGAGCGATTTGCTTGTTAGGGTCCTCCACGTTGTCATCTTCCACAACGACACGGTTGCGATAGATTTCGCAGTCCCCCTTTTCGGGGTTTACGATAACGTCAAAGTTTTCGTCCGAGCCGAAAATTTTGGCAATCACGCTGTGAAAGCTCTCTTCGAGCACACCGATCATGGTAGTGATGTCGATATGCTTGTTTTTCTTGAAATCTGTAAAGGTTTCGATGAGACTCACCGTCTCAGTTTGTTTTTTAGCCATGTTTGAGCGTGTGTGAGATTTTTTACTTAAAGTCGATAAGATACTTCGTCCACTTCACCTCGGCATACGTAAAGCTAAGGTCTCTGCTGACGAGTTTGGGGCGTTTGGCCCCTTCTTCGCGCACCTTTTCTTCGATGGTGAGCGTAAATCCTTCGGGAGTAACATTTCCGAGTACTCCTTTGAGTTTGCGTCCGTCGCAGCTTAACACCTCAACCTTTTCGCCCGAGTGAATTTCATACTGGCGTAAAACCTTGAAGGGTTGTCCGATGCCTGCGCTGCCGACTTCGAGTTCGAAGTCTTCCTCTTCACGATTCAGGTGGCTTTCGATGAAACGGCTCAGTTCTACGCAGTCTTCAATCCATACCCCTTCTTCGTGGTCAATCTCCACGACGATGCGGTCGTCAGAGCTTACGGTCAAGTCGGTCAGAAAGTAATCCTTACCTTCCAACCACTGGTCTACCAGATTCTTTACAAAGTTCTTGTCGATCATTCTTTTGATTCAATTTCCAGCCACGCCCTTTTGTCACATATTGCACATTGTGGCCCATGGCTTTTGAAATTGTTATGGATGTGTTGAAATAATTAAAAAAGAAGTGAGGAACTTACTGAAAGCCCCTCACTCATTCTTGCTTGCAAATTTACGAATAATTTAGTTTGTGTGCAAATATTTGGTACACAGTTTTTCGATGTTTGTGTTAAAATTCACCGCTTCTTCATTTTTTTTGGTGTGATTTTCTTTTCGAAGTGCTGATAGTCCTTGGAATGCCGCCAATCGCCGCCCCAGGTGAAACCATGCTGTCGGAACAGGCGGTAGCAAAGGTCATTGCGCGAGATTTTGTATGGAAATGCCGCCTGTCGATTCGCATAGCGTTTGGCAACAGCCGGTTCCACCTTGCCGTTGGCCTTGACAAAGGGGTTGTAAAGCGGGTTAATGTCGATGGCCCTTCCATAGCTGTGGTTCGACAGTTTTCGGGTACCCGCAATGTAGCGGAAGTTGAAGGCCGAAGTGTTGTTAGCCGTCATAGAGCGCGTGTCGTCCGCCTCATAGTGGTCAATCAGCCGCATGTGCTCAATAGGGTAGTGTGCCGCATGCAGTGCCCGGAATATGCTGACCAAGTCGGCCGCAATGTCGCGGTGACACACCAGTTCGCCCCGGTGTTCGCGTCCTTCGGCATCGAAGTGTTTTACGCAAACGTAGCGCAGACTGCTGCGCTTCACGGTGCAGTTCTTTTTGTAACTCCGATTCTGCATCAGCCGGAAAATGCTATCGGGAATTTCTGTGGCATAAAAATCCTTGTCGGCGTTTTGCGCCCGGCCGCTCAGTGTTGTCAGGAAGCACAGCAACACCAGGAGCCGCAGACCCGGAAATGTAGGTATAATTGACATTTTTGTTGGGATAAAAACACGTATTCAAGCGACACAAAGGTACAACTTTTTTGCCACATTCTCTGGCTAAAAATACCTCTTCGTGTTAATTTTAACTCCGTTAACCGCCCCTACGTCCAATATTTTTTGCAATTTTGCCCATTACACCGAATGCCCTCCCCCCAGTAAGCTGCTTTTGCCATTTCGGGCAATCCGGCAGTTAGTCTGGCATTTGCGTTGAGCTTTCCAAATAGTTTTCTTCTTTTAAAACCTTACGCCCGTGCCCATAACCGACCCTACCTGGATATTTTTTACCGTACTTTCCATCATACTGTTCGCCCCCATGCTGCTCGAACGCCTCCACATCCCCTCGGTAGTGGGCATGATTTTTGCGGGTATACTCGTTGGTCCTCACGGTTTCGGCGTGTTAGAGCGCGACAGCAGTTTCGAACTTTTTGGCAAGGTCGGTATTTATTACATCATGTTTTTGGCCAGCCTTGAAATGAACCTGCAGGATGTGCAGCGCATCAAGGGGCGCGCCGCCGCCCTGGGTCTGTTGGGTTTCGTCATTCCCATGGTCTTAGGCTATGTGGCCAACACCGCCCTGCTCGGTTTCGGTGCCGCAGCCGCCATACTTATGGCTGCCATGTACGCCTCGCACACCCTCGTGGCCTATCCCATTGTGCTGCGCTATGGTCTGTCGCGCCTCACCAGCGTCAGTATAGCTGTGGGCGGAACCATTGTGGCCGATACTCTGACCCTCCTGGTGTTAGCCGTCGTGGGCGGTATGATGAAAGAAAACGTCACCGGGCTTTACTGGGTGTGGCTGGTGGTTAAAGTCATACTGCTCGGACTCCTTATTATATATGCCTTCCCCCGTTTAGGCCGCTGGTTTTTCCGTCGTTACGATGACAGCGTCGTGCAGTACGTCTTTGTGCTCACCCTCGTATTCCTCGGCGCCGGCCTTATGGAATTTGTCGGTATGGAGGGTATTCTCGGAGCCTTTCTCGTAGGTTTGGTGCTCAACCGCCTCATACCTCCCGGTTCGCCGTTGATGAGTCACATTGAGTTTGTGGGCAATGCCCTGTTCATTCCCTATTTCCTTATCGGTGTGGGTATGCTCATCAATCTCCGTGCCCTTATCGATCACGACGGAGCCATTATCATAGCCGCCGTTATGGTCGTAGTCGGATTGCTCAGTAAATGGCTTGCCTCCTTTTTTACCCAGAAAATGTTTCGCATGTCGGCCGACGAACGCAACCTTATGTTCGGCCTCAGTGCCTCACGTGCCGCCGCCACTTTGGCCGTAGTGCTTGTGGGCTACCGCATCATTCTTCCCGACGGTAGCCGCCTGTTGGGCGAGGACGTACTCAACGGCGCCATGGCCCTGATACTCGTCACCTGCATCGTCAGTTCGCTCGTCACCGAACACACCTCGCGTCGTCTTGTATTGCAGCAGCGTGCCGGGATTAACACCTCGCCCGATTCGGGCATGGACTCGCCCGACCGCATTCTCATAGCCCTGAACAATCCCGAAACCATGCCCCCGCTTGTCAACCTGGCACTCATGATGCGAACGCCCAATAAAGTAGCTCCGCTCATGGCAGTGAATATTGTGCTCGAAGGCGACCCTTCGGCGCGCCAGCAGGGTTTGCAGCTGCTTGAAAATGCCGAAAAAATGGCCGCTTCAACCAATGTGCGAATCCAAACTTTCAGCCGCTGGTCGGTCAATGTGGTCAGTGGTATATCGCATACGGTGAAGGAAAATGCCATTTCCGACCTCGTGTTGGGTCTGCACCAAAAAGCACGCCTCACCGATTCGTTCTACGGTAAACTCAGCACCGACCTTCTCACTGCCGTCGAGCGACAGGTAATGATTTATCGCGCCATCATTCCCATCAATACCGTGCGCCACATTCATCTGTTGGTGCCCCACAAGGCCGAATTTGAGCAGGGATTTATTCATTGGATGAAACGATTGGCACTGCTTACGCGCCAAATAAGTTGTGGTGTTGAAGTGCATGGTTGTGCCGACACGTTGGCCGCCATGAAGCGGTATTGGGACAAGCACGAACCCAATTTGCAAGCTATATATCACGAATACGTGTCGTGGACCGACCTCTTACCATTGGCGCACGACACCCGTCCCGACCATTTGGCCGTATTCGTTTGTGCGCGTCGCGGCACTATTTCCTATCACAATTATTTGGAACGCCTGCCCGATCAGATAGAGCGTTACTTTTCGGCCCGCTCCGTATTGTTGCTTTACCCCATGCAGCCCGCAGCCGATGCCACCACCGTGGCCACCAGTTTCCGCGCCGGCGTACCTTTGAAGGTAAGGTAAGTGATTTTCTGAAGCATATAAACTTGATGACTAAGTACATCTCGACTTTCGATGAACCGGAATGGTAATCGAAAGTCGAGATTTTTTTTGCTCCATGTTCAAGGCCAAATCAAGCGTCAGATAATTTAGAGTAGGAAATAGCTTCATTTTCCTTTCAAAGCTCTAAAGGGCCACTCGGTTTTGATTCCCCAGATAGGATAAGCCGGAATCCGAATTTTTTCATGATATTTTCAGAGAGTCGGCTTTCCCCTTATGAAATGTCTACTGAGTGGAAACAGGGTGTAACCCCCAACACCGCATGCGTGTTTCAGACAGGCCTACCTGCCTTACTTTCTGTTGTAGCAAAATGTCAAAGAACGCAGAATGAATAAATAAGGAATACTGTTAAAACGGCTTACGAATACGCGGAACACCTATTAAGTTCGTATAGAGGAGTTTAAAAACTGGTTTGGCGATTGGCAGGATTCAGACGAATCGTCGCAAGTGGTTGATGAAAACGGAGAACTGCTTGTTGTGTATCATGGAACGAACTCTGATTTTACAAACCTTTGCACCCGACCTGTTAAATGGAGAAATTCTTGGTCAGTGAAAAGATTGTAAAAATGGAAGAAACGTTCGGGGGCGTTTTTTAGCAGGTTTACTGATTGAGCGGCGTAGAAGATGAATTACTTCCGCGCTAGTCGAAATTAGTTCCGAGCTTGTGCGAATTAGTTCCGAGCTTGTTGAAAATAGTTCCGAGTTAGTTTCAATAAAGTCGGAGTTGCTGATAATCAGCGTTTTCAAAAATCCTATTAGCTTGGTTAAAAGTACGCCTGTTGCGCTCTGAAATGAACGCAGGGGCGAACTACTGTGTTTTAATCTTGTTAAGGGAATTGTTAAAAGATAGCGAGTGGATAGAGGGGTTGATTTGTGTGGGTGATGGTCGTTGAAAAAAACAGGTAATGAGGTGTAGTAACGGAAGGGAAGGGTGGAGGTGTGGTTCTTTAAAGCCGCTGAATGCTAAGCAGCATACAACGATTTCAAGCACTTTGATGGGGGAGAGCGGCATTCCGACCGTTTTCTTATTATTGTCTACTTTTCGGACATAAATCGTTGCAGAATTAAAAAAATAAAAGCAGATACGACAAATTGGTGAAAAAAACCGCGGTTTTTCTTTCAATAACCACTTACAAACCGTAACTTTGCATAAACGCAAGTTTTTTGCAAAATAAGGGAACAGAAAATGACCCCTGCGACGCACAGATACATTCGGTATGGTGCGCCTTACTATTATTATATATATATGCGTACGCGTGCGCGTGAAGTGCTGTTTTCTTCATACCCCTTGTTGAGCAATTTTGAGAAACCAAATATATACCCGATATGATTCTGTTTTTTAAAACACCGCAACAGAGCGTGATTGCCACGGAAGTGGACCATCAACTCTCGAACGACGAAGTGAATGAACTCTGCTGGCTTTATGGTGGAGCTACGCTCGAAAAGGCTAAGACGCTGAAGGGCTGGTACGTAGGACCGCGACGTGAAATGATTACGCCGTGGAGTACAAATGCTGTAGAGATTACCCAAAACATGAATCTCAACGGCATTTCGCGTATCGAAGAATACTTCCCCGTAAAGGATAAGGATGCTGAACATGACCCTATGTTGCAACGTATGTACGAGGGTTTGAATCAGGAAATCTTTACCGTGGATATCAAGCCGGCTCCTATCGAGTATATCTCTGACCTCGAAACTTACAACGAACAGGAAGGTTTGGCACTCTCGCCTGCTGAAATCGAATACTTGCACGGGGTGGAAAAACAACTCGGACGTCAGCTCACTGACTCGGAAGTGTTTGGCTTTGCTCAAATTAACTCGGAACACTGCCGTCATAAAATTTTCGGTGGCTCGTTCATCATCGACGGCAAGGAAATGCCTTCGTCGCTCTTTGCCATGATTAAAAAGACGACGCAGGAAAATCCGCACCAAATTATTTCGGCTTACAAGGACAATGTGGCCTTTGCGCAAGGTCCTGTGGTTGAACAGTTTGCTCCGGCCGACCACTCAACGAGCGATTACTTCCAGGTGAAGGACATCGAAAGTGTGATTTCGCTCAAGGCCGAAACGCACAACTTCCCCACAACGGTTGAACCCTTTAACGGTGCTTCGACCGGTACGGGTGGCGAAATTCGCGACCGTATGGGTGGTGGCGTTGGCTCATGGCCCATTGCCGGTACGGCTGTGTATATGACCGCTTATCCCCGTCTTGACGGCGGCCGCGAATGGGAGGAAATTTTGCCCGTACGTCAGTGGCTCTATCAGACGCCCGAACAAATTCTGATCAAGGCTTCGAACGGTGCTTCAGACTTTGGTAACAAATTCGGTCAGCCCCTTATCACGGGTTCGGTGCTTACCTTTGAACACCAGGAAAACGGCGAAAAGTATGGTTACGACAAGGTAATCATGTTGGCCGGCGGTGTGGGCTACGGCACGAAGCGCGACTGCTTGAAGGGTACTCCTGTCAAGGGTAACAAAGTAGTTGTGGTGGGTGGCGACAACTATCGCATCGGTTTGGGCGGTGGCTCTGTCAGCTCGGTTGATACCGGACGCTATTCAAGCGGTATCGAACTCAATGCCGTGCAGCGCGCGAACCCCGAAATGCAGAAGCGTGCCAACAACCTGGTGCGTGCCCTCTGCGAAGAAGAAGTGAACCCCGTTGTTTCTATTCACGACCACGGTTCTGCTGGACACGTGAACTGCTTGTCGGAACTCGTTGAAGAATGCGGTGGACTGATTGACATGAAGAGTCTGCCCGTGGGCGACCCGACGCTTTCGGCCAAGGAAATCATTGCCAACGAAAGCCAGGAACGTATGGGCTTGCTCATTCAGGAAGAACACCTCGACCACGTACGCCAGATTGCCGAACGCGAACGCGCCCCGATGTATGTGGTGGGCGAAACCACGGGCGATGCTCACTTTGCCTTCGAACAGGCCGACGGTAAGCGTCCGTTCGACCTCGACGTGGCTCAAATGTTCGGTCACTCACCCAAGACGGTGATGGTGGACGAAACCGTTGAACGTAAATACAAGGATGTAACGTACGATGCTGCACAGCTCGACGAATATATCAACCGCGTGCTTCAGCTCGAAGCTGTGGCATGTAAGGACTGGCTCACCAACAAGGTAGACCGCTCGGTAACTGGTAAGGTGGCCCGTCAGCAAAACCAGGGCGAACTGCAGTTGCCTTTGTCAGACTGCGGTGTGGTAGCACTCGACTATCGCGGACGCAAGGGTATTGCTACGGCGCTGGGTCATGCTCCGCAGGCCGGTTTGGCCGATCCCGCAGCCGGTTCGGTGCTTTCAGTAGCCGAATCGCTCACCAACATCGTTTGGGCTCCCCTGGCACAAGGTCTCGACAGCATTTCGCTTTCTGCCAACTGGATGTGGCCCTGCCGCTCGCAAAAGGGTGAGGACGCCCGCCTTTACAAGGGTGTTGAGGCTCTCAGCAACTTCTGCTGCGCACTGCAAATCAATGTGCCCACGGGTAAGGACTCATTGTCGCTTTCGCAGCAGTATCCCAACGGCGAAAAAATCATTTCTCCGGGTACGGTTATCGTTAGTGCCGGTGGCGAAGTGAGCGATGTGCGCAAGGTGGTTTCACCTGTGATGAAGAACAAGGCCAAGTCTACGTTCTACCACATTGACTTCTCGTTCGACGAACTCCGCCTTGGTGGTTCGGCCTTTGCACAGAGCCGCGGCTTCGTTGGTTCAGACGTGCCTACGGTGAAGAACCCCGACTATTTCCGCGATGCCTTTAACGCTGTGCAGGAATTGGTGAACCGCGGTTTGCTGTTGGCCGGTCACGACATTTCGGCCGGTGGTTTGATTACCACGTTGCTTGAAATGACCTTTGCCAATACCGAAGGCGGTATGGACATTTGTCTCGACAAATTTGCACAGAATGACCTCGTGAAGCTCCTCTTTGCCGAAAATCCCGGCGTGGTGGTTCAGGTGGCCGACAAACATAAAAAGGAATTTAAGGAACTGCTCGACGAAGCCGGTGTGGGCTACGTAAAACTGGGTAAGCCTGCCGAAGAACGCCAAATCATGGTTACCTTCGACGATGCTACTTACCAGTTCGGTATCGACTACCTGCGCGACATCTGGTACGAAACTTCTTACCTGCTCGATACGAAGCAGAGCATGAACGGATGTGCCAAACAGCGTTTCGAAAACTACAAGCAGCAGCCCGTTGAATTTAACCTGCGCAAGGACTTCGAAGGCTCGTTCGCTCAACTCGGTTTGAACCCCGATCGTCGCGAAGCCAGCGGCATCAAGGCTGCTATCATCCGCGAAAAGGGTACGAACGGTGAACGCGAAATGGCTTACGCCCTTTATCTGGCAGGATTCGACGTGAAGGACGTGACGATGACCGACTTGATTGCCGGTCGCGAAACGCTCGACGAGGTGAACATGATTGTGTTCTGCGGTGGTTTCTCGAACTCCGACGTGCTTGGTTCGGCTAAGGGTTGGGCTGGTGCCTTCCTTTACAATCCCAAGGCTAAAGAAGCTCTCGACCGCTTCTATGCCCGCGAAGATACTCTTTCGCTCGGTGTGTGCAACGGTTGCCAGCTCATGGTGGAACTGAACCTGATTAACCCCGAACACGAAAAGCGTGCGCACATGCTGCACAACAATTCGCACAAGTTCGAAAGCGCCTTTGTCGGTGTTACTGTGCCTACGAACCGCAGCGTGATGTTCGGCTCGCTCTCGGGCGACCGCCTCGGTATCTGGGTGGCTCATGGTGAAGGTAAGTTCGATCTTCCTTATCCCGAAGACGATTATAATGTGGTGCTGAAGTATAGCTACGATGCTTACCCCGGCAATCCGAACGGTTCGGCTTACTCTGTAGCCGGTATCGCCAGTGCCGATGGTCGCCATTTGGCTATGATGCCTCACTTGGAACGTGCGTTCTATCCCTGGCAGTGTGCTTACTATCCTGCAGAACGTCTGGCTCAGGACGTTACGCCGTGGATGGAAGCCTTCGTCAATGCACGCAAGTGGGTCGAAGCACATCGTAAATAATAATTTGTTATATTGATAAGTACAGAAATATCTATTTGAAGTCGTCTGAACTTTTATGAAATTCAAGATTTGCCTTAATTTTTGAGGCG
>ERZ831979.1074-NODE-1074-length-26764-cov-23.005092_pt1 | contig 26764 bp, 16 predicted proteins | sample MGYA00519952_ERZ831979 | MGnify/ENA primary metagenome ERZ831979 (study PRJEB31850, sample SAMEA3708723) | human gut metagenome | biome: human gut; feature: human-associated habitat; material: faeces | place: China | collected 2014 ...
TATACAGAAGGAGGGTGCACCATAAATGACCATAGTCAATTATGACACACCCCCTCTTTTTGCGTTATGAAGTACGACGACATTTCGTCATTCAGGTTCTCTAAGCAGTAAACTCTGTTTACTTTGCCATTTTGACAGAGCGCGTGCCTTTTTCGGTTGAAACGGTAACGATGTAGGTACCCGAAGGCAGATTGTCCAACGCCTTGTCAAGGGCTGCGCCTGTCAGAGTACGTACGTGGCAACCACTGAGGTCGGTCACGGTGAGGTGGGCATCGGCATCAATCACGAGCGACTCAACACCTTGGGTTACTGAGGCAAAAAGGAAAATGTACTTGTCGGCTGCACCGCGCGAACTGAGTTTCACGTAGGCTTCGTAATTACCCATTTTTCCGCTGAAACGCACATTGAACACACCGCCGGTGGGTTCCAAAAGCTGGGCTGAGAGTTCAAACTTATCTTTGTTGGCTCCTCCTAATGCCAGTTTGATGGGTTCGTTCAAGTTGCTGCCTTCCACTTCGATGGGGGCCGACTGCACAACAGCGTTCTCCTTGTTGCCGGGCATATCCACCGTCAGCTGCGAGGTTGAAATCAAGGGCACATCGGTGCGACCGTAAGTCACATCGTCCACGTAGTAAACGGCTGAATGGCTACTACCGCGCATGCTCTTGAAGCGGAAGCCCATAAAGAACACATCCTCGATGTTTTGGTTCGCCAAGTCGACGTGGAACTCTTGCCACTCATCGTTCAAATCCTTCATGGCGGGCATCAGCACTTCGTTCAGCGGTTCCACCATCATTTGGTCGCCATCGAGGTAAATGTAGCAAAGCTCCAGTTTGTCGGTCATATTGTCCGTCAGGTTGTTGCCCATGACGCGGAACGTAAAGAGTTTCGAAGCCGACTCTTTATAATTCAATGGCGGAGTGACCAAAAGCATTTCGCAAGGCAATTCTTCGGTCGCTTTGCTGTCGTAAGCCGTTACCTTTGCCACTTTCTCGCCTCGGTTCTCAGTTTCGTAGTCGGGGAAGGTGTAGCCCCACCATGCCCGGGTACCGGTTTGAGCCAAGTTCTTCCAACCTTCCATTTTCAGCGGTTTATTGTGTTCGCCCGCATCGAACGTTTCGTTCAGCAGCAGTTGCGGATTGTCGGTCGAAAGGGGCAAAGCATCGCCTTCAACTTCGGGAGCCACGGGTTCGTCGATAGCCGTACCGGTCAGATGTATTTCAATGGGTTCAACAAACTCGTTCTGAATGGTAATGGTAGCTGCATACTCGCCGACGGCTTTGGGTCGGAAAGTTACCGTAAGGTTTTGTTCACCCTGCGTCATGAGCATGGTGGTGTTGGTGGTAAATCCCTGTCCCGGTGTGATAGACACTTTCACATAGTCGGGCATACCCACGGGCGTCACCTTAACGGTTTGCTGCACGCTTTCGCCCACCTTTACGGCAAAGGGTTCGAGCGTTTGAGGATTTACTTGTACAGCAGGCGGATTCTTCGGGTCAATGGCCATGCCGCTGATGCTGATTTTTGCGTAAGGATCCTCGCCCACCATAAAGAAGAGGTTGCCCTTGTGTTTACCGATGGCTTTGGCTTCGTAGTAAATGGTAATGTCCTTTTCATACGTTCCCTTGGGCAATGTGGTTACGTCGGTGGTGAAAATGCCTTCGACTGCTCCCGAGGGCACAATGCTCACCTCTTGGGGCATGGCCACGGCTTTCACATGAACGGTACCGATTTCTACCTTTTCGCCCACTCTTCCGCGTGCTTCAGGGAAGGAGGCAATGTCCACTTCAATTGAAGGTTCGGCCACTGCAGAAATCTGCAAATCGCCTGCGCCGCGCGGTGCCAGAATCGGTCCGCTCGTCACAGCCTTCGACGTCATCAGTCCGACGAGTGTCAGGGGCGTGGTGGGAATGTCCGTACCGATTAAGTCAGTTCCTTTCAGCACACGCATTTTACCCGTTTGTCCTTCGGCATCGGTAAAGGTGGGCTGTGGCATACCTTCGGTAAACTGCGTGGTACCTTCGGGCACACTGAGGGTTACGTCGGGCACGCTTACCAGCCTGCTGTAATAGGTGGCTGGCGAAGCCTTAATTTGCGCAATGGTGGCCTCAACGGGCTGCACCACATTGCCTTGGCTCACCACTTGTGCATCAGGGGCAAAGGGGTAAATAGTGTTGGCACCAAAGGCTGCGGTCACACCCACCGTGAAGCGTGTGAGGCGGTCGCCGACAGCATAGGTAGTTTCGCCCAACACTCCCCACTCGTCTTTAAACTGCACGCCGCCTTCGGCATCTACCAAATAGTAAACGGCGGGTTGCACGCTGCGGTCAACGTATGCCACCACGGCTTCGCCCGTGTACAGGTAGGTTTCGTAAAGATCGGGATTTTTACTTTGAAAGTCTTTCAGCGAGACCACTTCCACCACTTGGTTTTCGGGGTTTTCGTCAGTCACTGCCTCAACTGTGGCTTTGCGGCTTTCAAGGGTCAACGCATGAGCAATCGGTGTATGGCCTGCCAAACAGCAAGCTGCGGTTAACGCAATACCGATTTTCGAGAAAAAGTAGTTCTTATTTTTCATAAGCACGTGCTTTTAGTATGTATAAATGTATGAGATGTATGTTCGCTTCGAACACTGTGGCGGCAAATTTACGAGCATCTATTCATATTTGCAACTTTTCCATCTATTTTTTGAGCATTATTTCATATTATGCAAACTAAGCCATACATTTAGTCAATACAAAGCATTGTAAAAGTACATTAGCTGCATGATTTGTTTTTCATCTAAAATTACGCTAGAATCTGCTAAATAGCTTAAAATGAGCTATTTATGAGTCTTTCACCTCAATAGAGGTAATCATTTGGCAACAGTCCCAATTTCTGCAATATGCATACATTTGCTGTCAAACAACTCTTCTCCGCTGCAAAGGTTCAATAACTACATGAAATAACAATCGTTATATTGGAATAATTTACATAAACAGCTTGATTTATAATGATTATCGCAAAATTTGATGTATATTTACAGCAAAATTCGATGGATTTATGAAATTAAACAAGATAAAAGACGTCTTAGATAGCAAGGGTATTTCACAAACCTGGCTGGCAAAACAATTAGGCAAGAGCTTTAGCACGGTTAATTGCTATGCTCGGAATAAATATCAACCCGATTTAGAGACACTTCTTGAAATCTCAAAGATTTTAGAAGTTGACCTCAAGGATTTGATTACGAACGAGAACGAAAGAGTGTAATGAACTCGTAGTTTCCTGTCTTAGTAAATATGTTGTAGAACTTCTGATAATAAAATATTAGTTGAATATGGGCATAAGCAAAGATTTAACAGAAGAGGATGTCAAGTTCCGCTATATCAACGAAGCCATTACAAGCAAAGGATGGTCAAAGGATAGCATTTTTATGGAACAGAAGGTTAAATTTACTGACGGTAAAATTAGTCTTCATGGCAATCTTGTGCATAGAGAGAAACCTAAGTTTGCCGACTATGTGCTTTATGCAAACAAGGCTACACCCTTAGCCATTGTAGAGGCAAAGGATGCTAATCATTCTGTTTCTCATGGATTGCAACAAGCTATGACTTATGCCCAAATGCTTGATGTTAAGTTTGCATATAGTTCTAACGGGGAGGGCTTTGCCGAACATGACTTCTTAACAGGGAAAGAACGCACTTTTGCTATGGGTGAGTTTCCGACAAAAGAAGAACTTATCGAAAGATATAAAAGCGAGGCTAACGGTGGCAATGGACTTAATGAGCAAGAATTGGCTGTCATTAAGCAACCGTTCTGCACTGGTCAGAATATATTTCCTCCACGATATTATCAGCGCAATGCCGTAAATCGTACTGTCAATGCTATAGCAAAAGGGCAAAATCGTGTCCTTCTTGTCATGGCAACTGGTACAGGCAAGACCTACACTGCTTTTCAGATTGTATGGCGTTTGCTTCATAGTGAATTGAAAAAGAAAGTGTTATATCTTGCTGACCGCAACATATTGGTTGACCAATCCATACAACAGGACTTCAAGCCGCTAAACAAGGTAACACACAAGATTGACTACTCCAAAGATAAGAATCACTTGGAGGAATTGAAATCTTATCAAGTGTTTTTTGCGCTATACCAGCAGTTGATTGGACAGAATGATGCCAAGAATTATCAAGAGCTGTTCCCTAATCCCGACTACTTCGACCTTGTCATCGTTGATGAGTGTCATAGAGGTAGCGCAAAGGATGATAGCAACTGGCGAAACATCTTGGAATATTTTTCTTCAGCTACTCATATCGGTATGACTGCTACGCCAAAGGAAACGAAGTATCAGTCAAGTATTGGCTACTTTGGCGAGCCTATATATACATACAGCCTTAAAAACGGAATTGAGGATGGTTTCCTTGCTCCTTTCAAGGTAATCAACATCACAACCAACATTGGCGATGAGTGGAGACCCAGAAAGGGACAAAAAGATATATACGGCAACGAGATAGAAGACCGTATTTATAACAACAGCGACTATGACTATAACATTGTTATAGAAGACCGTATAAGGGAAGTTGCGCAAGAGATAACCAACTATCTGAAAAGTACAGATCGCATGGCTAAGACCATAGTGTTCTGTGCTGATGAAACTCATGCGGAACGTATGCGTATGGCTTTGGCTAATGCCAATGCTGATATGTGCAAGAAAAATCCTGACTATGTGGTTCGTATAACTGGTAGTGACGAATACGGAAAAGGCAAGTTGGATTATTTCATTTCTGTTGCAGAGAAATACCCTGTCATAGCGACAACAAGTAAGTTGCTTTCAACTGGTGTTGATTGCAAAATGACAAAACTGATTGTGCTTGACCAACAAATCGGCTCTATGACAGAGTTCAAACAGATAATTGGTCGTGGCACTCGTCTTCGTGAGAAAGAAGGAAAGACATACTTCACAGTAATGGACTTCCGCAACGTGACACGATTGTTTGCTGACCCAGATTGGGACGGACCGATTGAGATAGACCCGAACTATCCGCCCAAGCAGAAAGAGCCTAAGCCGTATGTACTTCCTGAAGACGACGGGCCTAAAGGCGTGAAAGAACCCGATCCTGAACCACGACCGAAGCCGATTGTTGCCAAGGATGGCTGTCAAGTGATGGTCATTAACAAGGTCGTTTCTGTCTATGACACAAATGGTAAGTTACTTCGCACGGAAAGCATTACCGACTATACAAAGAAAAGTATCATAGACACATACGCTACGATTGATACATTCACTTCCAAGTGGCAAGAAACCAAGAAAAAGTCTGATATTGCTGAAATGCTTAAAGACAGTGGTATTGATCTTGCTGCATTGAAGCATGACCAAGATATGGATGATGTTGATGATTTCGATTTTATCTGCCATATAGCCTACGGCAAGAAAACACTTACACGACATGAACGTGCCGAACAAGTGAAGAAACGAGACATATTCAGCAAGTATGGTGAACAGGCACGACTTGTGCTTGAAGCCTTGTTGGATAAGTACACCAAGGAAGGTGTGTCAGAATTGGAAAGTCTTACTGTGCTTGAAAATGACCCATTCCGCAAATTGGGTTCAAAGGCAAACATCGTGAAGTTCTTTGGTGGCAAGCAAGGCTATCTTGATGCCGTAAAGGAACTGGAACAATACATATATAATATAGCATAAAATAAAAACAAAATATGAGTTTATCAAATTTCGTAAAACGAGTTCGCAATATAATGCGCAATGATGCCGGTATCAACGGTGATGCGCAACGCATAGAACAAATGGCGTGGATGCTGTTCTTGAAAGTCTATGACGAGAAAGAGAATGATTGGGAATTGGACGATGATGATTACAAGTCTATTATTCCAGAAGAATGCCGTTGGCGTAACTGGGCGCATGACGATGGAAGCGGTTATGCCTTGACTGGTGATGAGCTGCTTTCGTTTGTCAACAACACATTGTTTGTGGAACTCAAAAACATAGAGATAACACCAACTACCCCTATCCGTCAGGCGATTGTAAAGACCACATTTGAGGATGCCAACCAATATATGAAAGATGGAGTTCAACTTCGTCAAGTGCTGAATGTGATTGACGGTTTGAACCTTGGTGACTATGAGGAAAGTCATGCTTTCGGTGAGATATACGAGACAATCCTCAAAGAAATGCAGTCGGCAGGTTCCTCTGGTGAGTTCTACACCCCAAGAGCCTTGACCGAATTTATGGCAGAGATAGTCAATCCCCAGATTGGTAAGAAAATGGCAGACTTCGCTTGTGGTACAGGAGGTTTCATCACAAGTTGGTTGGGTGAATTGGACAAGAAGGTAAAGACTGCTGAAGACCGCAAAGAGTACAATCAGTCTGTATTTGGCATAGAAAAGAAACAATTCCCGTATATGCTATGTGTGACAAACCTGTTGCTGCATGGTATTGACACGCCATTGGTATATCACGACAACTCACTTACAAAAGATGTACTCAACTATACAGACGAGGACAAGTTTGATGTTGTGTTGATGAACCCACCATACGGTGGAAACGAGAAGTCGGATGTCAAGTCACATTTCCCTTCTGATATGCGCAGTAGCGAGACTGCTGACTTGTTCATGGTTCTCATCATGTACCGACTGAAGAGGAAAGGTCGTGCAGCGGTCATTGTCCCAGACGGTTTCCTGTTTGGAGCGGACAACACAAAGATAGCCATCAAGACCAAGCTGCTCAGAGATTTCAACTTGCACACCATTATCCGTTTGCCTGGCAGTATCTTTGCACCTTACACTTCGATAGCCACGAACATTTTGTTCTTCGACAACACCAGTGCAGAGAATGCTCCAGCAGGCTTCTCAACGAAGGACACATGGTTCTATCGTTTGGATATGCCAGAGGGGTACAAGCATTTCTCCAAGACAAAGTCCATGAAGTCGGAACATTGCAACCCAATCCGTGAGTGGTGGAACGACCGTAAGGAGATTATTATTGCTGATGGTGACGAGAAATCTCGTTGCTATTCGGTTGAAGACCTTATCGCCACCGATTGCAACTTCGACTTGTGCAAGTTCCCGAAAGAGGATGAAGAAATCTTGCCTCCTGCCGAACTGCTTGCCGACTATTTCAAGAAGCGCAAGGCTCTTGATCATGAAATTGATAAGACATTGGCGGAGATACAGCGTATCTTGGGAATAAATGTGAATGTGGACGAATTGTAAAATGTGGGACGGTGTTCCACAAATTATGAAAAGGTGAGACGCTGTCTCACTAATTCAGAAAAGGATTGGATAATATGGAAAAATCTGCATTAACAAACATAACAGAAAAGCTGACTCAATCAGAGAAAAACTTCGTTTCTGACTTGAAGCATTTAGCCGGTGAAGCACGTCGGCAAGCCTATCGCAGTGCAGACCATCTATTGGTGGTTCGCAACTGGCTTATCGGTTGGTGTATCGTGACACAGGAACAAAATGGAAAGGAACGTGCGAAATATGGCAAACATGTCATAAAATTGGCTTCCCAAACCCTAACTGAAGAATACGGCAGGGGATTCGGACTGACAAGCATAAAGAACATGCGCTCTTTTTACCTGATGTTCAGCAAATTACAAATTGGTCAAGCAATGCTTGACCAATTCAAACTCACAGACGAACCAATTCGTCAAGCACCGCTTGACGAATCTACGATACCATTCTATCCTAACCTATCATGGCTTCACTATGAACGCTTACTGCGTGTAAAAGATATGGATGCGAGGTTGTGGTATTTGAAGGAGGCGGCTCGTGAGCAATGGGATTACCGTACCTTACAGCGTAATATCTCCTCACAATACTATTATCGTTTGTTGCAAACCCCTGAGCATCTGCGCAAAGAGGTAAGTGACGAGATGCGTTCGCTGACTTCAGATTTCGAAAAAGACAAACTCTCTTATCTCAAGAATCCTGTGATAGCAGAGTTCTTAGGATTACCGCAGAACCCTGCCTATAGTGAATCGAAACTGGAAACTGCCATTATCAACCATCTGCAGACTTTCATCATGGAGTTGGGCAAAGGCTATGCGTTTGTGGCTCGCCAACAGCATATCAAGACGGACATGGGCGATTTCTATATCGACCTTGTGTTTTACAACATCATCCTAAAGTCCTATCTCATTATTGATTTAAAGACTACGCAGATAACTCATCAGGATGTGGGACAGATGGATATGTACGTCAGAATGTATGACGAGTTGAAGAAAGAGGAAGGCAATAATCCTACTATCGGTTTGGTTCTGTGTTCTGACACTAGCAAAGACCTTGCACGTTATTCCATATTGAAGGACAGCAAGCAGCTCTTTGCCGCAAAGTATCTTACTTATCTTCCTACAGAAGAAGAGTTGAGCCGAGAAATCCGTGAGCAGAAAGAGTTTTTTGAATTACAAAAGGGAAAAGAGGCAGAAGATGAAGATTAAAAATAGTATATAATTCGCCAACAACTTGTTGGCGAATTGATACTTTACGATAAAAAATTACAATGAACGGAAAACAATTAAAGAACAGCATATTACAATGGGCGATACAGGGAAAACTTGTACCGCAAGACCCCAATGACGAACCAGCAAGCGTTTTGCTTGATAAGATTCGTCAAGAGAAAGAACGCTTGATCAAGGAAAAGAAAATCAAGTGTGACAAGAACGCATCCATTATCTACCGTGGTGAGGACAATTCCTATTATGAGAAGATACTTGCTACGGGGGAGGTAAAGTGCATTGATGAGGAGATACCGTTTGAGATTCCATCATCTTGGTGTTGGGCAAGACTTTTGAATGTTTCGATATATATACAAAGAGGAAAGTCTCCTAAGTATTCACCGATAAAAAAGTATCCTGTTATTGCTCAAAAATGTAACCAATGGGCTGGATTCTCTATTGACAAAGCGCAGTTTATAGAGCCTGAATCATTGTCCAAGTACTCTATTGAGCGAATTTTGCAAGATGAGGATTTAATGTGGAACTCCACAGGATTAGGAACATTGGGACGAATGGCTGTATATTACGCAAAGCTTAATCCTTATGAGCTGGCTGTTGCAGATAGTCATGTAACTGTCATCCGATTGTTCAAGCCCTTTATGTCCCCTCTTTTCTTCTATTTTTACTTCGCAAATCCAACGGTTCAAAGTGTAATAGAAGACAAATCAGATGGCAGTACTAAACAAAAGGAACTTTCTACTACAACTGTATGCAATTATCTTGTTCCTATACCACCAAGAAACGAACAGACACGAATAATATCAAAGGTTACGTCTTTACTACCTGTTATAGAAAAGTATGGATCACAACAAGAGAAGTTAGATAAATTGAATAGAACAATAAATGAACAAATAAACAAATCCGTCTTACAAGAAGCAATTCAAGGGAAATTGGTTCCGCAAATAGCATCAGAAGGTACTGCGCAAGAACTGCTTGAACAGATAAAGGAAGAAAAGCTGAAACTCGTCAAAGAGGGCAAACTAAAGAAGTCTGCCCTCAACGATAGTGTTATCTTCCGTGGTGACGATAACAAGTATTATGAGCAGATAGGAAGCGAAGTAACCGAGATAGAACTGCCTTTTGAAATTCCAAATTCTTGGTCTCTTGCTCGATTAAATGCAGTTTGCCAACTTACAGACGGCTTGAAAACCATTGGCAAGCAATGCTTGTTAGATGCAAGATTTTTGCGTGGTAAAAGTTCCGAGACTATTGCAGAACAAGGCAAACTTGTCCATAAAGGTGACAATATAGTACTTGTGGACGGTGAAAACTCTGGTGAAGTTTTCATCGTACCACAAGATGGCTATATGGGTAGTACATTCAAGCAGTTATGGATAAGTTCTTCAATGTACGAACCTTATGTTTTAGCTTTTATACAGTTCTATAAAGAGACATTGCGCAACTCCAAGAAAGGTGCAGCAATTCCACACCTCAACAAAGAACTTTTCTATGGTCTTATAATAGGCATTCCACCATTACAAGAGCAGAAAAGAATAGTCCAAAAGATAGAGTTGTCAGCGCAACTCTTGAAATAACTGGCTTATTTTGAAAGCAATACGCTCTTGTTCCTTTACAGGTGGTATCGGAATAAGAAAATCATTGAATTTGTTTTGGGTTAGTTGATTGATTGTGGTTGTATTACTCACATCTCTCAACTGCCCAAAGAACAAATCAGACTGCAAATAAGTAAACATATATTCGTAAATAGGAGTTTTACATATTGCCATAAATGCGCCAAATGTCATTGGCTCTGTCAAATTCCTTATAAGAGCCGATTTCCCAACTAACCGCTTGCTCCCATTTCTTGCACAAATTATAATGTCATTCTCTTCTATAAGCAATTTTTCTGATATGGAAGAACTTACTCTTACAATATCATCTAATGCTAACTTGCCATTTCGTATATTACAGGAACGTAATACGATAGTTCCTTTCTCATAAATATCTGTCGGTTTATACGTTAGACCAATATAAGAGTTTGATACATTACGAACTCTACACCATTCCCAATTACTTGGGATTTCAAAGGGAATTTGCTCAGTTATATCCAAGCATTTTTTGCCTATCTGCTCATAATACTTGTTACATTCTTGTACCTTTCTACAATTCTATACTGCTCTTTCAATGGTGGTAAAGGTATAAGAAAACCATTTAAGTCAGACATTGAGATATTGTCATTAGTTGAATTCTTTTTCTTGTCTATAATTTGCTTAATATATGGAGAATGAAGAAAAGCATTCAAGTATTCTACATTTATCCAAATATTCCGAATTATTGCGACTCGTTGATTTAGTAACAAGGGTTCAGATAATTTTTCAGTTAGGAGTAAACTTTTTCCAACAGTTCCACCTGTCATAGCTATAAGAATGTCATTTCGCTTAATCAAGTATTGTGTTAAATCCTCATTGCCGTTATATTTAACTATGTTCTTATCTACTAATCCTTTTTCAGATATATCAGAAATTCTAATAACACGAATTCCTAAAGACGATTTCAAATCGTAACTTTTGAAAGCATACCCTCCTATAATACTTACGCAATCTCCCATACGACACCAAATCCATGAAGAAGGAACTTCAAAAGGTATTTCAGCATCAATACATACCACATCCTTACCATTCTTCTCCCAATACTTGTTATCATCACCTTTGTAGATAACAGAATCAGTCAAAGCAGACTTTTTAAGTTTGCCTTCTTTGACAAGTCGCTGTTTCTTCTGTCGTATCTGTTCAAGCAATTCTTGCGCAGAGCCTTCTTCCGGAATCTGAGGTACGAGTTTGCCTTGAATAGCTTCCTGCAATATGGATTTTTTTAATAAGTATTGGATTTCGGCATTTAATTGATTTTGTTCTTCTTGTACTTTTGAATACTTTTCTACTAATGGTAAGGCTTCGGACAACTTTAACGAGATACGTTTTTGTTCCTTTAAAGAAGGAATGGGTATCAATAATTTTCTAATAGTCTCCATTGATAGGCTCGGTTGAGCTGTGGATTTCTTGATTGCATTTACTCCTCTTTGTCCGCAAGGACTCATTAGTGCAAAGACTGCATAATCTAAAGAAATACTATCATCAAGTGGTTCTATTTTTGCAACATTAGGAGCTAAGTGGTTTTTTCTTTCAGCAGGAAAAATGCAAGTGTCACCTATACCTGCACCAATAAATGTCATTAATAAACACTTTTTGTTCAAAGCACTTCTTTCTAACTGACTTGACAACAGTTCAGAAATAGCTTCATTTTTATTTTCCTCAAAAAATCCCATACGAACATTTTGAGCACGTACTATTGGAATTGGATTAGATGCCGATAGTGCTTCTTTGGTAAAAAACTTAGTGTATTCAAATCCAGCCAACTTTGTAACGAAAAAAATGTTGCCTACTCGCTCCCATTCCCATCCATCCGGTATCTCAAACGGTATCTCCTCATCAATGCACTTTACCTCCCCGGTGGCGATAAACTTCTCATAATAGGAACTCATAGAACAAATCCATGCCTATTTATTAGGAAAACTTAATGTTTCACTAATAAACAAATATAAATGGAATTTGACAAATTTGAAGAGTTCCTAAGCCAAGGCAATATGGCTAAGAACACGATTTCGGCATATCTGTATGCCTTGAAGGAGTTTGGCTCTCGACACAAAGAGTTGAACAAGAGAAACTTGTTGGTTTACAAGACCTACTTGATTGAGACTTACAAACCAAAGACGGTGAACCTCCGTATTCAGGCGTTGAACAAGTACCTTGTATTTGTAGGCAAGACTAAGCTCCGCTTGAAGTCGGTCAAGGTGCAGCAACGTTCTTATTTGGAGAATGTCATCAGTAATGCCGACTACACCTTTTTGAAGAACAAGTTGAAGAAGGAAGACAACTTGGAGTGGTACTTTGTGGTGCGTTTCTTAGCTGCGACTGGTGCCAGAGTGAGCGAACTTGTGCAAATCAAGGTTGAGCACGTGCAAGTAGGCTATTACGACATCTACACTAAGGGTGGCAAGATACGCCGTATCTATATCCCCAAGACGCTGTGCTCCGAAACCGAAAAGTGGTTGCAGACAACAAAGCGCACAAGTGGCTATCTCTTTCTCAATCGCTTTGGTGAGCGCATCACGACAAGAGGTATATCACAGCAGTTGAAGAACTATGCCGTAAAGTATGGCTTGAACGAGAAAGTGGTTTACCCTCACTCGTTCCGCCATCGCTATGCCAAAAATTTCTTGGAGAAGTTCAACGACATAACCCTGCTTGCCGACCTCATGGGACATGAAAGCATTGAAACAACACGTATCTATCTGCGAAGAAGTAGTTTGGAGCAACAAGAAATCGTAGATAAGGTTATTACTTGGTAAAATGCCTATAAAGGTTCATAGGAATAAGGAGGGTGTGTCAAAATTCACACCCTCTTAAAGCCAACGGCTGCCACAACCACTTGAAACTCAAAATAAAAGCATCTTCTGCTATTTTTTGCTTTTTTAGACGTTATTTTCGAGGAAAGTAGCTGTTTCTTCTGTATTTTTTTTCGTTAACTCGTCAGTCAGTGCATACTTCCGTTTTTTTAATTACTTTTGCAATGAATTTCAGAGAATAAGCAGCTTAGGCCTTGTATTTAGGATTGAACAAGCAGCAAGCGAGCTCACAGCTTCGATGCTATCTGCCTTGTCTGCCTTTACTGAACAGAACAATACAAAAACTCCATTCATGTTGAAAACTTTTTCGTCCATACTCATTGCATGCAGTGCCCTGGCTCCGCTCACAACCGCAGCCGAAACCATTGCTGCCGACACGCTCTGCGCTGCGGAATCTTTTCCCCGAAACGAGACAGACGTTCATTCGCATACCCCTTCGAACAATAGCCACTCCACCGGCAACATGTGGCAGCGCGCTGCCAAAGGCATTCAGTATCGTGCTACGGCACAGGTGAATGCAGCCGACGGTATGGCGCCGTTGTGGCTGACTTCAAACCGTTATGGCTTGTCGTCGGTCGATGGGTCAAACGGCTATTTGCGTGTGGCGCTTGAACGCTCCGTTATGCGCGACTCTTTGAGCAAATGGCGTTTAGGTTATGGGGCTGACGTGGCGGTGGCCTATAACTTCACGAGTACCGCAGTGGTGCAGCAGCTTTATGCCGACTTTGATTACAAGCTGGTGCGCCTCACAATCGGTGCCAAGGAACAGCCTATGGAGTTTAAGAATCAGGAACTCAGTTCGGGTAGCCAAACGCTTGGTATCAACGCACGCCCCATTCCGCAGGTGCGCATCGGGTTGCCTGAATATTGGAACATATCCGGCCGTGGAAACTGGGCGGCCATCAAGGGTCACATTGGCTATGGCATGATGACCGACGGACGTTTTCAGCGCGACTATTTGACTTCTCCCGGTGCACAATACGCGCGCAAGGTTCTTTTCCACTCAAAAGCGGGTTATCTGCGACTGGGTAACGAGGAGAAGTTCCCCATCACCTTTGAAGGTGGATTGGAAATGGCCTGTCAGTTTGCCGGCACCATCCATTACAAGCCCAATGCCGACGGAACGCAACGTGCACCCGAAAAGATGCCCCACGGATTTCGCGATTTCATCGACGCTACTTTGGGCATTGGTGGCGACCCGAGCGACGGCATTTATGCCAATGCCACGGGCAACACAGTGGGTAGCTGGCTTTTCCGCTTGAACTACAAGGGCAAGAACTGGCGTGTCAGTGCCTACCTCGACCATTACTTCGAGGACCATTCGCAAATGTTTTGGGAATATGGTTGGCGCGACGGTCTTTACGGCATCGACATCACCCTGCCCCGCAACCGCTTTGTAAGTTCGGTGGTATATGAATACCTGAAAACCACTTACCAGAGTGGTGCCCTCTACCACGACCACACGCCGGGACTGGCCGACCAAATCAGTGGTTCCGACAGCTACTACAATCATGGCATTTACGGTGGTTGGCGTCATTGGGGCATGGCCATCGGTAACCCGCTTTACGTTTCACCGCTCTACAAGAACAATGGTACGCTGAACTTTATCGGCACTCGCTTCAAAGCGCATCACCTGGGTTTGAGTGGCGACCCGCTGCCTTCGCTCCACTACCGTTTGCTCTACTCGCACGAACGCAATTTGGGTAACTACGGCTCAACCAGTTTGGCTGCACTGACCAACCACAGCATGTTGGCCGAAGTGCATTTCTCGCCCGAACGTTTGGGCCGGTTAAACACTCGCGGTTGGACTGCCGGCTTGGCCATTGCGCTCGACCGCGGTGACTTGGTGGGCAACAACTTCGGTGCTCAACTCACTTTGGGTTATTCGGGTCTGTTCGGTAAATAATCATCGCCTCCGTTGTAGTCTCTTCCCCCTCTAAAGGGCTAACGTTGTGCGTCATCGTTTGTGTGCCCCTATGGAGATGCAACCCTACATTTAAAACTGCACATCTAAGTCGCCTTTTCACTGATAGATATTCGGTGAAAAGGCGACTTTTTTTGTTTTCTACATTTGTTTTTCACCCTTGTATTCACCGATTGTTTGCTACGCTGTGATGCAAAGTTTCTGGTTCGTTTGCACGCAATGCCTTTTCACCTGAACTCATTTATGGAGTAAATATTAAACGAGTTTCTGGTTCAAAAGTGAAATAAAATAAAAAATCAGACAAGCATCCGCCATCGTCTTTCAGCATATCGGGGCATGGGGCTGCGCATCTGAAAAAATCATTCCAAGTTTGTGGAAATTAGTTCCGAGCCTGTTGAAATTAGTTCCGAGCTAGTTCAAATTAGTTCCGAGCTAGTTCAAATTAGTTCCGAGCTAGTTTTGAGAATCTCGGAACTATTGAAAACCAACACTTTCAAAAAACTGCCAATCGTTGTTTCCCGAACGTATGTTTCTGTATGGAATCAAAGAAGCAGGGAAATGAACCATTTTTTTTTAATTAAGCATTTTGTTAAAACCTAAAGTTTCCCACCCCTCTTTATTGGGGGTGGGAAACTTTAGTTGATAATATCATACGGCATCTGATCGTCCGCTCTCCAAGGCATATAGCTCACCTTGTCGCTCACATGGCGCAGTGAAATCTCCTCCGCCTCCTTGAAAACCTCGCTGCTCTTGGTGGTGAACGCTGCTGCGGCATGATAGCCTGGCAAGTCGTTCACCGAAGTGATTTGTAAAGAATTAAATCGGTCATAGTCTTGTACTTTTTGGTGCAAAACTATGACCGAATGAGCGGTGGGGAAAAGACAAATTTATAAGGTCTCTTTAAACTGACTTGGTGTCATTCCTGTTTCTTTCTTGAAGAATTTTACAAAGTGTGGTGCATCGGCAAAACCTAATTCTTCAGAAATCTCTTTTATAATGAATTCTTTTTCTGCAAGCAGTTTTTTTGCTTTCAAGATTATTTCTTCATTTATGATTTTTTTGGGGCTTAATCCAAAAGTCTCTTTCGTTATAGCTGATAGTTTGCTTTCTGCTACCCCTATATCTATAGAGTAAAATGCAGGCGAATGCGATTTTTTTAGATTAAATTCAATCGATTTTTTGAAGTCATATATTATTTTTAATTTGGGGTGTTCAAAATCCATGGAATCATTTTTCCAAGAGGCATGTTCCTTTAAAACCTTGAGTATAACAGATATTGTAGCTGCAGTACAATAATTTATATCATCCTTTTGATTTTCAAGTAACGATTTTAGAACTTCTATCCACTTCGTTAGTATTTCAGCGATGTTGTCATCAATAGTAGCAACTGGTGGCGTACCAATGTTGCAGAAGACATGATAACGAATCCAATCGGCTATTTTAAATGGTAGAAGATTGAGTAAATCCTCTGAAAAGGCTATTGCGATGTCTTCCTCATTCGTGCAAACTGCTTTATGTAAGTCTCCTGGTGAAAATAATAATATTTGATTATCACTTATTGGAAAATCTTGAAAATTTATCGAATGAGTCCCCTGTCCTTTTTTTATCCATAAAATTAGATAAAAATTGTGGGTATGTAACTCAGTATCCAAATTCCCATTGTTGTGTGGTATAACTTTCAAGTATGAACCTTCCTTATTACAATATTGAGGTATAACCCCATCTTTTGTATGCAATATTCTTTTGTAAAAAACTGATTTTCGCATAAATATTACTTCATATTTTCCTGCAAAGGTAAGCATCTCTCTTGTATGTTCTTGTTTTTGTGTTGTAATTTATTTGAAAATGACAATAGAAGTATAAAAATAGACAAATTACCTCTGATGGGAAGAACCTAATTTTACACCATCAAAAACAATAAAACATGGCACCATCTCCGAAAATATCTGTATGCATTCCAATGTATAATGCAGCCCTTTTTATCAAGGATTGCATAAACAGCGTCTTATCTCAGTCTTTTCAAGATTTTGAGTTACTTGTTGTTGACGATGGCTCAACAGACAATAGTTGTGACATTGTCAAAAACATAAAAGACAATCGTGTGCGATTGATTCAGAACCAGCATGACTATGTAGGCTCTTTGAACTTGTTATTGGACGAGGCAAAAGGCGAGTACATAGCCAAAATGGATGCAGATGATGTTATGTGCGCAAATAGGCTGACTCTCCAATATGAATACATGGAAAATCATCCCGATGTAGATTTCATAGGAGGACGAATGACTGTGTTTAGGCAATCTACAAAGGAACCATTATATGATCTCAATGTGAAAAGTGGTAGTCTTTGCATCTCAGATCTATTGGATAATTGTTGTATTTGCCATCCTACAGTCATGTTCCGTGCAGCAAGTATCAACGGGAAAGAAAAGTTTCGTTACGATAAACAGATGGCGTATGCAGAGGATTATGACCTTTGGATGAGGATGCTTGCGAGCGGTAAGAAATTTGTCAATCTTGATAAAGTGTTCACTTACTATCGTTTGCATGAGCAGCAAGTTACCACTTGTCATCACGAGGAACAAGCACAGAAAACCCAAATAATCCGTGCTTGGGCTTTGAAGAAGCAGATAGAACTGGAGAAAAAGGCTTTTCAAGAACCAGCATTTATTCCCGATACCACAAACAAACTGACTGTGGTGATGCCTTTTAAAAATGAGGGTGAGGAGGTTGCCAATACCGCCAAAAGTATTCGAGACACTGTTGGAATGTCTGTGGACATCATCGCTATTGATGATGACTGTGATGACGGATTTGATTATATAGGTTCATTGCGTGAACTAAATGTAACATACGTACGCAACAGCTATAGGTTAGGTGCTTCCTTATCCAAGGAAAGAGGCGTTCAATTAGCTAAGACACCTTACTTTATATTGCTTGATGCTCATATGCGTTTTTACGATTCAGAGTGGGCAGAATACATCGTAAGAGAGTTAGATGCAAATCCGCACCGTCTATTATGTTGCAAGTCGATATGTTTGCAGAAGGATGAAGAAGGCATAGTATCCGTTCATCCCAAATCATACTCTCCGCAAGGAGCTTATCTGTCATTCTGTTCCAATAAATACGTTCCTGCTATTGATTGGAATGGATACACAGAATGTCTACCAACATGTGCTGTAAACCAAATACCATGTGTGTTAGGAGCAGGCTACGTTACTTCAAAAAGTTACTGGAATAAGATACACGGATTGCAAGGGCTCTTACATTATGGATGCGAAGAGGCATACATCAGCATAAAAGCATGGAAAGAAGGAGGCGGTTGCTATTTGTTGCCCAAGTTAACGATTGGGCATATATATCGCAAGAAATTTCCTTATCCCGTTTACTCATTTCAATGCATCTACAATAATCTGATTATCAGCGAATTGTTGTTTCCAACATCAGAAAGATGCTTTGCCAAAGCAGTAGCTTGGAATCTTGGCAAGAATACATATTTCAAAGCAATGGAATATATGTCTTTGCATAAGAATGACCTTGACAAATTAGCACGGTGTTACAAGACTTTTAAAAAGAATGATTTTACATACGTAAAGAATTTGAATGACATCTGCCGCAAGGTAGCACAAAAGACGATAAGAATCACTGACGAAGAAGCAGCTAAAGCACGCATCTCTATCCTAAAGGAAACAGAAAAAATATCAAATGCAGGTCTGTTTTCGGGTATGGTGGGAATCCTTATTGCAGGCTTACTTTATGTAGAATCAGGATACTCAGAATTTGAAAGTCTGGTATATGAAGTATGGGAAAGATTGAGCAAATCCATAAAAGCAAGTCATGATCTTACTTTTCAAAATGGATTGGCTGGCATTGGTTGGGCTTTGATATACGCAGCCTCACACAATCTAATTGAAGATAGTATTGAAGAAGAACTGAGCACAATTGACAAAAAGATAATGTGTATGAGCATAAAACGTAATCAAGATCATTCTTTCCTTGAGGGAGTGGGTGGAGTTTATTGCTATGTTGTAGCTCGTTTGGGATTCAATAAACGCAACAAGTCGACCAAAAAAACTTTTTCGCAAGAGTTCCTGCAAGAAATGGATGAACAGACTCACTGTCTTTTAAAGAATTGTCAAGATTGGCGAACAATAAACTTTGTAAGCCAATATAAAGAGCGGCTATCTGATGATTGGGAAATACTCGCCCCTGAGTTTCCAGAAATAGTGGAACTTCCTGATTATATTCCCAATATTCAGAAGAATTGGGAATTGTCCTTATCAGGAGTAATCGGTTCCGTAATAAACAAAATGATAAATGAATACAATACACATAATGAAGAAAAGTCTTTATAATCACCTATCTTTCATTGATGAGAGTTGGGTACTCTACAATGCTTTTACTGATGAAGTAAGTGTACTTGCATCAGAAGTAAAGGAATTGTATGAAAAACATGACGTGGACGAAATTCGTAAGATTCACCCCGAATTTTACGATTATCTACAGGTGAAGCAGTATCTTGTTCCCGAGAGCGAAAACGAGTCAAGCAAGTGTATCGCCCAATGGGATAAAGAAGACAATGATCCGAGTTATTTCTCTCTTACCGTGAATCCAACCCTAGATTGCAATATGAGTTGCTGGTATTGCTACGAGAAGCATCAAGCCAATCGAACGATGAAAGAGGAAATATCGGAAAGAGTGTACAAGTTCATTGCCAATAAAATGGCAGATCCACTCCTGAAGAGTTTTGACTTGTCATTTTTCGGTGGAGAGCCACTCATTCAGTTCAAGCATATTGTAAAACCATTAGCAGAGTTTGCGCATCAGCAAGCAATCAGCAATGGTAAGAACTTTGAAGTAGGCTTCACAACCAATGGTTATTTGCTTTTTCCTAAGGTATTAGACTTTTTGTCTTCCCTCAAAGTGCCAGTGCATTTTCAAATAACATTAGACGGCAATGAGCGTATGCATAATAAGACAAGGCATACAGTCAATGGTACAGGAAGTTACTTTAAAATCTTAGAGAATTGCAAGAATGCTCTGACTAATCCTTTGTTCAATGTTTCACTACGTTGTAATTATACGACAGAAAACGTAGCAACATTCATGGATTTGGTTGGTGACTTAGAAAAAATAGGCATAGTTCCTGCCAAGAATCTACAAATCAATTTCCATAGAGTATGGCAAGATCATGGAAATGATAAAGAAGTGGAGAACCATATAGATAAGGTTTACCAGACGCTTGTCGAAAGTGGCTATAACGCATCAGACATACATGCTCAAGAGAAGTATCGTTGCTATGCAGAACATAATAACCACATAGTCATTAACTATGACGGAAATCTCTTCCATTGCACGGCAAGAGACTTTACACCAGAAAAGTCAGAAGGAGCAATCAATGAAGAAGGCACATTACAACTTAACGAGAAATCTTTACTCCGTTCAAAACTGAAATGGGGCACAGAAGCTTGCATGAAATGTAGTATTTATCCGTTGTGCAATGGCTTATGCAGCCAGCAAAAGGTAGAGCATAATGGTGCTACAGGTTGCATTGCAGGATATACACAAGAAAATAAGGTAGCAATAATCGACAAACGAGTACGCTACATTATTAACGAAGGCAAGAAATTGCCAATTACTAACAATTAAATTTTTAGAACAATGAAACTCAAAAAGAATCTTGTTCAGCTTGTCCAGTCGGACTACACTCCACTGCAGACAAGTGCTGAAGGCCTTCTGAGAGGAGGCTTCGGATCGGTTACTATTGGTGTAGGTTTTGGTGACATCACTCTTAATGCTTGCAGAAATCGTGAATGCAAGAATGGTGAATGCGCCAATCCGGAGTGTTCAAACCAATGTACAATCAACTATTGTGGTCCTACAACACCAACAACACCAACAATTGGCCCCAGTGGTTCACCAACTCCCACTGTAACGACAATGTGCATCGGTTTCTAAACTGAACCTTCTAGACTTGTGCTCTCCCATGGGAGTACAAGTCCTTTCTGTTTAATTTGTTATCTGCAAAATCCATATATAGTATATGCAAAAGTTCGTATCCATATTAGCCTGCATACTGTGCCAATTAAGTGTGGCTTATGCCCAAAAGTGCTTGGCTATTTTTGGTGTAACAGAAGAAGTTATCGAAAAACCGATAGAGGATGCTCGGTTTACGCTATACTTCAACGATAGTATCCAAGTGCCTTATACGGTGATATCAATTGATAAGCAAAGTAATACTTACCAATTTGAATTTGATTATCGCCCAGGCAAATACACCTTGCGTGCAGAAAAAGAAGGTTACAATGAAGTGCAAAAAGATTTTACAATAGCCTCCAAACGCAATACGCTCCTTGGCATCGGCACGCTTTGGATGAAGAAAGTCAAGACAAGGCAGTTGAAAGAAGCCGTCGTTCGCGCCACCCATATCAAGATGGTGACGCGAGGTGACACCGTAGTTTATGACGCGGCCGCTTTCGACTTGGCAGAAGGCTCCATGCTTGATGCACTGGTGGCACAACTCCCCGGAGCAGAGCTCAAAGACGGCCAAATCAAGGTGAACGGAAAGTTTATCGAGAGCCTAATGGTCAATGGAGAGGATTTCTTTGCGGGCAATCCAAAAGTTGCCCTTGAAAATCTACCAGCCTATACGGTGAAGAATATTAAGGTGTACGACCGTGCGGCAAACGATGATTATCTGAAAGCCAAAGTTAATGGTAAGAAAGCCATGGGTGCGGACGAGCATATGGTGATGGACGTGATATTGAAGAAAGCCTATTCCAATGGTTGGTTGGGGAACGTGGAAGGCGGTTATGGACTTCCTTCCGACCGCTACTTGGGCAAGGCCTTTGGCATGGGCTATAGCGGTAAAATGCGACTTGCTGCTTTTGCTAATCTCAACAACATCAAGGATACCCAGACGGGCAGTTCCTCAGGTCAATGGGGCGGCGGCTGGGCACAAGACGGAGAACTGGACGTAAAAATGGGCGGATTGGATTATCTCTATTCGCACGACCGTGCCAAAGTCTTTGGTTACGTGACCCTTACCCACGAAGAACCCGAAGTGGAATATAAGGGGAGCAATGTGAATTACTTCAACACAGGTGACATCTTCGAGCGTTCGCATTCTCTACGCAACGATCGGAAGTTGCACCTGATATCGGCACACCAATTTCAGTATTCAGCCGAGCATGCATATTTCGAGTTAAAGCCCTCTATCGATTATTTGAAGAATAATTACACAAGCATTAGTCATCGAGCACAATTCTCTGAAAATCCAGAGGAACAATACCGTGTGCAGTCACTTGATTCACTCTTCGCTCAAAACGGAATGGCATCTTCACGCTTCACTCGCAACCTCTTAACACGCATAGGCAACGACCAAGACGGCAAATCAGATTGGATAATAGCCAACTTAGCCGCCAACACCACGATATCATTTCCCACCACCTACGATAACATCGAGATAGCATTGACGGGAAACTATCGTCGCGACACCAATCGTTATCTCAGTTCATTCAACAGAGTGTATGGAAACTCATCACCCAATGTGGGCAAAGGTGACAATTTGTTCCAAAAGTCAGATTACGTCTCCAAAACATATGGCATGAATGCCGACATAGGCTACACTTGGAACTACCGCCCTTATCAGAGCGGTGCAGGACATTATGTTTTAATCAAGCCTGAGGTGCAGTATGATTTTCATCGCTATGATCAAGTTAACACGTTGCTGCACCTACATGAAGAGTTTGCAAATGGAGCTAACGGAAGCATGATGGTACCCCCTTCTGCCATCAGTCCCGAACAGTTGGTCGTTGATCTCAACAATACCTATGCTTCTAATTTGACACAAAACAAGATTAGCCCACTTGTAAGTTTCGCATATCTCTATGTACCAAGTGCGAGTTCAAGCAAGAGCTTTAATGCCGACCTCACTTTGCGCGAAGATATTATGCACGAACGCTTGGACTACGACAAGGCACAGTTGGACACCTTGTTGTCACGAACCATCAGTAAGTTTACTCCGACTATAAAGCTCAGATACAAGGACAATGGACAGAAAGTTCGCACGGAAGTAGAAACAAACTATAGTTTTACAAAAAATGTGCCCAGCATCTACAACCAACTTGGCACTATCAACGATAGCGATCCGACCAACATTTATGTCAACAACCCAGGTTTGGAGAAGCCTCGCACGCATAGTGTGAATGCACGCTACGCTCGTTTTCACAATCAACGACATAACAACGTCGTACTCTATGCAAGTTATGGACGCACCGATAATGCCATTGCGCAAGCCCGCCTCTACAACCGTGCGACAGGCGTGAGCACGTGGATGCCCAAAAACATCAATGGCAATTGGAACACGTATGAATCCGTGCAGTATAATATGCCCTTCGGAAAGAACGAAGCCTTCCAGTTTCAGACCGTAACCACAGCCTCATACGTACACTCCGTAGACTATGCGTCTGAAAGTGAAACACTTGAGCGTAGCGAGGTGAACAACCTAACGCTTGGTGAGCAATTGGCACTATCTTATCGCGTAGGTAAACATACCTTCGGCATACGTGGTAGCCTCTCATGGCTCAACAGTCGTTCAGCGCGCGAGGGGTATGACGATATATCTGCTTTCGACATTACAGCTGGTGCTAATGCTACCCTCAACTTACCAATGAATTGGCAAATCACTACCGACCTCAACCTTTACAATCGTAGCGGCTATAGCGACCGCACACTTAATACCACCAACTGGGTGTGGAATGCATCGTTGGCAAAAACGCTGTTGAAAGGCAACCTCACCTTCCGCCTTAATGCCGTAGACATCTTGAAGCAAATCAGCAACGTGCAGCACACTGTGAATGCCCAAGGTCGCACCGAAACATGGGTCAACTCGCAACCTCGCTACGTAATGCTCCACGTGGTATATCGCTTCAATGTGATGCCCAAGAAAAAGAAAAGCTAAAAGAATAAAGCATGAAATTCTCCCGACAATTTGACCAAATGGATTGCGGTCCTGCTTGTGTGCGCATGGTTGCATCGTATTATGGTAAAGACTATCCCTTATCTTATCTGCGCTCACTCGCCCACCTCACACGTGAGGGGGTGAGCGTAGCTGGTATTCGCGATTCGCTCACAGCCATAGGCATGAACAGTGCCACCTTCGAGATGTCGTTGGAACAATTATACACAGATTGCCCCCTTCCAGCCATTTTGTATTGGGATCAAAATCACTTTGTCGTATTAGAAAAGTTAAAGGGGCAATCAGCGCAGAAAGCACGTTATAAAATAGCCAATCCTGCATTTGGTAAACAATGGTTTTCGGCAGAAGAACTTTGTCGCCATTGGTCGAATGGCGGCAAAGGCATTGTTGTGGCCGTTGAGCCTAATAAGGATTTCTATCAAAAGACCGCTATCAAAGAACGCCATAGTTTGAGAGACTTTGCTCGAAAGTATATACTTCCCTACAAGGCTCAATTAATTCAATCGCTATTAGCCCTATTGGTGGGCACGTTGTTAGGATTGATAAGTCCGTTTTTGGCTCAAAGCGTAGTAGATGACGGCATCGCCTTACACGATATGTCGTTGATTACTACCATATTGATAGCACAGTTAGCTTTGTTCATTGGTAGCTTCTTAATGAGCACTATCGGAGCTTGGGTTGGCTTGTATATGAGTACGCAAATCAGCATTGGCATATTGGGCGACTACTTACGCAAATTGCTCAAATTACCCATGACATTCTTTGAAACCAAGAGTATTGGCGACTACCAACAGCGATTGAGCGACCACTCTCGTTTGCAGTCATTTATGACAGGTAGTACATTGGAAACCTTGTTTTCTTTGTTGTCTGTGCCTTTCTATATGGCAATCATCATCTTTTACAGTCCATTGGTGTTGGCCGTATTCTTGGGATTTACAATTATTAGCACGTTGTGGATGACCTACTTTTTTCGCAAAAGGAAGTCGTTAGACTACGAGCAATTTAAAGTAAGCGTAGACAACCAAAACAAGCTATACGAGATGATGTCAGGAATTACCGACATCAAGGTGAATGCTTACGATGACTATAAACTCTCGGAATGGCAACACCTGCAAATGCGTCAGTACGCCATGAGCCAGAAGAGTCTGAAGTTAGGACAAATACAAAACACGGGCTTTACCATTATCGGTCAGCTGCGCAATATCATCATTACCTATTGGATAGCCATGCTTGTGGTCAACAACGAACTAACGTTGGGTATGATGATGAGTATCTCCACTATCATTGGCATGATAAGTGGTCCGTTGGGACAGTTAACAGGTTTTTTGCAACAATATCAAGATGCCAAAATTAGTCTCGAACGTTCGCAAGAAGTCCACCTCTGTACTAATGAAGATGCACAAGAAGCACAATCACTCCCTTCAGAATTTCCTTTAGACATATTTGTCGACCACGTGTCGTTCAGTTATGCTGGCAGCACAGGGAAAAAAGTGCTACAAGACGTATCGTTTAAGATACCAGCAGGCAAGATGACCGCCATAGTCGGCGAAAGCGGTAGCGGAAAAACTACCCTGATGAAGTTGCTCTTAAAGTTTTATCAGCCTACATCTGGGCGAGTTATGATAGGCAATGAGGACTTAGACAAATATTCAGCCAAATCCATGCGTGAGTCTACAGGGATTGTAATGCAAGAAAACTTCTTATTTTCAGACACTATCCGACAAAATATCATTATGGGGGAAAAAGCTGACGAACAGCGGTTGAACGAAGCTATACAGATTGCTTGTTTGTCAGATTTGTTTGAGAGTCACCCCTTAAAAGAAAATACCAAGGTGGGAAACGAAGGCATTGGTGTGAGTGGTGGAGAAAAGCAACGCATCATGATAGCAAGAGCAGCCTATAAGCATCCACTATACTTGATGATGGACGAAGCCACCTCTTCATTAGATGCAGACAACGAAGCACGCATAACGAGCAATCTTGAAAAGCACTTTGCTAAAAGCACCCGAATAGTTATAGCACACAGACTGAGCACGGTAAAAAATGCCGATAATATTATAGTCCTACGCCATGGACAAATAGTAGAAGAAGGCACGCATGACGAACTCATCAAGCAAAAAGGATATTACTTCAAACTTGTACAAAACCAAATAGAACTGCCATCAGCATGAAAGGAATCATTGTAAAATATGGAACGTTTTTGATTGTTCCCTTTGTGATAGTGGTTATAGCCATCACGCTCTGCACACTAAGGGTAAGAGAAAAGCTGCCCATTACACTTATTAGTGTTTCAGGGCAAAAGGGGATAGCTTATATTCCTTTGAATGCTCCAAGGTTAATAGTCAAAGGCGATTCATTGGTGTTGGAAACTGCACAATCTGGTAATATAAAATGTTTGGTAACAAATACTACTATTGAAGCAAATAATATTCGAGCAGAAGTAGATATAAGTTCGATGAAGGAGTTTCGTGGCAATACACTTTGTAGTGCCTATCTTGTAATAAGAGAGATTCCGATGTTGGAATTAGTTATTCAGAAAGTGCTATAGAATCATATAACTGAAGTTTTTCACCCCCTTATATCAGCTATTTGAGTAATATTTTCCTTCGGAGGATGGTCTAAAAATCATTGTTTTCCGAACGATTTAATGCACGCCTAAAAAATGTTTAGTCCCAATCGGGCATGGCATAATCGTCCGAATCGCATAGAAGATATGCCCAAACCTTTGTGGAGAAATCTGCCGTTTGCCGTGCGGCTACAGTTGATAGGCATGCCAACAGATCCACTCCTGCTTCACGCAACAAAACTTCCAACAGATGCCGACTTCTTCCAAAGTCCTGCTCCACAGGGTGAGCACTTGCAGCCGGTCACGCTCGGAACGGAATAGTGCTCCCAGGGTTTCGTATTCTGAAAAGCGTTTGGCCAAGGAGAGCATCTGATACATCATGAAACACAAGGTGGTGTCTGCAA
>ERZ831979.1089-NODE-1089-length-26526-cov-216.828303_pt1 | contig 26526 bp, 20 predicted proteins | sample MGYA00519952_ERZ831979 | MGnify/ENA primary metagenome ERZ831979 (study PRJEB31850, sample SAMEA3708723) | human gut metagenome | biome: human gut; feature: human-associated habitat; material: faeces | place: China | collected 2014 ...
TGCAAAAGCCCCGCCTAGCGAGAGCGTTTTACTCTGCTAGGCGGGGCTTGCGTTCCTTATTGTTATGTTGTTACTCTTTCGGGAAAGACTATTATAAAAGCCCTGCCGGCTTTCACAAGCTGGCAGGGATAATTATAAGTAAAGATGTAATATGAAGGAGGCATATTCACATATACCTGCTATCAATAGGCTCTAATCCATCAAATATCTTTTGTGCAGCTATTCGCTATTCTGATTTCACTTAGAAAATCATCTTATAGTCCTTACTGCTACCATCTGTCAATTCTATGTGTATGATTTGAATGCCTGTGGCTATGCTCGCCTTTAAACACCTTGAACCATTTCCCTGTACCCTGCTGATGATTCTGCCATTCAGGTCTATGACCTTAACACTCTTGAGCAGACCGCTGGCAGATTGCACGAGGACAGAAGAACCTTCCTGAACAATACTGATGCGCTGATCAGTATCGACAGATGACACATCTGTACTTCCATAACGGCTTCTGATAACAAATCTGCCTAACGAGGTCTCGGCATCCGCAATAATGAGAGGAGAATCGAGTGAATAATCGGCACCCGAAAGCATATCATGGAGAACATATCCGCTCATATCAACACCCTGAACAGGTTTTACCTCGATACGGATGCTATCCTTTTGCGACAGATAGATTCCTAAAGATGTAGCGCCAGTCATCGGAAGGATATCGTAAGCCTGACTCTGCTGAATACCAAATACCTTCAAAGGTGACTTCACTTCACTATCCAGAAGAGTTGGAACCAATACAGAGTTCTTGAAAGAAGAACCATCAGAAACATCATAAGCAGTTTCTGAATTCTCCATCACCAGCATAGCTGCTGATTTGCTTCGCGTCTTCAGGCTTTCCACACACACTTTCAGTCCCTTGGCTTCAGCAGGTTTACTTTCCTCAGTAGCCTTCTTGCTTCCACCAATCATTTCTGGGGTGAGCAGCAGGGTGATTTGCGTACTCGGCTTATCATTTGTGGTAACATAGAATGCCTGCATTGGGGCGATGGTGGTGGCGTTGCCCGTAGAAGCGACCTTGCTTACAGTTTGCTCTTCCATATCTCCTGATTCATTCTCTACTTCCACCTTCACACTGTTCACGTTCTCATTCACCTCCAGGAACTTCTCGATATTCAGGCGGCTCATGAATGGGTTACCCAGCACGAAGGTCTGCGTAGGAATATCCGATTTCAGCGTAATCTGATACTCGCTCTGCCCCACGAACACCGTGCGGTTCTCCGTCACTTCCTTGCCTTCCGACAGATACTTATATTCCATCGTCAAGTCGCCTTCCTGCGGAGAATCCGGTTCGTAGATGAAGCGGTTTATCTTATTTGCATCTTTCGTCACTGTTTCACTAGCCACTTTCTCCTGATCGTAATCCACGAAGTAACTATATTCTTTATGCGTCTTAGGCAGGCGGATACTGAACTTATTGGTAGCCGGCAGATTGCCGTTGTCTATCCACATAGAGAAGCCTTCACCCATGCCGTAAGGCTTAGCCACGGCATTGAAGTTGTGCGACCAGGTGGCCTCGCTCACGGCAAGCGTTTCATCCTTCAAGCCTGCATTCCCCTTGCTATCGAGAGAATAGATCTTACCCGGATACGCAGCCGCCCAGAGGCGCTGGTAGAAGCTTGGGTTGAAGCGCTGTTCCTTCCAGTTTTCTTCGTTCAGATCCTCGAAGTAGTTCGCCTTCGTGGTGTCGGCTGGCATGAACATATCGCCCGTGTACATCTGCTTGAGCGGTGCACTCAGCAGATAGTAATGGTTCGGCTTCTGCTCCAGTTCTACCCATGCCTTGCGATAGTTGAGCGATGGCACGTTATCCACCGCCGAACGGGGTTCGAAGAAGATGTCCTTGCAGCAGTAGTCGGCTGGCTTCACTGGCGTGCCCAGCATTGGGAAGTTATCGGCATCCGACGAGATGATGGCGTTGGTGCAGCAGTAAGGCGAACCGTCGCTCCAGTTGTCCCATTTGTTCCATTCATTGGTAGATGCACTCGGAAGCCATCGGGTCTGTAATGGATGAACCTGATATACTACTGAAGAGAGTGGCGTCCAGCTGCCGTCGAAGAAGGTGAGCTGATATTCGCCCGGCTCCTTGGTGGTGTAGGTATATTGGATATTATTCTTGGTGTCTGATGTAGAATGCAGAGACACGATGCCATTATCTCCCGCATTCTTATCACCGAAGTAAAGATGATAATCTACTCCGGTCAATCCGGTAGCAGTTACGACAATCTTATCTCCTACGCATACATTGTTGACAACGATATCGTCTACACCATCTACGCACGACTTGTCGTCCTTACAGTCAGGAATACCATCATTATCAATATCACCACGTGTCACGAGTCCGTAGAATTTCTGCACATCCAATGCGCCTACAATATTGGCTAAAGTTAATCGCACCTCGTCATACGCTTTCTTTGGCTGAAAGAAGAGGATATTCTTATCGCCATAACCCGCTACATTAGCGGAAATCACCTTCCAGTCGGTAAATTTATCTCCCGTAGAATTACCGTCTTTGAAGGTTTCTACCGTTAGCCAGTTTCCTACTTTTACGGCTGCCAGGAAAGTCTTGTTGTCAATGACAATTCCCAACTGATGATGATAGTCGAGTGTTTTACCCATCTTTACGGCGAATGTTTGACCAACTCCCAGACTTACCGTATTGGCAACCGCCATATAGGTATTCAAGTCATCATCCACCAGATAACCTAAGTTATCATCTACAGTAGCCACACTCACCGCTCCGCCAAATTTGGTTTCATTAGCATTGATGGTAGTATGTGAATGATTATGCGACATCACCAGACTGCTACATGCAAGTGGCGAAGAACAGTCATCGGCAGCCTCCTCAATAAAGGCATAGTAGATACGGAGTTTAGAACCGCCCAGATTGAGTACACCCGAATTCCAGAGTTGGAACTCATCCATCTGAATCGGGTTGCCTTTGCTGTCGTAGGCTGGAACTTCGATAGAATATCTTATCTTTTGCAGCTTGTCTGAACCTGCAATATCTGCACTAATCGCATTGTTCTCATCTATCAGATGGCGATATACTTCCTTGCCTTGGTTATAGCAGCGTATCTGCAGGAATTGCAGGGCATGCAAATTGATTACTGTAGCATCAGCCTCTACCACAAAACCAATGCGCTTAGGTTGAGCTCTCTTGACGGCATCCGGCTCTGATTCACCTTCGTGTCGGTCGGTAGCATCGTATATCAGTTGACCATCCTTGCGGTGAATTCCGATGATGCGAGGTTATCGGCAAGACTCAAGCCACCTGTATATTCGGCATATTGATCATATTCACCCTTGATAATATTGTTTCTATCCTTGAGTTCAGAGACAGAAAGCAGCGAGCCGGATGTTTCGTGAATCTTAGGCGATACCTCGTAGAAATCTTCACCCAGTTTGTTGACAAGTGGTTTGCCGCAAGTTGTATTTCCATCATTAAAACCACCTACAGTAATGGTGGTTTCATCATAACATCCGTCCTGAGCCGTGGCCCTGAAGGTATATTTACCAGGTTCCAGATTGGTAACTTGCCCAGCAGAGGTAACCTTTACTGGTGTGGTGGCAAGAATATCGTTATTTTTCAAATCCCATGCATTCACCAGCTTCCATGTTACGCTCACCTTGGGGTTGGAGCGAAGGTTGAAGGAAGTCTGCGATTGGCAGACATTGCTGCTGATGGTAGGATTGATAGGGCACCGGTGGGATACATCTGGAGCCATTCTTACGAATCCATAGTGGATGCCGATGGCGCCTGCATCAACTCCGAGAACCGTAAGGAATCTGATTTCGCATCCTGAAAACGGCACCTTTGCCTTGATGCTCACCGTTCCGTCGCCAATCTGCACCAGCGAGAGGTGGAGCACCTGGGCAGAAATCGTTTCTTCCTGCACCTTGTTTCCCTTGTGGTCGAAGAGCAGCACGTTGACCCATGTTCCTGCATTGAGGCTCAGCAGGGCATCCATCTTGTATTTGAAGCCAGCCTCCATGCCAGCCTCGAATGCTTCGCCTTGCGGGTTCTTGTTGTTCTGCATCATAAACTTGGCTCCGCCCTGGTAACCTATGTCAAGAAGAGGGACGATAGTGGCGAAATTGTCCAGATCATCATCTGTCATCTTCTTTATATCTTTGTCCAGGAAAGGCAGGGGGATGCCGAGGATAATAGGGCGCCAGCCTTTCATCTCTTTGAGCGCTACCTGCTTGTCGTCTTTGAAATATTCGTTGTATTTTTTGATGCCTCCATCGGTGATGGTAAACTCCGTAGACTCGCCTACGAAGGCATATTTGATTTTCAGAATATTCGCCACTTCTGCCTGAATGCCGCCCGAGCAGTCGAGAGTGATTTCATCGAAGAGCCAGTCGCTTTCTGCCGTCAGCATGGCGCAGATGTTGTCGGAACCCGGTATCTGGAGCAGCTTCAGCGTTACTCCCGAACCATTCTGTCCTTCCCTTACCGCCTTCACACCCTTCAGTTTGCCGTCGCGATAGAATCCGATGGAGAATGCCTTGACTACATCGAGGCTCAGCACGCTGCTACCCGAGCCAGCCACGATGGTAAAGCCTGCCACCGTTCCCTTGGAATAGTAATTATCCATATCTTTTACACTTACTATCGGGTCTACGGTTACCCCTGCTCGTACCACGGAGTTCACCTGTGCATAGTTGTCGAGTGAATCGTCGGTAAGGGCGCCCATATCCTTTGCCCAGCTGCCTACGCCTACCACACCAATCAGTTTGTTAATGGTGCACGATTCGCCCGTAAGGGCACGGCGGTTGCGCAGTTCACGGAATGTCATGTTGTAATATTTGGGGTCATTGTTGAACTCCACAAAATGGTCTTGGTGCTTATCGGCTGGCAGATCATCCCAGTTGTTGGTCCAGATGGGTTTCTTGCAGTTCTTGAACGAGTCTCTAACGGCAGCACTCTCGAAATAGGGACTGGTGTTATCATCCTGAGGTTGTGCCGCCTGGATAGAGGCGGGCACAACCATCAGGAATGCCAACAAAAATGATATGAAAGTTTTATATATAAAATGCAGTTTCATTGTCTGTTTGATTTTAAAACATAGCATAACGTCTTGATAATTCTCTTGATCTTATTTGAGCAAATGTCCGTCGTCTGTAAGTGTCTTTTGCTCATCGTATGTGAAGACATATTTATGGTTTCGCCTCAGATAGAAGAGGTTGCTGACTCCATCTACCACGATAACGCCCGTGGCTGCTTCAGAAGACATCATATCCTTTGCCTTTATCTGATAGTTGCAGGCGTGAGGATAGGCTTTGAAGCCTATTCTCACGGCAAGATGTGTCTTGCCTGGCAGCACAAATGCCTTGAGAACCACTTCGTTGCCTTCACCTGGGAAGGGGGCATAGGCAATGGCGGTATAGGAGCCTCCCTTTTTTGAATAGTTATTGATAGGTTCCCCACCCTGCTTAAAACCGTCGTAGCTGGTAAGAGGCATCTGGGTAAGCACGGTGTCGGCAAGTAGGCAATACCATTGCGTTTGCGCTATACTGCTGTGATGGGCGGCATGAGTGATATGAACCTCCACTTCTGCCATGCCTCTATAGAGTGTTCCTACAAGCGGCGTAGGGGTGTTGTTTCCCAGATTTTCCTTCTGGTAATCAGCAGAAGAGATGATTGGATTTTGGGTATCATCCCCCTGCTGGTAGAGGGTGCCATAGAAGAGCTGCGGCACCGTGATGAGCTGGCGGCTCAAGCAATTTACATTATATAGTGTGAGAACTATTTTTTTTAGATAGTCAAGCCAGTTGTTGGGGGTGTCGGTTTTGCCATCATCATTGACCAGGTAACTCGCAAACGTGGCCTTGAACTCCTGAAATGTAGTACCTTTTTTTAAATTGAGCATTTCCGTGGTAACCACTTTGTTTTCCTCATACTGCGGATAGGGCGATTTCTCCTGGCTATTGTAAGCGAGGGCAATGATGCGATATTCGTAGCCCCTGCTGATGCCGAATTTGCCCTTTACCACATAGTGCTTGTGGGACTTTCCCGAAAGATAATCATCTTCCTTTCCGTCTTCTAACGTGGGCTTTCCGTTAATCACTTTGTCGTTGGTAGGGTCGTACTCGAAGCCCTGGATATCGTTGACTGCGGCATCATAGGTTGCAGTATTTTCTCCATTGTTCTGAACTCTTCGGCGAAAAGCTATCAGCCTTACGGCATTGACGTTTTCGGTCTCGGCATATCCGTTGTCCTTGCCTGTTGTGCCCGACGAGGAAGAGGATCCTGCACCAGGAGGGGCTACACGGGTGTTTCTGCCATCTTGCTTGGCATTGCCATCGCTGCTGCTTAATCCGCCCAGGGTGATGGTGAAGGGAACAGTCGTAATCTCATCTTCGTTTTCCGAAGGCTGATTCATCCCTGCATCTCCATTGCTGCCATCTGGATAGGGTGGCAGATCGGCATCGCTGCTGCATCCTGCGGCTAGTGCGAGGAGGAAGCAAAAACCTGCCGCCATGCCTGTCCTGATGGCGTTCATCCTGATGGCGTTCATCCTGATGGCGTTCATCTTGATGGAGCTTATCTTACAGATGCTAAATCTTGATTGCTGCATATTCTATTTCCGTTTTTATGCTGTTTTGTAACGTTTATTCTGTTTCAAATTCATGTTTTTTTTCGAAGGCTGGTTCTATCTCAACCTTCACGTCGGTCATCACCGGCTCGTAATACTCCTTCAGGTCGTATGGCTGGTTCACGGTCTTGCTCTTGGCTCCCAGGCAATACAGGTGGTTTGCCTCGATAGGGAATTTGAACTTGTCGCCAGTGGTTGTAGACTTCCTGATGTTGTCGTACCTGTGGTGCGTGCCATCCGTGTAATGCAGATAGAAGGTGGTCTCGTTCTCTGCCGAGTTCTTGCTTTTCTGCATTTTTCCCTCTGGTGTAGGCATCATGAAGTTGCTTATCATGTAGCTGTTTGCCTTCCATCCTTTCTGGGAGTCTTCAGCTCGCTTGAATATGTTCTCTGTAGCATCTACGGACCATCCGTTTGAGGGGGTGAGGTCGATGGTGCCCAACGTCTGATAAGTCAACGGTTCAGCATCTGCCGGTGCCTGCTTCTGCCTTATCAGCGTTTCGGTGGTAATGCCGGTGGCTACAACGGATAGAGAGGTGGGCGTGAAGGGAACGGTGCTCACGTCTCCTGCTGCATTCGACTCCACCTGTGCCGGGATGTTTTCTACGTAAATCATCAGACCAGCCACGTTACGGCTGGCGGTCAGCGTGCGCTGGAAGTATTTCGTCTCTTCCGTTACGAGAACGGGGGCTTCCTCTTGGGTATTCTCGTCTTGCAGAATGCCGCTAAACAGCTCTGTGGTATTGAGGATACCGAGTTTGACGCTGTTTTTTGCCTCCTCGGTGAGGGCGATTCTTGCGTCCTCCAGTTTCGTTTCGTTTTTAGTGAATTTGGGTTCTGTAAGTACTTTCGTCGTTGCGTATTTATCATCTCTTCCTATGGCTAGAAACTGGTAGTAGTAGCCGTTCTGCAGATAGGGTTCGAAGGTGTATAGATGCTGCTCGGGCATGTTCTGGTGCTCGGCAGAATAGTAGGGTTCTCTATTGTTGAATGCGTCAACGGAATAGTAACCTTTCTTGGCTGCTTCCGTTTCAATAGGGGTGCAATAGGTATATGCTTCTTCTGGGGTGCCCTTCTTGTCTTCGGGGCATCTGAAGACGTAGATTCTCATATCATTCACCTGCTGTGCTCCATCCCACGTATCAAGTTCTCGTGAGCCGGTAACAACACCTGCGCTTACACCCACTCTCATGTCCAACTTCACGGCATGCGATCCGTCGGCGAGGGTATCAGGCGCATCATTGCTTGCACTACAGCTCATTAGGAGACTGGCTGCGAGGATTATATTTAAACTGTTTTTTATAGATTTTCTCATCATATTCGCCTATTCGATTTCAATGTTTGCCTATTCGATTTCAATGTTCGCCTATTCGATTTGAATGGGAATTACGTATAAAATGAATGATAAATTAAATATTGTGATGTTGGGATAGTAAGGGATGCGAGTACCCATAGCGGGCACTGTGCATCCCTTGGATATATTTTTCTTAATACTGCCTATATTATGAGCACGTAGTAAGATTAATCACCCAGCTCCAACTTGTGGATAGCCTCCCAGTTGTCGTTCACCTTCAAGATGAGGTTCTGAGATTTGGTCAAGTCTTCTGGCTCGTCTTTACCTGGATCTGGTTTATCTGGATCTGGTTTATTTGGATCTGGATCTGGTTTATTTGGATCTGGATCAGTTGTTGTACCATTTGAAGTCTTCACGCCCAAGTTGTACATGTGGTTACGAACCACGTTGAAGATAGAAGGACTTGCGTCTGCGACATTTCCATTTGTGGCATCAGTATTTACATCTGCTGCTGGGATAGAAACGGTCCAAGTCTTGATGATATTGTTTTTAGCATCCAAGAGCTGAAGCTCCATGGTGTTCTTTCCCTTTGCGTAATTAAATGGAATGACGAAGTTGCTTCCGAATACAGAACCCTTCACAACCTGAGTCTTTACACCATCAGGGTGTTTCCAGTTGGTATCTTCAGCATTCAGCAGACCGTCTTTGTTCTGATCACCACCAGGGAACCATGTATTCAAATCGATAGAGTAGAGCACATAACCGTCCTCGTTGTTATTGAACTTTGCATCTGCAGTAGCAGCACTTGTAGATTTAGAACCATTAACATAATACTTGATAGTGCTGCCAGTTGCTCCATTAGCAGTGAATGAGCTGTTGAAGTTGTTGAAAGTCAACACATCATTCTTATCTCTTACTACGAGACGAAGGGTTGCGGCTGCTTTGCCATTCACACTTGCAGGAATGTTCTGGAAATAACCGAAGCTACCAGCTACCTGACGATGCAAGGTTACAGCTACGCCATCATCTTCACCCTGAGTAAGGTTGGTAATTTTCTTGTCAGCGTTGATTGTAAGCGCTGCATCACCTGCGAATACCTCCTCTGCTACTTTGCCTGCCTTCAAGGTTGCAGTGATGTCACTGTAATTACCGGTAAGTGCTGCTGCACCTGTTACATCCAAAGAATAGGTGTAGTCACTGTTATCGCTGTAACCTACAGCCATAACCTTGTAGTTACCTTCACCCAGTCTTTCATCACCCTTGTAAGTAAGAGTAAGCTGGCGTCCATGATTGGTATACGTTTTACTATCTTTCCAGTTCAACTGTTTGTCTTTGACAATAGCATTCGTAGTTGCGTCGTAAATTACGACGCGAACATTCTGGATAGTCTGCAAAGCCTGTGAAGAATACAATGGGCGGCCTGCACGTGTTGTCAAGCCATCACCGCTACTTGCTACCTGCAATACAATCTGCTGTACTGCCTCATTCTGACCCTCTGTGCTAACCACAGCGTCATCACTGCTACATGCGCTGAACAACAAGCTGCTTGCTGCAAGCGCAAAAAACATACCTTTTTTCATAAATTATAAATTTAAAAATTGAGTATAAATTAATTATCAATCCAATATCATGCCGTGAATTTCCTCCCAGTTGTCGTTCACCTTTATATAGATGGTGAAGCGATTGCGTTTGGAATCGTACACATACCTCAGCACCGTAATCTTATTGCGCTCCATGCTTACCTTCACGTCATCAGGTGACAACACAGATGAATTGCCGCCTTCGCCACTATTCTTATAGAAATTGACATCCACCACTGACTCATCCTTCTGGAAAGAAGGAGCCAGGAAAATAGAGGTCTTGGTCTTGGCGCCAGCTTCAATTTCCGATTCATGAAAGACGCTGGTCTCTTCAGAATATAGGAAACTTGGATTTACTATTCCATAGAGCTGGCTTACTTCAGTATTCATCAGGTGATACCCGGCAGGAAGATTCTCTGACCATATAACCAGTTTTCCCTTGGTGCGCTCCATCTCGCTGGTATAGCAATAATGGTTTTCATCATAGACGAGGGTATCGCAAACCTGATAAACATCATCGCCCTGACTGTGCTCCGGATGTAGCAACAGTTCGTTTTTATCCAGATTGAGTTCGCCTCGCGTCTTCATACCTCCCCATACCGTAAAGACGTATTTTCCGAAAGGCATATCGGGGTCGAAGCTTACAGGATAAGTTAATCCATCACCCTCTACTCCGAAACCTTTTTCTTCTACGATAACCTGCTGAGTGCCATCGTCGTTGAGTCGGCTCAGACGATAGGAAAGAGACGGAACAAATGATCTAAACGACTGATTCTCATCCCGTTTCTCGTCAGGAACAGTCTGATCAACATTGAAATAATTCTTGTCTTTCACCTCGATGTTGATACGCAGAGGAGGACATTGGTCCAGATTTTCACGAACGCACGAGGTGAATGACATAGCCAGTGCCATACCATATATGATAACTTTTAATCTTGTCATACGCTGTAATTTATTCTGTGATCTCAGCCACATCCACCTTGCCTTCTTTCTCGAGTAGGATGGCAAGATTGTTGGCAGCAATCTTCGACATAGGGTAATATTTCAAAGTCGTCTCATATACCTGCTTCTGCTTTTCTGCGCTCTCTGCAATCTGTGCCACATGCAGGAACTCATCTTCGCTGAAGGCATCTGGGCGGAGCTCGTACATCTGCAGCATTTCTTCATCGGTGGTGAAGTTCTTGATGATGTATGTGTAGGTGTATTCCACGCTACGGCTCTTCTGCAGATACTTCTTCTTGATGCTGTTCCAGATAGGCAGGCGGCGGATATAGCGTTCCTGCACATCATCGTTGAAGTTGGCATATCGGGTCAGGATGTTCTTCACCAACGTGCTGTCGGCATCGCCGGCGGCCACCATCGCATCCAATACTGGCTGCCATCCTTCAGGGCGTGAACCGATACGGGCTATCTTCTTCACCTTGTCGCCATTCTCTATGTGCGCAAGCAGCCACTTCAGGGCTGAGTTGGCACGGTTGCGGGAAAGTGGGGTGTTAAACTTCAGCGGGCCGTCGGCTGACGCCAGACCATAGATGCCCAAAGAAGTGAGGGTAGCGAGGCTGTCGCTGAGCACTGGAGCTATATCGCTCAACATGTGGTCGAGCTCTGCCTGGTTGTTGCTCATCTTGAGATTGATATCATATTTATTGATAGCAAACTCAAGTCGTGCCACGCCCTTTCCTTCTCTTATCTTCGGCTTGATCTCGAAGGTATGCTTCATCCAGTTGAGATGCAGTTGCTTCTTGATTTCCGGACGGAACACATCGGCTATCTTGGTATGGCTGATGGCACGGCATTCGCCGCATCCGTCGGCAGAAGCCACTGCCACGAGGCTTCCCTTATGGAAGTTTGCAGGCAGGGTGATGGTGTCGTTATATAACACGGATAAATCTACTTTTGTGTTGGTAACTCTCTGTGCAATAGAATCGTATGGATCAGCAATACTGTCGAGTACCCATTTACGTTCCATCTTCTTTCTGTAGATAGGCGCATCCAGCACTATAGGCTTGTATTTAGCCACGATGCTGTCGCTGTCTGTCAATACGGGTATTACGAAGAGACGGCTTCTCTTCGAGAAATAATGCTTCGGGATATGAACCTGAAGGTTGAGTGCAGCCTGATTGCTGCTATCTGGCAGGAGCATAAAGGAATCGGGAGCACATGTAATCTTTTTATCACTTACTATGTTCTGTTTGCTGCATGAAGACATAACCGTCAGAAGAGCCAAGCCTATACCAGCTATAGCCAGATATGCTATTTTGAGTTTCATTCTATCATCCATAATGTTTCTTTGTAATTAACTGATGCACTTTTTTTAAAAGATATAGACTAATGATAGTGCAGCCTTGGTAGGACCGATATAGTTCTCGTTCTTCTTTTTCTGGCACTTGATGCAGGGCAAGTTAGGGCTTTGCTTGTACCAGAGGTGGGCGTATCCCACACCGATGGCTGCCTCCAGGTTCCAGTGAGGGGATAAAATCCAGTCGTAACCGTATGTTACGCCTCCGCCAGCCAAGTAGCCATCGTAGAGCTTGCTGCCAAAACCTCCGTAGAATTGAGCACCATGCAGGTGGATACCTACGAAATGACCTTCGTACTTCTCGCACAGCCAGTATTTCATTTCTGGCTGCACCAAGAGAAGGTGCATCTTCTTGTCTTCCCTGAATGTCCAGGGGTTGTATGCTACATCTGCTTCCAGGGTTACCTGGTTGCTGATTGCCTTCTCCACGCCCATATTGAGTGTGGTTGTCGCCCAGTAGAGTCCGTTCGTCTTCAGGGCGAAATCTTGTGTGTAACCTACTGTTTTATTTCCCAAAATAACAAACAGCAAAACTGCTATCTTTTTCATTTGTCACTTACTATATTAACTATTTATCCGGTTACCCGGAATCTTACTGTTGTATTGTTGTTTAGCAATATAAAACATCGTTTTTAAGCAATATAAAACATTGTTATTAAGCAATATAAACATTGTTGTAAACCAAAATAAACCTATTATGACTTATCAAATGGTCCTCAACATATTTCAACCAATCCCCTTGTATATTACTTGGAGACTGATTTCTGATTGCAAAGGTATATAACTTTGTAGATACTACAAAATACCCCCCGTTTTAGAATGCTTTAACAATAATAAACGTATTTTTAGTTAAATACCTGTTAAATTGAGGTGACGAGTGGATATGTGCCGGATGTTATCACAGAAGCAGTAGGTAGTGAACCTACTTATCAGATGGCGGTAGATCAGATGGCGGTAGAGGAATATGCAAATCTTTGAGCGTATTATGAGAGTCATATTTAGAGTTTTATTTACATCAGAAGAAGCCACACGGAGATTATCTGTTGATACAGACACGAAGCTGGAATTTGGCTCGGTTTGACTCAATTACTCAGTTACTCAATTACTCAGTTTATTTCTAGCCCCCTATACCTGCAACTTGGTTATAAATTAAAAGTATATTTTTTATATTATATATTTATATTTATATAAATATATAATATACTATCTATATAGGAAGAAACATACGGGCAGAATAAAACTGAGTAATTGAGTAACTGAGTAATTGAGTACGATTTCGAGGAAGAACGGACAAATGCCTTATAATGGGTTAAATGATTATTTAATAGTAGTTTAGACTGAATCTCTATGTTTTTCTGCCAGCAACTCTATATTTCTCTCTTCTCTTTCTTACGAGTTAGGATTATTAACGCAGTTTCAAATTGAAAGCTGCTGAAAATCGGCTCTTATCACACCCTGAAATTTGGTGGTTCCAGAAAAAAGCCGTATCTTTGCACCGTCATTCAGAGATAAGGCGCCAATCGGATGAGTGACAAAAAACTGAATTAGTAACCATTAAAATTGAATTATTAACCCTTTAAAAACTGATTGATTATGGGACAAGGAACTAGTAAGTATCGTAAGATTATGCGTACCCCTCAGACGGGTGAGAACGCAGGTAAGAAGCTCTGGTATGCTACTGCCGTGAGCGACCGTGAGATGAGTTTCGAGGACTTCGTGACTCATATCTCCGAGCACAACTCTCCATACAGCCGTGGTACCATCCACGGTGTGCTGATGGATACTTTGGATTGCCTGAAGCATCTGATTCTGGACGGCAAGAGCGTCCGTTTCTCCGACCTCGGATTGTTCTCCATCGGTATGACTTCACGTGGCGAGGTGAGCAAGGAGAAGGTGACGGCGGCAAGCGTGCAGGGCGTGCATCTTATTGTAAGAAACACAAAATCATGGAGCAACGCTGAGCTGAAGAAGCTCACCAAGATTGTGGCATACGATGACTATACCACCGGGGCTGAGGACGGCGGTGGAACTGAGAACACGCCGAGCGGTGGTGGTACCAGTCAGGGTGCTGGCGGGGAGACCAACAAGGATAACGGCGGAACATCGCAGGGTGGCGGTGGCACTGACAGCGGAACTGACGGCGGCGGCGACAACGTAAATTTTTAAATCTAGGTTGATGCGGATTGCAAATCCGCAGAGCCCAAATAGGTTAGGACGTTTTTTAACGGCGGATTGCAAATCCGCCGAAACGCCTAACGGAATTTATCACTAATCATTAATCACTAAAAAAACTGCTTATGAAGAAAGAAACCTGGAAAACCGTATTTCAGATAGTACTATCTATCTTAACCGCTATCGCCGCCTCTCTGGGCGTGACGAGCTGCATGTCGTAGAACATCACGAACACAAACAAGAAGTGCCGGCAAGTTAAATCTTGTCGGCACTTTTCTATTCTTATATCATCCACACTAGGGGGCCATTATTTCACTCTATTCAAAGGTACCAAGGAGCTTGGTACCTTTGTTGCTTTATCTTGGTACCTTTCACCCTAATCAGGAATAGGGATTTCCCCTTCTACTTTAGGGAATCCTTCTCGTTTCTTTTCGGAAGAAAGTAGTACTTTTGCAGGCGTAAACAAGATAATGACCGAGCACTCTTTTTAAAGGGGGCTCAAGATTATAACTTTCAAAAACAGTATCGCTTATGAAAAGAAATGAAGTAATGGCACTCATCGTTACAACCATATTGATGTTTGCCGTATGCCTCTCAGCTTCGGCTAAGGGAAAAAGAAACGTGGAGCGGGGAATGACCAAGCAGGAAGTGATTGCCATTCTCGGAGAACCTAAGCTCACCAGTTTCGACATGTATGGGGACAAATGGGAATATGCCAAATATAATAATCTGTTTGGAGATTCCAAGTACATCACGGTCTTCTTCGACAGAAACGGAAAGGTTGTGCAGTACAATACAAGAATCATAGAACCCAACAGCCAAACATCGAATGTACAGCAACCACAACACCCTACTCCACCCCTCTACGATGGAAGATGTGATCCCGATGGCAGAATGGATTACGGCTATTGCCTCGATGATGCTTCCTTCTCCAAACTATATAATAAGGTGAAGAAAGCAAGCTTCGACGACAACAAGTTCGACCTGATAGAAGTGGCAAGCCTCGGCTGCTACTATTCCTGCGCCCAGGTGGTCCGCATCATGAAGATATTCCCTTTCGACGACGAACAGCTGAAAGCGCTCAAAATGATGGCGCCACATATCGTGGATCTTCAGAATACAGGCCTCATCTATAAAGTATTCACCTTTGACAGCGAAAAGGATAAGGCTGAGGAAATCATCAGAAATAGCAAATAAATAAGGTGATTGATGCCGGATTGCAAATCCGGCAGGACGCCTAACGGATATCAGATAACCACAGAATCAAAATCCGTGAGCAAGATGCAGCATCTTGCTCACGGATTTTTCTTTCCCCTCCCTTTCCATTTTTTCACAAAAATCACAAGGATTGTTAAAATTGAAACTTTATGCTAAACTTTTCCGTCTAAATGCAATCAGATTAATATCTTTCTGAAATAAATAAAACGGGATAAAAAGAAAATAGAAGAAGATTATGAACGGAAAAGTAAAAAACGCAATGGCTGCGCTGCTTCTTGTAGCGGCACCATTGGCTACGCAGGCAAAACAATGGTCGCTGAAAGACTGTATCGACTATGCGCTTGCCAACAACATTTCTCTTCAGAAGACGCAACTCACCAAGGCCAGCGCCCAAGAAGATTATCTGCAGTCGAAAGCTGCTCTGCTTCCGTCGCTCAGCGCCAGCACCAACCAAAGCGTGAACTATACGCCGTGGGTGGCTAGCGGAATCAGCGGAGACGGTTTCTCAAGAGCCAGCATCGACAAGGTGTATTACAACGGAAACTACTCCGTGATGGGTAACTACACCATCTGGAATGGAAACAAGAACCATAATCAGGTAAAACTGAACCAGCTCTCTGCCGAGGCTGCACAGCTCGATTCGGCTACCCAAGCTATCAAACTGCAGGAACAGATTGCACAGCTCTACGTGCAGATCCTCTACTCCACGGAGGCTATCCAGGTGAATAAGGAGAGCTTTCAGTCGAGCCAGCAGAACGAGGAACGGGGCAAGGAGATGGTGAAGATAGGCAAGATGAGTCAGGCTGATCTGGCACAGCTCACCGCTCAGCGGGCTCAGGATGAATTCAACATCGTGCAGGCTGAAAGCAATGTGAAAAACTATAAGCGACAGTTGAAGGAACTGCTTCAGATTACAAGCGATGAAGCTTTTGACATCGAGATTCCGAATACCACCGATGAGATGGCTCTCGTGGCTGTTCCGGCAATGAACGGAGTCTATGCTGCGGCTCTCGAAAACCGTCCGGAGTTCAAAACCATCAAGAATCAGTTGGCTCAGAACGACTTGAACATCAAGATTGCGAAGGCGGGCAAGCTGCCTACCATCAGCGCTAACGCAGGTATTTCTACCAGCAATACTTCCATGAACAGCAATGGTCTTGGCAAACAGTTGAAGACCAACTTCAGCGTTGGAGGCGGCGTAGGAGTGAGCATCCCTCTCTTTGAAAACCGAACCACCAAGACTCAGGTGAACAAGGCATTGATTCAGCGCGAAAGCATCCAGCTCGACCTGAAGAACCAGCAGACTCAGCTCTACTCTACCATTGAGAACTACTGGTTGCAGGCTACCACCAACCAGAGCCAGTTTAAGGCGGCAAAGGTTAGCAGCGAGAGTGCACAGACCAGTTACAATCTGCTGAGCGAGCAGTTCAAGCTGGGATTGAAGAATATCGTTGAGCTAAGAACAGGAAAGGATAACCTGCTCAAAGCGAAGCAGAACGAGCTTCAGGCGAAATACCTCGCTATCCTCAACATCAATATGTTGAAATTCTATAAGGAGGGACATATTTAATAAGGAGTACAGGAGTTAAGGAGCTCCTTAACTCCCCCTCCCTAACAAAGTTTTATTATTTCGAATTAAATTAATCTGATTATAAAAAATGAAAAAGTTGAGAATTAGCAAAATCTGGATTGCTGTCGTGGTGATAGTAATCGTTGCCGTGGCGGCATGGGCGATGTCGGGCGGAAAAAAGGAGGAAGATATTAACTTCAAGGAGGAAAAGGTGGCGCTGAAAACCTTGCAGAACAGCGTAACCGCTACGGGTACCATCGAGGCGGTGACCTCTGTAACCGTGGGTACACAGGTAAGTGGTATCGTCAACAAACTCTATGTGGACTACAACTCCCAGGTAAAGAAGGGACAGGTCATCGCAGAACTCGACAAGACCAATCTCCTGAGCGAACTGAATACCGCGAAGGCAAACCTAGCCAGCGCACAGAGCAGTCTGAACTATCAGGCAGCCAATATGGAGCGCTACAAAACCCTTTACAAGAAGGGACTTGTCAGCGCCGATGAATACGAGAATGCCCTTCTCACCTATCGCCAGGCGAAGGAGCAGGTTGCCTCTTCCAAGGAAAGCGTACAGAAAGCGCAGACCAACCTCGGCTATGCTACCATCACCTCTCCTATCGACGGAACCGTGATTTCGAAGAGCGTAGAGGAAGGTCAGACCGTAGCAGCAAGCTTCAACACCCCAGAACTCTTCACCATTGCCAAGGATCTGACCAATATGCAGGTAGTTGCCAATGTGGACGAGGCTGATATCGGCGGTGTAAAGGAGGGCGACCGAGTAACCTTCACCGTAGATGCCTATCCGGATGATACCTTCGAGGGAACCGTGAAGCAGGTGCGCCTGGAAGCTACAACTACCAATAACGTAGTAACTTACGAGGTAGTAATCTCTGCCCCAAATGCTGATTTGAAATTGAAACCGGGTCTTACTGCCAACGTTACCATCTACACCCAGGAGCGCAGTGGCGTGCTCGCCGTAGCCAACAAAGCTCTCCGCTTTACCCCTACCAAGGAAACCGTGGGCAAGGATATGAAGATCGTGGATTGCAAGGGAAAGAACAAGGTTTGGACATTGAATGGCAACACCCTCACCGCTCATCCTGTAACCATCGGTCAGAGTGATGGAATCAATACAGAAATCACCAAGGGATTGAAGCAGGGCGATAAGATTGTTACGGAAATCGTGGTGAATGTTCCGGAAGAAGAGGACGCTCCACAGCAGAGTCAGGGGTTGATCAGCGGTCCGGGGCCTAGAGGAAAGAAGAAATAGAGTTAGAGGGAAGTTCCTTTAACTTCTGAACTTGCCAATAAAAAGAATAATTATGTCTGAAACATCAAATAACAACGAGAACAAGAAGGTGGTGATAGAGCTCGACAACGTGCGCCGCGACTTTCTTGTGGGTGATGAAACCGTCCACGCCCTGAAAGGTGTAAGCTTCAAGATCTACGAGGGCGAGTTCGTTACCATTATGGGTAAGTCGGGTTCCGGCAAATCCACCCTGCTCAACCAGCTGGGCTGCCTCGACACCCCTTCCAAGGGCGAATATTACCTGGATGGCGTGAGCGTGCGCAAGATGAGCCGCAACGACAGAGCCATCCTGCGCAACCGCAAGATTGGCTTCATCTTCCAGAACTACAATCTCCTGCCAAAGACCACGAGCGTAGAGAATGTAGAGCTGCCGCTGATGTATAATCCTGCCATCAGCGCAGAAGAGCGCAAGCAGCGTGCCATCGAAGCTCTGAAGGCTGTAGGACTGGGCGAAAGACTCTACCATAAGAGCAATCAGATGTCGGGTGGACAGATGCAGCGTGTAGCCATCGCCCGAGCACTGGTGAACAATCCTGCCGTGATTCTTGCCGACGAGGCTACGGGTAACCTGGACACGAGAACCAGTTTCGAGATTCTTGTCCTTTTCCAGAAGCTCTACGCTGAGGGCAGAACCATCATCTTCGTAACCCACAACCCGGATATCGCCAAGTATTCCAGCCGCAACATCGAATTGCGCGACGGACACATCATCAGCGATACCTATAATGACCACATCCTTTCGGCAGCAGAAGGCCTTGCCGCCCTGCCAGCCAATACGGACGAATAACAGTATAGAATATGAATTATCAGAATCTTTTTAAGATTGCCCTTCGAGCGATAGCAGCCAACAAGATGCGCTCCTTCCTCACAGCCCTGGGCATCATCATCGGTATTGCAGCCGTGATTACGATGCTTGCCATCGGACAGGGAAGTAAGGCGAGCATCAAGGCGAACATCGCCGAGATGGGTAGTAATATGATTATGATTTCGCCGGGTGCCGACATGAGAGGCGGCGTGCGACAGGATGCTTCCTCGATGGAGACCCTGAAGCAGGCAGACTACCAGAGCATCAAGGAGGATTGTAATTACATCAGTGCCATTTCGCCTACCGTAAACAGTTCGGGACAGTGGATCTACGGCAACAACAATACGCAGAGTTCCATCTATGGCGTGAACCAGGACTACTTGAGCATCCGCCAGCTGAAGGTGGCAGATGGAGAAATGTTTACCGATACCGACATCAAGGCAGCTGCCAAGGTCTGCATCCTGGGGCAGACCGTAGTGGATTATCTCTTCCCCGACGGCAGCGACCCGATCGGCAAGGTAGTACGTTTCAACAGCATCCCGTTCCGTGTAGTAGGTGTGCTCCAGAAGAAGGGTTACAACTCCATGGGAATGGACCAGGATGACCTCGTGCTCGCCCCATACACCACCGTGATGAAGCGAATCCTGGCACAGACCTATCTGGGCGGAATCGTATGTTCAGCCATTACCGAGGAAGCTTCCCAGCCGGCGCAGGATCAGATTTCGGAAATTCTCCGCCGCAACCACAAACTGAAGGATGCCACCGAGACCACCGAGGCAGATGAGGATGATTTCAACATCCGTTCGCAGGAGGAAATCTCCAGCATGATGAATTCCACCATGTCCACCATCACCATCCTTCTGGGTAGTGTGGCAGGAATCTCCCTGCTGGTGGGCGGTATTGGAATCATGAACATCATGTACGTTTCCGTTACCGAGCGAACCCGTGAAATCGGTCTCCGAATGAGTGTGGGAGCCAGGGGAATCGACATTCTGAACCAGTTTCTCATCGAGGCGATTCTGCTCTCAGTAACCGGTGGAATCATCGGAGTGATATTGGGAGTGAGTCTGTCGCTGAGTCTGAATGCCTTCCTGCACATAGCCACTCAGATAGAGCCTTGGAGCATCATCATGAGTTTCGCCGTCTGTACCTTCACCGGTGTGTTCTTCGGATGGTATCCGGCAAAGAAGGCAGCAAGACTCGACCCTATCGAGGCAATCAGGTACGAATAAAAATCTGATCAGTTTTTTCTGAAATATATCTGTTTTATCAAAACTTTATTGTATTTTTGCAGAAGAATTCAAGAAACTCAAACTCAATTGAGTTCATCTGGATAAAATAGAAATATACTTGAGATAAAACAGATAGAAAAAAAGAAGAATGAATACAGAAATATTATCAGCAGATAAAGACCCGATGGGCGCAGCCATTCTCGACTTCCAAAAGCAGGGGAAGGCGGCCCGACTGAGAGTGCTCTCTTCGATGTTCGAGGAAGACGAAATGCCAGTAACCCATCTCTTCAGAAGCGTCCCGGAAATGCCGGTGCTGGAGCAGAAAGCCTTGCAGCTAGCCAAGGGCCGGGTGCTGGATATCGGAGCCGGAAGCGGTTGCCATACGCTCGCCCTGCAAGAGAAGGGATTGGAGGTGAAGGCGATTGATATTTCGCCTTTGAGTTGCGAAGCAATGAAGCTGAGAGGGGTGAAGGATGCGGAATGCATCAATCTCTTCGACCCACATCTGAGCAGCGGAAATCATTCCGGAGAGAATCAGGAGAATCATTCCGGAGAGAATCAGGAGCAGTTTGAAGGCGGTTTCGATACGATTCTCCTTCTGATGAACGGAACGGGAATTGCCGGGAAGATAGAACATCTCCCAGCCCTCTTCCAGCGCCTGAAGGCGTTACTGAATCCGGGCGGTCAGATTCTCATCGATTCCTCTGATCTGAAATACATCTATGAGAATGAGGATGGAAGTTTCGACATCAATCTGAATGGAGACTATTACGGAGAAGTAGATTATCAGATGATCTACAAGGATGTAAAGGGCGACCGCTTCGACTGGCTCTACGTGGATTTTCCATTACTGAAATCCATCGCCGAAACCTGCGGGTTACATGGTGAACTCGTAGCAGAAGGCGAGCATTATGACTATCTGGCGAGAATCTTCTAAGCATCTAAAAGGCGATAAGATTTTACAGTATATAAAGAAAAAAGGAGTTAAGGCCATCATCTTAACTCCTTTTTTCTTTATATTTTACTGAAGTTTCGCATATGGTTCAAGTACGGGCTGAAGGCCCAAAAGCTCCTAGCCCAGGGCATCGCCCTGGGTATAATGGCAATCAGCAAGGCGCCCTGTAAGGGCAAAAGCTCTATTTTATCGCAGAAATCGTGACATCCGAGAAATCGTTCATCAGGTCAAGAATCTCCAGGGTATGGAAATCCTTCTTCGCCTTCACTTCGATATTCGCCTCCAGGAATTCCTCCTTGGATAACCGGCGCTCTTTCAGTTCGTAGGAATGCACCTCCATTCCCTTCTGCTTGATTTGACTGATGAATTCCTTCACGCTCTCACGAGACGGGGCTGAGAAATTCAGCTCAACGGTAGTGGTTCCCAATGGCGGAATCCAATAGTTCAGCACCTCCAGTCCAAGCAGCACCATCACCGTGGTAAGAGCCGCCGCAACATACATGCCGGTTCCGCACGCCAATCCGATGGCCGCCGTCACCCACAAGCCAGCCGCCGTAGTAAGACCACGCACCACATTCTTCTGGAAGATGATGGTACCGGCACCCAGGAATCCGATGCCCGAAACCACCTGCGCCGCCACACGCGAGGAATCCTTCAGATCCACTCCGAATCCAAACTGCGAAACCACACAGAACAGCGCACTTCCCAAAGCCACCAGGAAGTGGGTGCGGAAACCAGCCTCCTTGGCACGATATTCTCGCTCAATGCCTATCGCACCTCCCAAAAGCAGGGCGAGAGAAAGGCGAATGGTCAGGTCAATATAAGTTGCATCCATAAAATATCCTTTCTTTTAAAAAGATGAGAGAAGCATCACAAAATGCCTCTATTTGATGTTGTCAATGCAAATATACAACTTTTATTTTGAAAAACATCGTTTTTTAGTTATTTTTTACATTAGGCAGGAAATAATAAGGGGAAGCACCGAAACGACACTTCCCCATGGATTGGATGAATCATATAATCATCTGTCTCGCGACATTTTATTCTGCGTATGCTGTCTTGTAGGCAGAGTCAAAGAACATAGCGCAAGAACCTACGCCAGTCTCATACTCATGCTGCTTCTGACCAGCTCTGTCATACTCCACTACATAGCCGTTACCACTATAGTCGGGATAGCCTTTATCGCCCAATCTATAAGAGAGCACGAAGATATGACCGTTCAATGGGTCGGCGAAGATACCGCATGGGCTCACAGGCATCTCAGAGAGCGTCATCGCCTGTGGTTGTGTACTTCCTGCTGTAAACACACTCACACTAGGAGTGCCGCCAAAAGGTGCATTGAGCACATAGAAATAAGGATGAGCCGCCTGCATACGTGTTGTAGCACCAGGGGTTACGCATACAGCATAGTTGCCATCTGCCACCTTCTGTGACTTGCCCTCGGCAAAGTTCACGGTGCGCAGGGAATTCTCGCCATAAGCATTCCAAGAAGCATCATAATACTGGTTGTCAAGAACATACAAAAGACCTGAAGCATAATAGATACCGGTAGGATTGTTCACACCCTCGATATTCTTTGTCTCTACTTTGTCGTTGGAAAGATTGATGCAAGAGATGTTTCCACCACCAGCAGCATAGTTGCTGTTAGCCACGTAGAGATTGCCATTACCGATGACCAAGCCCTCAGGATAGTTGCCCACCTGCCACTTCTTCTGAAGAGCAAAATCTGTGGTGTCAACGGCAGCTACATAGCCACCGTATGTGGTGAAATATACCTTGCCACCATCTGCGATAATATGGCGAGGATCAGCGCCCTCAGCATTGCCCAGCAACTCTGTGGTCTTGATTTGCTTGATACTCTTCTTGGTTTTCTTGTCGATTACCTCGATGGTGTTGCTCTGGTCTACGGCAAGATAAATCTTGTTGCCATAAACGATACCGTCGTTGGCAGTATTACCGAGTATGCGACCGTTAGCAGTCTTGAATACGTTCTGTGTGGCTGTGCTTGAAGCATAGTCGATAGCTGTGAGAGAGCTCTCGATATTGCTACCCATGTTACCAGCATTCACAACGTAAGCGCCCGTACTATACACCTGGAGATAAGTCTCAGGATAGTCTTCGGCAGGATCGCATGATGTCATCACTGCAGTGCCCATCAAGAGCACCGCCAAACCTAATAAATACTTTTTCATTTTCTTTTTCTGTTTATATTTGAATCTAATTTGTTACTATCTAGAAGTTATATCCGATGCTTAACATCCAGCTGCGGCGAGGCATCGGATAATGTCCCACGAGTTCATACTGCTTTGCCAGCAGGTTCTTCACATCCATCCTGACCTTCACGCCTCTCAGGGATTTTCCCCAGAGACTCAGTCCGTCCAGCTGACGATAGAGCGTCAACCCCATGTCCCAGTAGCCATCCACTTCGGTGCCGTCATAGTGTTCGTTGTTGGCCCATCGCTTGCTCATTCCCTGTCCATGGAGCGAGACATTCACCCAGGGATTCTCCCACCCCAAGGCAATACTGCCCGAGTGTAGGGGGATGTAGGCTACCTGATTGCCATAATATCTGGACGAGCGGTCGGTATGGTTCACTACGTGCTGGTAGCTATACGACCCTTGCAGCGAGAGTTGCTGCCCCGAAGCCATCTGCCAGGTGCCACGCAAAGAGGCATCCGCGCCAACGACATCAACCCGTGCCAAATTCACAGTACGCCAAACGAACATATTGTAAGGAACGCCCACAATCTTGTCGGTCACCCGATTGCAGTAGCCGTCCAGCGTTGCTTGAAGATTCCATCCCCTGTAACGCAGGGATTCGCCGTTCCCCCCATCTCCAGAAGATGTTTTTTTCCACGTAAGCCCGACATTCAACTGTCGGGTTTTCTCAGGCTTCAGATCTGAACTTCCATAATGGAAGAAATAGTTCTCGTTGAAAGTAGGAACCCGGAAGATGTCCTTGTACGAAGCCCTGAGATAAAGCTCATCGCTGGCAGTACCATTCCCCAGGAGCCGATAAGAAAGCGAAAGCGATGGCGAAAGCCGGCGTGCATCCTTGGCAGCCTGTCCTGCTTTGGCAGGATTGGCGCTGCCTGGCTGAGTCTCTATCTTGCGCCTCACGCTGTTGAGGTAAACCGAAGCCAGCATTCTGGCAAGAGCTACCCATCTTCCCTTCGCATATCGGACGGAGAGCGACTGCAGAATGCCATGTCGATGAGGTCGCAGGTCGGTGGCGAGGGTGCTGTTGAGCGAGTTCATCATCCAGTCGGCAGAGTAATCCAGCGCCCAGCCATCATCCGGCATCCACATCAGTGCTGCCGAAGTATAAAATTCCCTCTGCCAGTAGGTAGCATCATTGCGCCGATTTGCCACGAGCGTGTCCTGATAGGCAGAGCTCGCCCAATTCATCTTGGCTTGCACCTTCAGCATCCAACGGTCATCGAGACTTCTGGCTTGCCACCTCGCCTGAGCAAAGGCGTTGCGGTCGTGCAACTGTTCGGCTGTTACATTGGTATAATATCTCACGATGCCAGGCAACTGTCGGTCGTTGTCATAATAGTAGAGCTTTGCCCACAATTGGTTCCGGCTCATGCCATCGGCTCGTCTGCCCATCATCCAGTGCATATTCAGTTCGCCATGCCCCGAGTTCATCCGGCTGTTGGTTCTTCGCTCATGGGTAGTATATTTACCATTGTGCAAGATGAAAGGATAGTCGTTTTCGGCATAGGTGTACTCACCCATCGCCTGGAGAGTGAACCTATCAGACAATCTCTGCACATAGCGCAGATAAGGCGAGACATATCCGAAGGACCCCACCTGCAACTGAGTAGAGAGGTGAGGCTGCTGGTCGATGGGAATCTCGCTCATAGTCTCGATGGCAAGCAAAGCTGCCACCGAGGCTTGCCGGGCCGAGATGAAGATGTCGTCGTTGTCACCAATGGTGAGTCGCAATGTCTGCACTTGGTCGAGCGAATAACGGGACACATCAATTTCGCCGCCCTGACATTCGCTGAGCAGCACACCATCGTAACTTACTCCCGTATGTCCCGCTCCGAATCCACGCACAGCTACCGTTTTCATTCCTCCTGCCCCACCATAGTCGCGCAGATTGATGCCTGGCATGCGGTGCAAAGCGTCGGCCATATCCGTAACGCCAAGCCTTAACATATCCCCCTTGTCCAAAAGCTGGAGAGGCGATGTGCTCGTAAGTATCCGGTGCTGCCGAGCATTCACTTTTACTTCCTGCAAGTGCTCGGTACGAATGGTATCTTGCCCCATACCCACTTGTGCATACAACAGTAGCAAGCCACCGAGACAAAATTTTCTCAATGCCTTCATTCATTCTATCTTTTATATTATTATCTGTGTCTCCATCCTGAACCCATCCCACGGGGTTGGATAGAATCATCAGAATCCTTTCTCTTCCTACAGTCCACTCACGGTGTAGTTTTATCTTCTGATGGCAACGGCAGGTCTTCTGACTTGCATCCTCCCCGCATCCGTCATCTCATTTTCTGACAGATGCACAACTCATGGCAAGCGGTCTTCCCGAAAAAATGTCAGTGACCATAGTGCTTGCCGCAATAAGACGCTTACAGCAGCGGGACTGTCCGGGCTTCTCACCCGATTCCCTTTTAATCACTACGCACTCATCCTGCCTACAGCGGCAGAAGGTGGCAGCAAACCAATTGCGAGTGCAAAGGTACGATAAAAAAATGAATTAAAAGCTAACTTCATGTGCTTTTTATTTGGTAATTTGCGATTTTCTTCTTAAATTTGCGGAAAATTTAAAAATCATACATTAATAATATATATGGCAACAGTTGACGACAAGAAGATCATCTTCTCTATGGTGGGCGTATCTAAGATTATCCCACAAAACCAGAAACAGATTCTGAAGAACATCTACCTATCGTTCTTCTACGGAGCAAAAATCGGTATCATCGGTTTGAATGGTGCCGGTAAATCTACGTTGATGAAAATCATCGCAGGACTTGAGCAACCTACCCAGGGTGAGGTGGTTTGGAGCCCAGGCTACTCTGTGGGCTACTTGCCTCAGGATCCTCCGCTCGACGAGAACAAGACCGTGAAGGAAAACGTGATGGAGGGTGTGCAGAAAATCTATGATGCACTCGCTGAATACGAGGACATCAACAATAAGTTCGGTCTCGAAGAATATTACGGAGACCCTGATAAGATGGACAAGCTGATGCAGCGCCAGGCTGAGGTGCAGGATATCATTGATGCTACCGACGCCTGGAACATCGACTCCAAGCTGGAGCGTGCGATGGCTGCCCTCCACTGTCCTCCTGGCGATTGGCCTGTTACCAATCTCTCGGGTGGTGAGCGCCGCCGTGTGGCTCTCTGCCGCCTGCTCCTGCAGAAACCGGATGTGCTCCTGCTCGATGAGCCTACCAACCACCTGGATGCTGAGAGCATCGACTGGC
>ERZ831979.1094-NODE-1094-length-26386-cov-5.797273_pt1 | contig 26386 bp, 20 predicted proteins | sample MGYA00519952_ERZ831979 | MGnify/ENA primary metagenome ERZ831979 (study PRJEB31850, sample SAMEA3708723) | human gut metagenome | biome: human gut; feature: human-associated habitat; material: faeces | place: China | collected 2014 ...
TATTCTCCTCCGTCTTTTCATTAAGGGGGTCTCCCAATTTTGATTGATACCCCCTCACATTTTTTTGTGAGGGTCCCTCAATATTTTCTGTGACCATCACAGTTTTTTGTGATACCCCCTCACAAAAATTTGTGTCCTCTATCTCTTTTTTTGTCTCTACTTTCTCTTCTACCTCTGCATCTTTTTCTATTACTTCTTTCTCATCTTCCTTTTTACTCTCTTTTACTTTTCTCTCTAATATTTTTTCCACTACTTCTTTCTTAGCTTGATTTATTTCCTTTATATCTACAATATATATTCTTCTCTCCTGTTTTTTCTCCCCCTCTATCTCCTTCAACACATATTCCACTTTTAGATATCCATATTTGACAAGATTACTTATCCAAGCACAGATAGAGTTTTTATGTACCCCATATAATTTTGCAAAGTAAGAGTTAGTAGCATAACAATAACCTTTAAAATTTGTTAAAACAGTTATCTCAGAATAGATAAGCTTCTCCATAGGTTTTAAATTTTCATCATATCTCACCTTCGCTGGCATTATTGCAAAATAATTTAATTTTTCCATACTATCTCCTCCTCTTTTTAGATTTAATTATATTGTAGCATCTTATTTAGAGGAAATAAATGTAACAGGTTCCTATCTGTTCTAATACAAAAAATAAAAAATAGTGAAGAACTTATCCTCACTATTTTATATAACTACTTATTATCTTTTTTCCATCAAATACTAATCCTATTTTAATTATTTCTTTTACTCCATCTCGTTTTAATATAGTTTCATATTTATTTTCAGCTATTTGATTTAGAGCTCTGTCAGCTTCTTTTTTATCATCACTACTAATTCCTCTTTTTAATTCCAATATATATCCTACCCAATTTTTATTTCTTGGATTCAACACTATATCTGCTCTTCCATACCCACTTTCTATATTGGGATACATAATATAGTAATTATCAAGTCCATACAAAAATCCTCCTAGCAATGTTTGATAAGGATTTTCATACTTTTTACTTGCATCATAGTAACTCATTGCATTTATAACTACCTCTTCAAAAATATTAACCACCTGATTTACATCTTTACTTAGAAGAGCTTGTATCATATTTCCTATATTATTTTGTCCTCTAAATACTGAATCTACAAATAGTGCTTTAAACAGTTTTCTAACTTCCATATTAGGTATCTTCACTATATATGTAGTACTATCTAGTTCCTCTTTTACTGTTAAATATCCTGAAAACAGCATCAATTCCCATATATTATTAGGAGAGAGATTATCCCCCATCCTTATACTTTCATTAATATATATTATTACATCTCTATCTTTTATCAAATCTTCTAAACTACTAAATACTGCTCCATCTGATAATAATAACATATTTAGTATCACTGCATTTCCTGAGGAATTTACCCAGTATGATTTTACCTTTTTATTTTTTACAAAATTTAATATACTCCAAGGATTATAGATATCTACATTTCCAAAGTTATAACCATCGTACCACTCTTTTACTTCTGGCATCTCATATCCAATTTGATAATATTCTAAAATATCTTTAACCTCTTTCTCTACTAATCCAAATGCTTGGTTATAATTATCATCCAAAACTGTATAGCTTATAAAGTTATTTAAATCAGAAAATATCCCTGCTTGTGCCACTCTAACTATTCCTGTAAGTACCCCTATATGTAGATACTCATTAGTTTTAAGTACATCTCCATAAAATGCTTTAAAAAAATTTATCATCTCTGTATAGTAACCTTTTTCATAAGCTGTCATTATTGGAGAATCATATTCATCTATTAATACTACTACCTTTTGATCATAGTATTTATATAATAATTTTGTTAGCATATGTAAGGATTTTTTTAACTCAGCTTCTCCAATATTCTCTATGTCTAATATATACTTTTCAAAATCTCCTTTATCATATTTATCAAATTTATCTACCAAACTACTATAATCTCTAAATAATTCTTTTACTTTAAGTTTAATTTCATTGAAACTCTCTTTCCAGCTTAGTCCTGTTATTCCTTTCATACTAATAAATATAACAGGATATTTCCCTTGTTCCTTTATTAAAGGAGAGTTTTCTATATACAATCCATCAAATAATTTTCTATTTTTCTCCTTATCTTTTATATCAAAGAAGTATTTAAGAGTAGACATGTTAAGAGTTTTTCCAAATCTTCTTGGACGGCAAAATAATTTTACTTGTGTTCCATCTAATAGAATATCTTCTATAAATTTAGTTTTATCTATGTAGTATAAATTATTTTCTCTTATATCTCTAAAATCTTCTCTTCCTATTGGTATTCCTTTTAACATGCTCTCACCTCTCTATTCAATAATCTAATTATTAATATTATAACATATTCCCTGTTAAATCTCTATTTTATTTCATTCTAATCTTAACTATCATTAAAAATACCCCAAATAAAAAATAGTGAAGAACTTATCCTCACTATTTTATAAACTCTATTTTGCTATAACTTTATCTTTTAACATCTCAGCATGTAGTTTTTCTGCTAATTTTAAATAATTATCCCAAGCAGTATTTCTAGTTGTATATCCAGATTTTTTATAATCTCCACTATCTTCAGTAGCAGGAAGTCCTGTTAAATCAAACATATCCTGAGTTTTTACAACTTTCTCATTTAAAGCATCCATCTGTATATTAAATCCTATACGTGATGGTTCATCATAATCTACACTCTCATATTTAGATTGTTTAAAATATTTTTTAAATTTTCCTGGTTTGATATCCTTAGGAGAATCTGCAAATATCTCATCATATCTACATGAGATTATCTTTCCATCTTCTACTATCACTTTTAATCTTCCTGTTACACCATTTCCTAATACCTCAGCTATGCTGTAGTATTTTTGAGAAGATGAGTTGTGAGTTGCAGGTTCTAACTCAGCTGCTAATGGTAACATTGATTGTTCTATACTATTTGACGCTCCAGCTACAAGGTCAAACTCCCCTGTTAATCTCTGCTCATCTAACATTTGTTTTTCAGCTTTTAAAACTCCTTGAATCCAAGCTGCTCCCTTTCCTTCAAACATTTTGAAGTTATATGAAGAGTAACGTTTAGATACATTTTGGAAATAACGATTGTAGTAGTTAGGTCTAGTCAATTCATTAAACTCTACTAATACAATTTTCCCATTATCTTTTACTACTTCTAATGTTCCTAAATGTCCTTGACGGAATCTTTTTTCATTTTTGTAGTAATCTCCTTTTATAATTCCAAGTTTTGGTTGAGCACTATACTCTAACTCTGGCTTTTTAGGTGTTTCTGCAAAAACAGTAGCTGCTACTAATAATGAAAGTAACAATATCTTTTTCATTTAATCTCTCCTTACAAAATATAATATATAGTATATTATAATATATTTTTCAAAATAAGTAAAGTTACTTACAAATTTTGTTGATAATTAATCAGCTAATACCCTATCTAACTCTTTTTCTAATTTTTTCAAAGCATTGGCTCTATGACTAATCCTGTTTTTTATCTCTGGCATCTCAGCTAAAGATTTTCCATACTCAGCTACATAGAAATAAGGGTCATATCCAAATCCATCTTTTCCCTTTGGTTCATATAGTAACTCTCCCTCTATCTCCCCTCTAAAAGAGTAAGCTCTTCCATCAGGTTTTCCAAGAGTTATTACACTTACAAAGTGGCACTTTCTATTTTTTTCATCTTTCATTACTTCCATAAGCTTAGCATTATTGGATTCATCAGTAGCATTCTCGCCAGAATATCTAGCTGAGTACACTCCAGGTGCTCCCCCTAGTGCATCTACACAAAGTCCAGAATCATCAGCAATAGTTATCATTCCTGTAAACTTTGCTATCTCCAAAGCTTTTTTTGCAGAATTTGCTTCAAAAGTATCCCCATCTTCTACTACTTCAGGTATCTCTATACCATCTTTTATAGATAGTATCTCCACATCTTTTACATTGGCAAATATTGCTTTTATCTCATCTATTTTATGTTTATTTCCAGTAGCTAAAAATATTTTCATATTTTCCTCTCCTATTCTCCAATTATTCTATTTTGTAGCTCCATTATCTCCTTTAATCCCTTTTCAGCTAAATCTAACATCTCATTTAGCTCTTTTCTTGTATAAGTAGCCTCTTCTCCAGTACCTTGTACCTCTACAAATTTTCCCTCTCCATTCATAACAACATTCATATCTACCTCTGCTGCTGAATCTTCAGTATATTTAAGGTCTAGCACAGGTGTTCCATTTACAATACCCACACTGATAGCTGCCACATTAGAGATGATTGGATTTTCTGCTAACACTCCCTCAGCTACAAGTTTTTTCATAGCAAGGGCTAGAGCTATATATCCACCAGTTATAGAAGTAGTTCTTGTTCCTCCATCAGCTTGTATTACATCACAGTCGATAGTTATAGTTCTCTCTCCTAATTTTTCTAAATCCACAGCAGTTCTAAGAGCTCTACCTATAAGTCTTTGTATCTCCATAGTTCTACCTGTTAATTTTCCCTTAGCTGATTCTCTTTGGTTTCTCTCTCCAGTAGCTCTAGGTATCATAGAATACTCAGCTGTAAGCCAACCTTTCCCTTGATTTTTTAAAAATGGTGGTACCTTATCACTTACAGTAGCTGTACATATTACCTTTGTATTTCCACACTCCATAAGTACAGACCCTTCAGCATATAGGTTAAAATCCTTAGTAGCCTTTAATACTCTTAGCTCATCTACATCTCTTCCATCTTCTCTAAGTTTTTTTGTTCTCATATCAGCTTCAATTATCATCTCTTTTATCATATTCATTCTATCTCCTATATCTTCATCTTATCTCTTTGTTTTACTTCTTTTCCAAACTGTATATCATAAAAATGTTTATAAAGTCCATTTCTATCTAATAAATCTTGGTGTCTTCCCACCTCTTTTATTCTACCATTTTCCATTACCACTATCTTATCAGCATTGATAATAGTAGAAAGTCTATGAGCTATTACAAATGTTGTTCTATTTACCATAAGTCTATCTAGGGCATCTTGTACAAGTCTTTCTGACTCAGTATCTAGAGCAGATGTTGCCTCATCTAGTATAAGTATCTCTGGATTTTGAATTAGGGCTCTAGCTATTGCTATTCTCTGTTTTTGTCCTCCAGATAGCATTACTCCCCTCTCTCCTACTTCAGTCTCAAACCCTTCAGGCAGCTCTTTTATAAATTCATAGGCATTTGCCATCTTAGCTGCTTTTACTATCTCCTCTTGAGATACATTTTCTTTACCAAAGGAGATATTTTCAGATATTGTTCCAGAGAATAAAAAACTCTCTTGAGGAACTATACCTATTAAATCTCTATATTTTTTCAAAGAGATATTTTTTATATCGTGTCCATTGATAAGCAGTCTTCCTTCAGTAGTTTCAAAAAATCTAGGGATAAGATTTACTATTGTAGTCTTTCCACTTCCACTCTTACCTACAAAGGCTACAACATCTCCAGCTTTTATCTCCAGATCTATATTTTTTAAAGCATTGCTCTTAGCATCATCATAAGCAAAAGATACGTTTTCAAATTTTATCTCCTCTATCTTCCCTTTTAACTCTGCCTCTTCTCCATAGTAATCTGTTTCAATAGGTATATCCAATATCTCTATTACCCTGTCAGCTGATGGAATAGCTTCTTGTACATCATTATTTTTAGAGATCAATCTCTTTAAAGGTTGGCTCATAAGTCCCATAGCTGTAACAAAAGATATTAAATCCCCTGGTGACATAGTCTTAGTAACAACAATCTGATATCCTCCATAGGCAGCCACTAATACAACCATAAGAGTAGTTATTACCTCATTTATTGGAGATACTTTTGCCTTTATCTTAGTACTCTTATATGATTTTTGGAACTCGTCCATACTTATCTCTTTAAATCTATCAATAATCATATCACTGTTATTGAAAGCCTTGATTACAAATATTCCAGATAAGCTCTCTTGAATAAAAGCTGCAACAGCTCCTGATGTATCCTGTCTAATTCTTCCAGATTTTCTAATCTTCTTAGTATATTTCTTTACAGTACTGATTATAAATGGCATAACTGTAAGTGATACCAAAGCCAATATCCAATCCACTTGAAACATTCTAAATACTAAGGCTACAACTGTTATAAACTCCTTTAGCATATCAAAAAGCATAAATCCAATTCTTCCTAAAGTAGATGAATCTCCAGAAAGTCTTGCCATTATATCTCCTAACTTATTTTTTCTAAAGTAAGAGATAGGAAGTTTTTGTAAATGATTAAAAACATCTATTTTTATATCCCTTTTGATAGTTTCAGTTACATAGTTAGATGAGATACTAGCATAGTAAGCAGATACTACCTTTATAACTGTAGATATAAAAATTGCTGATATTACAAGTACCATCATCTTAGGGTCTTTTTTTACTAGTACATCATCTATCAGATACTTACTAAGCCACGCTGGCACAGCTCCCATTGATGAAGTGAGTACAGACATAAGTATTACAGCTACCATAGCCCACTTATATTTAAAACTGTATCTTAAGAATGTGTTTAATGATTTATTTTGAAATAAATTTAGTTTCATCTCTCTCCTTTCACTAGAAAGTCTCCATAACTTTCCACTACATTTTTTCCTGAAAGTCTTTCCCTTACCTCTTCTATATCCTTTTGGATTTTCTCTCTGTTATCTTCTATCTTTTTTAGATATTTTTCTATCTCTTCCACACTGCATCTCTCTTGTAGAAGTTCTGGAAATACCTCTCTATCCAAAGTGAGATTTGGTAGAGAAACAAAACCAATTTTTAAAATATGTCTAGCTATAAATGCATTGATAAATCCTGTCTTATACACCACTATTGTAGGTAATCCCATAAGAGCAAGCTCCAAAGTTACAGTTCCAGAAGCAGCTATAGCTACCTTAGATTTTTTTACACACTCTGGAAGTTTTTTCTCAAACTCAAGGACAAGATTAGGATATTTTGTCAAATCCTCATCTATCCATTTTAGATGCTCTCTACTTGAAAGCTTTAGTAAAAATTTTCTACTCTCATCTCTTTTTACTATCTCCAACATAGTAGGTAAAAGAGTCTTTATCTCCTGCTTTCTACTTCCTGGTAAAAGAAGGATATACTCCTCACTTCTTTTTTCTACTATGTATTTATCTACAAAAGGATTTCCATAATATATAGCATCTATCCCATGCTTTTTATAGAAATCTACCTCCCAAGGAAAGATTACCATAATATGGTCAGCTTTTATAAGTTTTTTTATTCTCTTCTCTCCCCATATCCAAAGCTTTGGTGGAATATAGTAGTACACCTCTATATCCTCTATCTCCTGCTTTAATAGCTCCAAAAATTTTAGGTTAAATCCTCCGTAATCTACTAGGATAACCTTTTTTATATTCTCTTTTTTTATAAAATCTATATACTCATTAGCTTTTCTCTTCAAAAAGCTATATTTTTTCAACACCTCAGTAAATCCCATTATTGCAAGCTCATCTATATCTTGGATAACCTCTACTCCAACATTTCTACTATGTCTACCTGCAACTCCATAAAACTCTACATCTCTATATTTTTTCTTGATAGCTTCCACTAAATATGAAAGATGTAAGTCCCCAGAAACTTCCCCAGTTGATACAAAAAATTTCATAACTATCTCCTATCAAACTTTTATTCCGAGGATAAATAGAGAGTTTTCCTCTGCTAATCTTATAGCCTCATCTCTATTTAAAAAAAGCATTCTCCCTGCTTCTCCAACAATTCCTCTAGCTCCTATCTCTACAGCCCTTTTTATTGTCTCTATTCCTACAGCTGGTATATCTACCCTCATATCCTGTTGAGGTCTTGACATCTTCACAACAATACACCCACTACCAGCTAGCTCTCCAGCTCTTTTTATTGTCTTATCTGTTCCCTCTATCCCCTCTAGTGCCACTACTGATGAATCTTTACATACCACAGTCTGTCCAGCATCTACCTCACTTAGAGCCTTAGCTGCTTCTATTCCTATCTTTATGGTTTTTCTATCCTCATCACTAGGTACTATCTTAGTATAACACTCATCTCTAAACATAAAGTCTTTCAAAAGATGATTTTGAGGTAACACCTTTATTCCATTTAATCTAAAAAATCCTATAACTGCAAAAAGGAGAGTTTCATCTTTTCTATCTGGCAATCTCTTCAGAAGTTCCTCTCCAAATCTATCTAATTTCATATCTTTAAATATTATATCTTTTTCAACTTTTCCCAACATAACTATCTCATCAATACCATTTAGCAGGAAGTACTTTACAATACTTCCCACCTCTCCAATATTAAAAGACACAAAATTTTTATGAGCCTTTATCCTATCATCTATGGTATCAAATAGCCCTAGGGGAAAAACATCAATATTCTGTTTTTCAGCCTCTTCAAGAAAATAGAGGGGTAATTTCCCATTACCTACTATTATTCCTACTTTTTTCATTATCTAGCTATACCTCTATTACTATTTTTTATAAAATCCACAAAGTATGTTATATTTTTATCTTGTTCTATCTCTGCCTCTATTTGAGCAAGAGCATCTTTTAGAGGAAGTCCACTTCTGAACACTATCTTATAAGCTTTTTTAAGTCTGCTTATCTCCTCATCTGTAAATCCTCTTCTTCTAAGTCCTACACTATTTAGCCCTCTAGGTATAGCTTTGTTACCCTCGGCTAATATAAATGGACATATATCTTGGTTTACAGCACTAGCTCCCCCTGTCATAGAGTAAGAACCTATTCTACAAAATTGGTGTATTGGTGTAAGTCCTCCTACTATTGCATAGCTATCTACTACCACATGCCCTGCTAGTGTAGCATTGTTAGAGAATATACAACCATCTCCTATAATAACATCATGTGCCACATGGACATATGCCATAATAAGATTTCCATTTCCTATTCTAGTTTCCCATCTGTCATCTGTTCCTCTATGAATAGTTACAAACTCTCTGATAGTATTATTGTTTCCAATTATAGTTTTAGTAGGTTCCCCTTTATATTTTAAGTCTTGAGATGCTTTTCCTATAGAAACAAAAGAGTAGATAGTATTATTTTCTCCTATCTCTGTTATCCCTTCTATTACAACATGAGATTGGATTGTAGTATTTTTACCAATTTTTACATCTTTACCGATTATACAATATGGTCCTATCTTTACTCCATCTTCTATTATAGCACCTTCTTCAATTATAGCAGTATTATGAATATCTATCATAATTGCCTCCCGTCTATTATTTATCTGCTATACAGAAAGTAAAGCTTGCTTCACAAGCAACATTTCCATCTACTAAAGCTTTTCCGTGAGCTTTTACGAAGTTTCTTTTGATTTTTTCTACTTCTACTTCATATATGATTTGGTCTCCAGGTCTGATTGGATTTTTGAATTTTGCACTCTCTACACCTACGAAGTAAGGAACTTTTCCCTCTACTCCTTCCATTACAAGTACTCCTAAACATTGAGCCATTCCCTCTACTATTAGTACTCCTGGCATAATAGGGTGTCCTGGAAAGTGTCCATTGAAGAACTCCTCATTGATAGTTACATTTTTAAGTCCTCTTATTTTTTGCTCCTCTTTGTTTACATCAATGATTCTATCCACTAATAGGAATGGATATCTGTGTGGGATTCTTTCCATTATTTCTAAAGTATTTAACATATTTTTTCCTCCTCAAATTGTCTTATTTATATTTTACATGTTTTTTAGTAATTTTGCAAACTCTATATCTAAAGCGTGTCCAGCTTTTATAGCTATGATATGTGCTCTTATTGGTCTATTCAGTATTTTTAAATCTCCAATAATATCCAACATCTTATGTCTTACAAACTCATCTTCAAATCTAAGTCCACTTGGATTTAATACCCCATCTTTTTTTATAACAATGGCATTATCCAATGTTCCACCTAGTGCTAGATTATTTTTCTTTAGATACTCTATCTCATAATCAAAACCAAAAGTTCTAGCTGGTGCTATCTCTTTTTTGTAGTTTTCTAAGTTTACTTCAAATTCTGCCAATTGAGATTTTAAAAATGTATGCTCAAATCTAATAGCATAAGTTAGCTTATATCCATCATATGGTAGAGCTATTACATTTTTATCCCCAACTGTTAAATAGATAGGCTCTTTTACTACTAATGGCTCTACTTCTGAGTCTAGCTCCTTTAGTCCTGCCTCTTCAAATATATCTATAAATACTCTTGCACTTCCATCACAGATAGGTAGCTCATTTCCATCTAATTCCACCACTAAGTCTGTAATATCTAATGCATAAAGAGCTGATAGAAAATGCTCTATTGTATGTACCTTTGCTCCATATTCATTTTGTAGATTTGTTCCACGAGTTAAATCAAAGGTATTAGCTATATCTAAAGTTATCTCATTTTTTCCCTCTTCTAAATCCACTCTTTTAAAGATTATTCCATTTTCACTTGGAAGTAATCTCATCTTTATATTCTCTCCTTTGTGGAGTCCAATACCGATATATTCTATCTCTTTAGCTATTGTTTTTCTTTTCATTACTACCTCCTCACTTACCTAATTTCTGAGAAAACTAAGAATTGTTAAACTATTTTGATTTAAAATCGTGAATAACTCTCGTTCAAAGAATAAAGATTAGCTAGAGCTGTACTCACTAAAAACGCAAAACTCACTTCGTTCAAACAGTTGCGTTTTTTAGCGTTCGTTCTCGCTAAGCTACTCTAATTATTCTTTTCAATCTCCGTTATTCTACGATTTTAATTCTCTTGAATATCACAATTCTTTTAGTTTTCTCCAATTTACCTTAACACTTAGTTAAGAATTTTTCAGCTACTGCCATAGCGATTTCTCTTTTTCCGTCTACAAAGTTTATCTCAACCTTTTTATCATTTACAGATTTAACTACTCCTAGACCAAATTTTTTATGCATAACCTTCTCTCCCACAGAGTATGGGAAGTTTTTAGCTGTTTTGTTTAAATCTTCAATAGTTATCATCTTTTTGAAAGCTCTCTCTGTAATAAAGCTTCCCTTCTCAGTTTTAGGTACATACTCAGTAACTGCTGGAGTTGCTCTCTCTATTAGCTCCTTAGGTATCTCATCTAAAAATCTTGATGGCTCTCTGCCCCAATCTTCATTTCCATACATCATTCTACTCTTAGCATATGTCATATAGAGTTTATCCTCTGCTCTAGTGATAGCCACGTAGCAAAGTCTTCTCTCCTCCTCTAGCTCATTGCTATCAAAGTCTGCTCTACTTCCAGGGAATAGCCCTTCCTCTACTCCAACTACAAATACAGTAGGAAACTCCAGTCCCTTAGAGTTGTGTATAGTCATAAGTTTTACATAATCTTTTTCATCTTCAAGGTTATCTGTTGCACTGACTAGTGAGATATTTTCAAGGTACTCTCTCAAAGTAAGATTTTCTACTACCTTTTCCAACTCCACTATTGAGTTTTTCAACTCCTCTATATTCTCTTTTCTAGTTTCATAGTCCTCATAGTTAGCTATTAGATAATCACTGTATTTTATCTCTCTAACTATTGTATCAAATAGCTCAGAAACATTTACCCCTTCACTTAACTCAATAAACTCCCTCATCATATTATAAAAATCTAAAAGAGTTATCTTAAGATTAGCACTTAGTCCAGCTATCTCATTAGCTCTTCCCAATGCACTGAATAGTGAAAGATTTTGTTCTTTAGCAAAATCCTCTATCTTCTCTACTGTCTTATCTCCTATCTTTCTTTTTGGTACATTTAAGATTCTTGCTAGGTTTAAGTTATCAGTAGTATTGTTGATTACTGCTAAATAAGCTACAATATCTTTTATCTCTGCTCTTTGATAGAATTGCATTCCACCAAAAATCTTATAAGGGATATTTTCACGAAGTAGTTTTTCCTCAAACATTCTCGATTGAGCATTGGTTCTATATAGGATTGTAAAATCTTTGTACTTAGCTCCCTTAGCCTTTCCTTTGATTATCTCTCCAACTACAAATCCAGCTTCCTCTCTTCCATCATAACAACCTTCCACAGTAATTTTTTCTCCCACTGTCTTCTTAGTCCATAGCTTTTTATCTCTAGCACTTGAGTTGTTTCTGATTACAGAGTTAGCAGCATCTAGTATTACAGAGGTAGAACGATAGTTCTCTTCTAGCTTTACCACTGTAGCATCTGGATAATCCTTTTCAAAATCTAGAATATTTTGGATATTTGCCCCTCTAAATCCATAGATACTTTGGTTTTCATCTCCTACTACACAGATATTACCATATTTTTTAGCTATCTTATTCACTATCTTATACTGAATATTATTTGTATCTTGGTACTCATCTACCATTATATATCTAAATTTCTCCTGTACCTTATCTAGTACATCTGGAATATCTAATAACCTATCTGTATTTACTAGGATATCTGAAAAGTCCATTGCATTATTATTTTTAAGTACAGAGTTATATCTTCTGTATACCTCTGCTACTATCTTTCCATTGTCATTATACTTTTCAGTTGTCTCATACTCATCAGGAGATATTCCATCCTCTTTTAATTTTGAGATAATAGAGGCTACCAATCCCTCTTTTAAACTTTTATCCTTTACTACTAAATCTTTCATTATATTTTTAGCTACTCTCTTTTGGTCATCTGTATCATAGATAGTAAAGTTAGCATTGTATCCTAATCTATCTCCATACACTCTTAGCAGTCTAAGTCCAAATGAGTGGAATGTAGATATCATAACTCTTTTAGCGTCCTCTCCCACTAGAGATTCCACTCTCTCCTTCATCTCCTTAGCTGCCTTATTAGTAAATGTTACAGCTAGGATTTTATAAGGAGATATCCCTATCTCATCTATCATATGAGCTATCCTATAGGTAATAGTTCTAGTCTTTCCAGAACCTGCCCCTGCTAATATAAGAAGAGCTCCCTCTATCTTAGCAGCAGCCTCCCTCTGCTTATCATTTAATTTATCTAATATACTCATTAATTTTTCAACTCCTTCTAATTAATAATTATACCATAACAACTGTTATTATGTCTATTTTTAATAAGTTTTGAAAAAATTTTGAAGTAATTATCTTTACAATTTTAGTGTAAATAATCCACATGTATCATTACATCTTTTACATTTTCAAAATCTAAAACTATTCCCTCTCTGATACTATCTATCATATTGTGAGCCTCATAGACAGTCATCTCTTTAGGTACTCTTATATGCATAGATAGAAATACCTTATCTCCAGATTTTCTCATAAAGATATCATGTACATTTTTTATATTTTCGTTTTCATTTAGATATCTCTCTATCTCTCCTATAAACTCCTCATCTTGTTTATCTAGTATCAAGTCAGAAGTTTCAAATATTATAGAGATACCCTCTTTAAATATTAAAAGAGCCACTATCAAACTTAGTATGATGTCAAATATTGGAGATACCCATATAGATAGAAGTATTCCAAATATTACTCCTCCAGATGAGTAGACATCACTTTTACTATCCTTAGCATCAGCTATCAGTGCACTGTTATCTGTTGCCATTCCCACTTTTAGCTTATATCTATACATAAAAAATTTCACTACCATAGAGATTCCAGCCCAGATAATTGTAGTATAAGCTGGAGTGTTAGTGTACTCTCCACTGATAAGTAGTTCCACACTTCCCTTTCCCAATTCAAAAGCTGTAAGAAGTAAAAATACCCCTAACATGTTTCCTATTATACTCTCAATTTTTTCATGTCCATATGGATGTTCCTCATCTGCTGGCTTGTTACTAAAATATATTCCTAATAAAATTCCAAAAGAGCTTCCCACATCTGATAGAGAGTTTATTCCATCTGATACTAAAGCTCTAGAATTTCCATATATTCCCCCTAGAATTTTTATAACTGCAAGAAAGATATTTTGAAGTATTGAAGAGATTACAACTTTTTTTCCCTCTTTCATTCTCAAAGTTTCCCTTTGAATATTATTTATCTCCAAAACTCCATCATTTTCTTTAAATCCATTTTTCTTAAAAAAATCCTGCTTAGAAAAATCTATACATATTATCTTCTCTTTTTTCTGTTCTATCCCATGATTTACCAAAAATTTTATAAGCTTCATTCCATAAGACTTATATCTCATTCCAGCTCTTACAAAAATCCTTCTAATAAGATAGCATCTCTCATCCTCATCTACTAAGATATATCCTACCAAGTTATCTTGAACTTTTATAACAAAGTACTCTCCATCTTTATCCTCTATAAAGTCCTCATCTATATCCTTCATTTTACCAAAATTCTCTTCTAATTCTTCTAAAGTGTATATCTTATACATAGAAAATCCCCCTGTTTATAAAAAAAGCCATGAAAACCAAAGAAGTAGATCCTATACCCATAATAAATACCTTAGTGCTGCTTCCTTCCAGACCTGACACGGTTCGATACTATTACGCCATAAGATTCCTCTCTGATTTCCATGACAATTCATTATATCAATAAATTTAGATTACGTCAATAATTTTTTCTAAATATTATCCAATATTCCTCCAATATTGAATTTATCTAAAATTTCTTGCACCTTATCCAAGTATTTTGATTTTTCATTTAGTTTCTCTTCTAGCTCTTCTAAACTATTTTGATTATCCTTATTCAAAGTATCTCTATAGTTTTTTATCTCCTCTTTACCCTCTTTTATCATATCCTCTACTATTTTTTTCTTTACACTTCCATCCTTATCATTTAATATATTCATTATCTCTTGAGATAAATCACTCTCTACTACTAATTTCTCATCTAATGAATTATAGCTATATTTTACATTTCCACTTCTCAAATCTTTTAATAGAGGATTTATCATAGCTTTTAAAAGAGGACTATCTATATTTAATTTTCCTGTTATCTCATCACTATTTAAAGACATATCCTGTATCTCCACATCTCCAGTGATATCTATATTATCTCTGCTAAGAAGTACCTCTTTATCTAAAGACGCTTCTCCTCCCTCTACATATTTATGTAAAGCCTCCATATCTTCTAAATCTTTAAAATTAAAATTAGGGATTTTTACATTTATCTTTCCTTGAATCTTATTTAAATCAATATATCCATAGGCTTCTCCGTGGCTTATATCTGAGTCAGCTGTCAAATAGATTCCTATATTTGTCTTGTTTCTTGAAAGTCTACTTGAGATATTTTTTATTCCACCCTTTAACTCTATTCCATAGATTTTAGAGTTTACTGTAATCTCCTCAGCAAATACTTCCCACTTATCTTGAAGTTTTGCATCTTCATCTCTTCTTAGCTCCACCTCTCTCATAACATTTCTATATTTTACTACCATATCCTTTATCTTTTCTCCATAGATTTCATTTAGGTAATAATTGATAATAGAGTCTAAGTCATTGATTACAAACTCCCCTCTTCCTACTAACTCATTTACAGTAGTTTCAAGTTTTTTATCCATATCATTGACACTTAAAACACTTTTAAAATCCTCTTTCATAGCTTTTCTATCACTTAAAAACTCTTTGCTCAAAGTTTTAAAAGCTGCCACCATATTTTTTATCTCTTTCTCCATTCTGATTATCTTCAATGGATTTTTCTCTTGAGATATCTTTTCATAGTTTTGTTTAAGTATCATATACTCAGGAGTTTTTTCTAATTCCTCTATTTTACCATTCCAATACTCTCTCTTCTCCTTTAGTTTTCCCTCTATCTCCTCATATTGAAGTTGTAACATATTTTGAAGAGTCATCTTGTTTACCATAGCTCTAGCCCTTATAAGCTCTTCTAAATCTTGTACCCCATCATTTTTCTTCTCTTCTACTCCTGTCTTGTCTATGACTACATCATTTTTTTCCTCTACTACATATCCTGTACTACCATCACTATCTCTAGGAGTCATAAATTTTACATCACTGAAGTCAGCTCTACTTACTAAAACCTTTTTATCTCCAAAATAGATATCGTAATCTGTTTCAAATTTTCCTATTGATATAAAGTTTTTCATTCCATCTTTTCTACTTGTAATATCTATATCCTCTATCACTATCTTTTTACTAAATGGAGAGAAGTCTACACTTCCTATATCTACCTTACCTTTATTTATCTCTGTTAATTTATTTTCTAATACCTTCTTTATTATATAGTCTTTAGAAAAATATACTCCTCCCAATAGAACTACAAGTATCCCAACTGCTATTCCTATCTTTTTCTTCATAAACATCACCTCATCTTCTAGATAAATCTCTTTATCAGTACTCTTATTTTTCCTTTTTTATTCTCCCCCAATATCTTTTCAAATATGAACTTCCCTTTTTTTCTTATGGTAACTATATCTCCCTCTTTTAAGGTACTATTTTTCTCCTTATCTACCACATAGTTTACAGATACCTCTCCAGTTTCTATCAACTCTAGCCCTTTGTTCCTTGAGTTATTAATCATCACAGAAACAATATTATCTAATCTTACAGAGCTTACACTGTCTACTAACTCTTCAAATTTCAGACTAGGAACCTGACTTCTATCTACTTCCTCTACTGTTACAGGATTTCTTCCCACCTCTTTTAGATTGTCCACTAAGAAATCAAAAATCTCCTCACTAACTATCCCGTAGCAAGAGTCATCTTCTACTATCAAATCCCCCATCAACTCCCTTTTTATTCCAAGAGACATTATTGTACCAAGGTAGTGTTTATGCTCTAGCTCCTTAAATTTTGATCTATTAGTTATCTTAAAATATTTCACTGGAAAGTATAGCTCCTCTTGTGGAAAATCCTTCGGTTTTACAGCTATCATATTTTTTTCACAACCTTCACTGATTCCACATAGAGAAAAACCTATCCCCCCTATACTCATCTGAGAAAGTTTTTTACACACCTGTGGTGGATAAAAGTATTTACTATATACAGGGTACTCTATCTCTTCACATAGCTCTATATCATCACAGATAGCCCCTATTAAAAATTCATCTATCTCTACAAACATATTCTGAAATTTTTTTCTGTCCAACTTACTCTCCTCTCATATATATTATACTCTGATTTTATACAATTTTCATCAAAATAGCAAACTATTTTTTAGTTATTATTTTTGAGATATTGAAAAAAACATATTTTTGTGCTAAAATCTAAAGATAATGGTTATTAAGGGAGATGAATTAAAATGGTTAAAAGAAAATATATTGCACCTAATGCAATTACAGCTGCTAATATGTTCCTAGGATACCTTAGTATTACAGCTTCTATTAAAGGAAATTTTATTCAAGCTATTTGGTTTATTATACTGGCTATGGTTTGTGATGGACTAGATGGAAAAACAGCTAGAAAACTAGATGCTTTCAGTGAGTTTGGAAAAGAGTTCGACTCATTTTGTGATGCTATATCATTTGGATTGGCACCAAGTATCTTAGTATATTCTATCCTTATGCAATATGCTTCTGCTAGTGCTTTCATAGTTCCAGTTTCATTTATATATGCTCTTTGTGGAGTAATGAGACTTGTAAAATTTAATATTATTACAGTGGCTTCTAATGAGAAGGGAGACTTCAGTGGTATGCCTATCCCTAACGCTGCTGCTATGGTTTGTTCTTACTATTTAGTATGTTACTACCTACAAAAGAATTTTGATATTAATCTTTTTAACTTAGATATCTTTATGGCTATAACAATTATAGCTGCTATATTAATGGTTAGTACAATAAAATTTAAAACTCCTGATAAAGCTTTCTCATTTATTCCTAAAAAGTTTGCTGGTTTATTTATTTTAGTGGTTATCGTAACATTAAAATATAGTTTATTTGTGGTTTCATTCTTCTATGTAATTATAAACCTTATGAACTTTGCTACGAAAATCTTTGACAGCTCTAATGATGATAATGATAAAGAGTTAGTTGATGTTATTGAAGAGGAAAGTGAAGAGGAAGAAAAAGAAAAGAAATAAAAATATACAAAAATAATTGTACTTAGGCTATTACAGAATTTGTAATAGCCTATTTTTAACTAAAATAAAAAGTAACTATTCAGTTAGTAAATTAATTTAAGAAAACTTAAAGAATTGTGTAATTTATGAAGAGAAGTTAGATTAACTCAGCGAAATCGAATGCTAAAAAATGCAATAAGTCGAAGACTTAACCCTTGCATTTTTAATGAGATAAGCTCGTAGTTAATCAACTTCTTGAAATATAAAACAATTCTTAGTTTTCTTTTTAAATCATTCTTGAAGTATAAAGTTAAATATAAGGGGGAGTTTATTTGGATTTTTCTTTAAAGCTTAAACAGGAAACAAAATTAATATTGACTCAAGAGATGAAAACATCTATGAATATTTTACAGATGTCCTCATCTCAACTAAAAGAGTACCTAGAAAAAGAGGCTGTTACTAATCCAGCCATTGAGATAACATACAATAACTATACATATAAAAGTTATAATCCTTCATCATCAGAGGATAATTTTTCTCCACTAGACCTTGTAAGTGAAGAGGAAACTCTTTTTGACTATTTAGAAGAACAGCTTGGCTATCTAAAAATTTCATCCAAAATAAAAAATATCTGCCTATTTATTGTCAACAACCTTGATGCTAGAGGTTATCTTGCTACACCAAAATTAGAGATAAAAAAACTTTTAAATATAAATAACCAACAGTTAAAAGAAGCTTTTGAAATTATCTATACCTTAGACCCAATAGGAGTAGGTGCAGAAAATTTAAAAGATTGTCTAAAAATACAACTTAGAAGTAAAAATATTATTGATGAGACTCTCTTCTCTCTTATTGATAACTATCTTGAGGAGATAGCCAGTCAAAATTTCTCTCTAATAGAGGAAGAGTTAAATATTACTAAAGAGGATATCTTAGATTATTTAGATTTAATCAGAACTCTTTCCCCTATTCCAGCTAGAGGATATGTAGTCAGCACTAGTAATAACTACGTAGTTCCAGAAGCTAAAATAGAGATAAAAGACAATAAACTAACCTTTAAAATAAATGAGGAGCTTATTCCAAAGATAAATATAAACAGCTCCTATTCTGATAATCCCTCAGCTAATAAAAACTCCATTGCCAATGCTATCAATATAATGAAATGTCTAGAAAAAAGATATCAAACTCTTAATGGTATATTGGAGTTACTTATTATTAAACAAAAGGACTTTTTCTTTAAGGGAGAAAATTTTCTACACTCGCTTATTCTAAAAGATATAGCCAATGAACTTAATCTACACGAATCCACTATCTCAAGGGCTATCAAAGATAAATACCTAGACACTCCTCAGGGGATTATATCTATGAAATCTCTATTTGTAATTGACAGTAGCACTATTATAATTAAAAAGTTAATTGAGGAGTTTATCACTGAAGAAAATAAAAAAAATCCATTTTCTGATGAGAAATTATCACTACTTTTAAAGGAAAAAGGGTACTCTGTAGCTAGAAGAACTGTGGCTAAATATAGAGAGGAACTAGGTTTTGGTTCTACTAGAGAAAGAAAAAAATAAAATTGCTACAATTTAAGAAAACTAAGAATTGTTCCATATTCCAAGAAGTTGATTAACTAGAGCTTGTTGGACTAAAAACACAAAACTCGTTTCACTCAAACAATTGTGTTTTTTAGCGTCCCTCTTCGCTAAGTTAATCTAACTTCTCTTCATAAATTACACAATTCTTTGAGTTTTCTTTAGTAAAGATATATAATTAATCACTCTTTGTCACTCTTGATTTTTATATCTCTAGTATATTTCTTAAATTGAAATCAGGATAGAGAAAGAGTAAAGGAAAAGGAAAAAAATTTACTGTAATGAGCATTGCGTCAGCACCAGCGATTGGAAGTAAACTTTTTTCCTTTTGTATTATTAAATTATTTTATTTTTTTGATTTCAATTTAAGAGATGGCAACATTCTTATCTTTTTATAGGTACTCTTAAAATATACATTACATCAGAGGGATCCTTTTCAAAAGCTGGACCAGAAAGAATATGGACAATAGTATCCTCTCCTATCTCTCTCCCTTCTTTTTTCATCCACTCCACAACTTTTTCTACACTCTGTCCAATATCATCAAATTTACTCTGACATATCATACAAGCATACTTTTGTTTTGGATAGTGGCATCTCTTTTCATAATCTTCATAATTTTTTAAAAGTATCAATCTATTATAATTGTAAGTTTTTTTCTCTATCTCATCTTTTTTTATTGTAAATGCAAACATACCGACAGGAACCAAAGTTTGATTAGTAGCAATTAAAAAATTATCTATCTCTTTAAATGCTTTAGATATTCCGTCATACCCTTCACTATCATCAATCTCTGCATACACTCCCTTTATCTCCTCTTCTTCAATAAAAAATTTATCTATATTATTTTCTAAAGTTATGAGATATTTCATCTGAACAGCATTCTCTTTCAACTCTTTTTCTAAATTTTGGAGTCTTGCTATCTCCGATTGAGTTTGCTCTATCATCTTATTCATCAGCTCTAAAGTATGAGAGTAACTTACATTTTCTAAGTGGCTTTTTATTTTAGCATTACTAAAACCTAACTTTTTTAGATGAACTATCATCTTAATAATAGGAATCTGAAAAAATCTATAATATCTATAATTGGTTTTTTCATCTTTATAATTTGGAGATATTATTCCCTCACTATCATAGTATCTCAAAGTTGAAATTGGTAAGCTAGTAATTTTTGATACCTCTCCTATTGTTAAATAATCTTTCATCTCTGCCCCTTTCATTCTATTTTTTTCTACTCAATATTTTAACTCTTTTTATAGCTCCTGTAAAGTCATCAATTAAATAATAAAATACAGGAATAACTATTAATGTTAACAGTGTTGCAGTAGAGAGTCCAAATACCACTACAAATGACATTCCCTTATACATCTCTGAACCCTCTCCATTACTAAACATAAGTGGTAGCATTCCAAGTACAGTAGTAAGTGTTGTCATAAGTATTGGACGAAGTCTTGTTCTTCCAGAAGTTATTATAGCTTTATTTTTACTATCTCCTGCCTCTCTTCTAAGATTGATAAAATCTATCAACACAATAGCATTATTTACAACTATACCAGCTAGCATTACAAATCCTACTGACACCATAGCATCTATACTTAGCCCAGCTCCATAGAGAGCATAGAAAGCTCCTGTAGTAGAAAGTGGAATAGAGAGTATTATTATAAATGGCATAATAAATGACTCAAATTGCCATACTAAGATAAAATAGATCAGGAATATTGCTATTCCAAAAGTATAGATTAATTGCTCACTCATCTCTGCCATATCAGCACTCTTACCACCATATCCATAGGTTACACTATCTGGTTTTCCCATCTCTTCTAAAGTTTCCACTATCATATTTTGTGCTGTTTTTAAATCTAGGTTATCATCAAGGTTAGCATATAATACTATTTTCTTTCTCTTATCTTTTTTCTCTAACTTAGATGGTCCCTCTTCTACTTTAAAAGTAGCTATATCTGAAATCTTTATATTTTTTCCATTAGGTAAAGTTATTCTAGAATCTAAAATATATTGAGTAGACTCTCTATATATTTGTTGAAGTTTTAATGTTACATCTATCTCATCATTATCACTATTTATTTTTATTGGAACTCCACCTTGTATCTGTACCTGTATCATACGAGCTATATCACTGATTTTCAATCCATAGTATTCAGCTTTCTCTCTATCTATATAGAATTTCCCCTCTGGTTTTCCGCCTTCAAAAGAGGTAGTTACATCTTTTATTCCATCTATTTTAGATACTCTATCTTTTAATTCTGAAATTATAGCTTGAAGTTGTATCTCATTATCTGAATATAGCTCAAACTCCAAATCATATATTCCCCTCACTCCAAATTTATATCCTGGAGTTACAGTTATCTCCACATCTGGTATATCTACATAGACTTTTCTCAGCTCTCTTAGTATATCACTCATAGATTTATCTCTAGTAGTTTTCAATCCTCCATTGATATTTAAAATAGCTCTAGCTCCACTTCCAGAAACAGTAAAATCTTTTACAAAATCAAAACTTGTAACTCTCTCCTCTAAAATCTTAGCTATTCTATCTCCCTTATTTACATCAGCTCCAGATGGTAACTTTGCCACTACAGCAAATCTTCCCTCATCCACAGTAGGTATAAATCTTCCTCCTAATTTGCTTCCTACATATAACGAACCTAAGAAAAGTACTATCATTATTACCACAACTATTCCTCTTCTTCTCACTGCCCACTTAAGCAGTACCACATACCATTTTCTTAAAGATTTTAAGAATTTACCTTCCGAATTAAGATTTTTATTCTCATTCATTATCTTACTAGATATCATAGGTACAAAGGTAAGTGATATTACTAGAGAAGCTAACAATGAGTATGAGATAGCATAACACAGATTATTGAACTGCTCTTTAGCAAGCCCCTCTTGGAATACCAAAGGTAGAAAAGCTGCAACAGTAGTCAGTGTAGAAGCAAGTACAGGTAAAGCCATCTCCTCTGCTCCATCTCTAGCTGCTGCTACTCTATTTTTCCCTAACTCTGATATATGTCTAAATATATTATCTACAACAACAACCGAGTTATCTACTAGCATTCCTATTCCTAGAGATAATCCCATTAAAGACATCAGATTTAAAGTTATCCCTTGAGCATTTAATAGGAAAAATGTAAATATTACAGATATTGGAATTGCAGTAGCTATAATAAGTGTAGCTGATATACTTTTTAAAAATACAAAAAGTATTCCAGAAGCTAGTAAAAGTCCCATTATTCCACTAGACTGAACATTTTTTATAGAGTTCATTATAGTTATAGATGAATCAAACTCATAGTTCATAACTGTATTGATAGGAAATGAGCCCTTAGCTTGTTCCATTACTTTTTTTACATTTTTTACTATTCCAACAGCATTTCCCTCATCTGTTTTAGAAACTATTACAACTATATTCTCTTTTCCATTTTTTCTACTTACAGAGCTTCTATCTTTAGGGGAGATTTTTACATCTGCTATATCCTTTAATTTTAAAATATGACCATCTCTATTCAAAAGTACTATCTCTTTAATCTCATCAGCTCTCTCTATCTCAGCTTCTACTTTGATTAAGTACTCTTTCTCTCCCTCTCTAAGTATCCCTCCTGGAATATTTACACTGGCACTAGCCATCTTGTTATATACATCCATAATACCTAGATTGTAGTTTTCTAATTTATCTGGGTCTACTACTACTGCTACCTCTTGCTCTCTTCCTCCAAATACCTCTATCTCTGATACTCCCTCTATTCTCTCTAGCATAGGTTTAAGAGTGCTTTCCACATAGCTTCTCATCTCTACTAAATCCCCACCAGCCATAGAAAAAGTAATAGCTGGAACATCAGAAGATGAACTTTTTCTTATTATTGGCTCATCCATATCCTCTGGGAATTTTTTTCTTATTTGATTTATCTCATTTTGTATCAAAGTTATTTTTGTTTCTACATCAGTACCATATTTAAATTTTACATATATCATTGAGGTTTCAGCTGTTGATTCAGAGCTGTACTCTGTTATTCCCTCAACATTAGGTAGTACCTCTTCTATTTTTCTAGTTATCATCTTATCCATATCAGATGGAGTTGCTCCATCCCACTTTATCCTTATTCTTACAGTAGGTCTATTTATATTTGGCATCATCTCCACTGGCATCTTTTTTAATCCTAGATAACCAAAAAATATCATAGAGATTAGAAACATTATTGTAGTAGCTGGCTTTCTTATTGAAAATTCTGGTATCGACTTCATACTAATTCTCCTTTACCTTGTCATTATTATTTAATAGATATTGTCCCTCTACTACTACTCTATCTCCAGCTTTGTAATCTTCAAACTCTATCAGTTGCATATCTCCAATAGTTTCTTTAGGAGTTACTCTATATATTGTTGCTTTTCCATCTCTCACTATGGCTATATATGAGTATAAATCCTTTATCATAACAGCTTTAGTAGGAACAAAGATACCACTTACCTCTCCCTGTTCTAAATTTACCTTTGCATACATTCCCTTTAAAATTTTATTATCTTCATTATCTACTAATAATCTTAAAGAGTATTTTTTACTACTACTATCAGAGCTTAAATTTATCTCACTTATTACTCCCTCTCTACTTATTCCAAGTTCCTCTATATATACTTTTGCTTTATTTCCTAGCTTACTATATTTTATATCATTTCCAGATACAGCTATATCCACTTCCATTTTAGAGCTATCCACAATGGTTACTATCTCTTTTCCACTCTCCACTCTCTCATATTTTTTTACAAACAGATCTGTAATTACTCCATCTATTTTAGATATAACTTTCAATCTATCATAATCATCTTTAGCTTTTAAAAATTTCCCTTCTGCTATTTTTAAATCTCCCAGTGCAGTTTCATATCTATTTTTCACAGCTAAATAATCATTTTCAGATATTATCTCCTTTTCATAGAGCTTTTTATATTTCTCAAAACTAATCTTCTCAGTTGAGTATGTAGAGTTTGCCTTTAAAAGTTGCCCCTGTACCTCAAAAAAACTTGCTTCTACATCTGCATTAGATATCTTAGCTATTACTTCCCCCTTCTTTACTCTATCTCCATTTTTTAAATATATCTCTTCAATATTCCCACCAGTAGTAGTTATTATTTTCATCTCCTGCTGAGGTTTTACCTCCCCATTATAATTTTTTATATTAGCTATAGTTTTTTCTTCCAACTCTATACTTTTTACTATTTTTATATTCTCTTTTTGAGTTGTAGTATTTTGCTTTTTCTCCCCACTACACCCAATAATAGTAGTTAAAATTACAAATAAAATTATTCTTTTCATCTCTCCCCCTTATTTTAATTAAATAAATGAAAATTCTATTTTATAATCTTAACACAAATTATTCACAATGTAAATAATTTTAGTTAATTAAAAAACTACACTTTCAATCTTTTTTAGATTTTAAGTGTAGTTTTTTAATATTATTTCACTATACTAATTCTTTCCAATGTTTTACTCTATTTTTCCATACATAGCTATACTCATCAATCAAATCTACTACCTCTTTTGGTTTCGTTCCAGTTAATAACTCCACATCCTGTGTTACTATTCCCATTTGTCCTTCTGATATTCCAGCCTCATTAGTTATCATATCATTGCTACAAAATGGAACTGGTGATTTACTAAAATCTCCATCTGTTGTTTCTGGAATATGTAGATTTTCTAAGTATTCCTTAAATTCTTCTGAATTCATAGGAACATATTTAAAAGGGATACCTGATTTTTCAGCAATTAAATTACAAATATCTCTTTGACTCATAGGAATTGTACTTGTTAAATCATAATCTCTATTAATCTCTCCCTTTCCTAGTAATAAAGCAACTGCACATCTAGCACTATCATCTTTAGCTATTGAAGTAACTTTTCCCTCTCCAGCTGTAGTTCCCCATATATTATCACTTAACATTGCCAACATTACAGAAGTTGTTAAGTAGTTTTCCATATATAGATTATTTCTCATTATATTGTGAGCTATTCCAGACTCTTTTATCATCTTTTCTGTTGCTCTATGGTCTGGTAATACATACTGATTATATCCTTCTCTATTTGCACCGAAAAACGATGTATAGATTATATGTTTTACTCCTGCTCTTTTACAAGCTTTTATCACATTCTTATGTTGCTCTACTCTTTTAGGTCCATTTAAGATACTTGATATAAAAAATAATCTATCTACATTTTTAAAACTCTCCACCATTTCTTCTAACTTATCATAGTTAGCACTCTTTAGAGGTACTCCTCTTTTCTCCCAATTCTCTCTCTTTTCTATTGGTATTCTATCTATATTTGGACAAGTAAAAATTAATTCTTTCTCGTCTACCTCTTTTAACATCATCTCTGCTACACGTCCTGCTAATTTCCCATCTACACCTGTTATTAAATACTTCATTTCTCCTCCTTTTATGTCGCTTACGACATATTAATATAAAAAAATTATATTAATCTTTTATATTCTCTATTATTTTTTTTATATTTATATCTAAATTTTTAATCTCCTCTGGTGAAATCCCAGAAAAAAGTAATTTTCTCATCTCATCTATCTTACTTTGTATTTTTCCTAAAATCTCATAGCTATTTTTTGTAAGAGCAATCTTTTTTAATCTCTTATCCTCTTCATAAACATCTGTTTTTATTAATTTTTTCTCTTCTAACCTTTTTAAGATACTACTCACAGTAGGATGCGTCAATCCTAAATTTATCTCTATATCCTTTTGAAAAACAAGAGTATCATTTTTTAATTTTAAATACCCTATAACTGTAGCCTGAGTATATGTAATTCCTAGTTCATTCATCTTTTGATTTAGTAATCTTTCAATAGCTGTATTTAATATTTT
>ERZ831979.1116-NODE-1116-length-25956-cov-6.597815_pt1 | contig 25956 bp, 19 predicted proteins | sample MGYA00519952_ERZ831979 | MGnify/ENA primary metagenome ERZ831979 (study PRJEB31850, sample SAMEA3708723) | human gut metagenome | biome: human gut; feature: human-associated habitat; material: faeces | place: China | collected 2014 ...
ATTCCGCCATATCCGCATATTCTGTTTTGTTCGCTGCCGTTCGGCTCGGAACGATAGTTATTATACCACGGAAAGCGGGAAAGTCAAGCGTTTTTTCAAAAAAGTTTTTGCATTCTTTTCCGCATATTTTATCTTGCGTCCCTGCGCGCAAAAACACAGGCATCTGCCCCGGTGATGCCTGCTGCCGGGGCAGATGTCTGCCAGACCACGCTTCTTATTTTGCAGTTTTTCCTGAATTTTCTCAGATGCCCCAGAACAGCCAGAGGCTCCCCGCCCCCACGAGGACCGCTGCCAACGTGAACGGCACACCGATGCGCAGGAAATCCCGGGTACGAACAGTCTCACCATTCTTGCGGAGAATACCGATGGCCGCGATGTTGGCTGACGCGCCGATGGGGGTCAGGTTGCCGCCCAGCGTCGCGCCGGTAAGCAGACCAAAGTAGAACAGCTCCGGCTCAATGCCCGCGCCGCCGTTCATGAGGGCGGCGACGCCCTGCACCACCGGCAGCATAGCCGCCACATAGGGGATGTTGTCGATGAAGGCCGACAGCCCCACCGACGCAGCCACCAGCAGCAGATAAAGATGCAGCGGCTCGTCTCCGGCTGCGGAGTGGAACAGCTGCGCCGCCGCGTCGATGACTCCCGCCCTGCTCACTCCTTCCAGCAGAATAAAGAGGCTGAAGAGCAGCAGCAGGGTGTCATAGTCCAGCGCCCGGAACGTCTCGGCCAGCGGCTTCAGGGAGCGGCTACGCCAGCAGGCGCGGGCGGCACCGAAGAGGCACAACCCCATGCAGACGAGCCCGCTGCGCAAGGTATAGAGCAGATGCAGCACGCCGCCAGAAGGCTCAGGCAGGAAGGACGCCGCGACGAGCAGACCTACCGTCAGCAGGAGAAGCGCCGTGGGGACGTCGTCCTCCACCTCCGTTTCCACCGTGACATGGACGGGCTGGCGCTGGTCCCGGAACAGCCAGATCAGCACCCCCAGCGAGGCCAGCGCTCCCAGCTCCACGCTCCAGAAGATGCCGGGCCGACCCTCCATCCAGAAGAAATCGAAGAAATTCATCCCCGCAAAGCCGCCCAGCAGGATGCTCGTGGTGTCCCCCACCAGCGTTGCCGCGCCCTGTAAATTGGACGACACCGCAATGGCGATGAGCACCGGCACCGGCGATAGTTTCAGCCGCCGGGCGATGGCAAGCCCTACCGGAGCCACCATCAGCACGGTGGCCACATTGTCCACAAAGGCACTGATGAACCCCGCCAGCAGCGCCAGCACTGACACGGCCCACCGGACATCCGGCACATGGGCAATGAGCTCTTCGGCCAGCCGGGCTGGCATCTTGCTCTGGATAAAAAGAAAGACCGTACCCATCATTCCCGCCATCATCAGCAGGACATTGAAGTCTACGGCCCGGGCTGCGTCCGCCAGCGTGAAATCATACACGCCCAGCTTTCCCAGCAGCAGGAACGCCCCGGCCCCGCCCAGCGCGACCCAGGGGCGGTACTGCTGCACCGCCAGCATCAAAATATAAAATACAAACAGGCTCAGCGCCAGTGTCATTTCGTCTCCTCCGCAGGTTCCAGAGGCTTTGCGTCCTCTTCTATCATCCGATAACCGACGCCAAGCTCGTTGAGGATGTAGGTATTGCTGCCCGGGCGGCTGCCCAGCTTTTTGCGGATATTGGCCATATTCACCTGCAGCTTCTTGGTACTGCTGGCGTCCGTGTCGCCCCAGATGGCCCGGACGATGGCCGCATAGGTCATCACGCGCCCGGCGTGCTCGGACAAAAAAGCCACGATGTTGTATTCCGTCTGGGTCAGGCGCACCTCCTGCCCGTCCACGAACACCTTGCGGCGCTCGTAGTTGATGGTGAGGCCCTGTGCGCTGAACACCCCGCCGGGCAGACTGCCGCCGCCATAGCGGTTCACCCGCAGCGCAGCCCGCACCCGGGCCAGCAGCTCACCGGTGCCGAAGGGCTTGGTGATATAGTCGTTGGCACCAAGGTCGAGAGCCTCGATCTTATCCTGCTCGGTGGTGCGGGCCGACAGGACGATGATGGGGGTCAGATACTTCTGCCGGATGGAGCGGATGGCGTCCAGACCGTCCCGGTCGGGCAGGCCGAGGTCCAGGATGACGAGGTCCGGGTTATAGGAGATGAACATGGTCATGCCCATCACGCAGGTCTGGGCCACCAGCGCCTGATAGCCGTTGGTCTCCAGCAGGGTCTGGATGAAGCTGCAGATGTTCGCCTCATCCTCGATGATAAGTACCTTGAATTTATTATTGCTCATCCTCTGTTTCCTCCGTATCCACTTCTTCGGTCTCCAGCCAGAACCGGATGGTCGTACCCTCGCCGGGCGTGCTCTCGGCCTTTATCTCGCCACCGTGGGCTTTGATGATGGCCGCGCACACCGACAGCCCGATGCCCATGCCGTGCTTGCCGCCCGACGAGGTATCCTGCGTCAGGGTCGTGCCGGTGAAGAGGGTCTTGAGCCGCTCTTTCGGAATGCCGCAGCCGTTGTCAATGACTTCAAACACCGCCCGCTGCCCCAGCGTGAACACCCGCAGCGTCAGGCAGGTCATCCCCTTGGTGTGGAGCACCGCGTTTTCCAAAAGGTTCGTCAGCACCTGCTGGATGAGCATGGAGTCCATCGGGATGACGATGAAGTCATCCGGAAGCCTTACTTCCACCGGTACGCCGGGGTGAAGCTTCTGGAACCGCACCAGCACCGTATCCACCAGCTCTTCCAGCACGGTGGGCGTCTTCTGGATAGCGACGCCGTCGGCGTCGATGCGGGTGACGGAGAGCAGATTCTCCACCATCCGGTTGAGCCACTGGGCGTCGGCACAGGCCTCGGAAAGGAGCTTTATCTTCTGCTCCCGGCCCAGCGAGTCATAGTTGTCGATGACCGTAGAGCAGGCCCCGTAGATGGACGTCAGCGGAGTGCGCAGGTCGTGGGAGACAGCCCGCAGGAGGTTGGCCCGCATCTTCTCCGTCTCGCTCTCCATCCGCAGCTGCTCCTGCTTTTTGACGCGGGTGGTCAGGGTGCTCGTCATAAAGGAGACCACCAGCATCACCACGCCGGAGAAGATGTTCTCCGGGATGGTGAAGTTGAAGGCAAAGTAGGGCGTGCGGAACGCGAAGTTGACCGCCAGCACGCTGATGACAGAACCGGCCACGCCCCACCAGTAGCCGTCGGTGTACATGGAAACAAAAAACACCGCCAGCAGGAACACCATCGAGGCCACACCGTCGATGCGGCCGCTGATGAACTGGATGAGCGTCACACAGGCGAACGCCCCGATGAGCGCCGCCAAAAGTACCCAGACGTCCTTTTTCCGGAGCATCTGCTTCATTTGCTGTCCCTCCCGATATATATTCGGTTACATTGTAAAAGTATACCACAAATAAATTAAAGATACAGCAAAGGGTGGGCATTTTTCCGTGCTTCCAAAGGGTTGACAAAAGTGCGTTCCTGGCTCACAATAGAATCATCTTCTTTATCGTAATAAAGGAAAGGGAAAGAATATGCTGTATTTTGAGAACGACTACTGCGAGGGTGCGCATCCCGCCATCCTGCAGAAGCTGACGGAAACGAACTTCGAGAAGGTGTCCGGCTACGGCACCGACCCCTACTGCGCCAGCGCAAAAGAGAAGATACGCACCGCCTGCGCCTGCCCCGAGGCAGACGTCTTCTTCATCTCCGGCGGCACCCAGGCCAACTCCATCGTCATCGCCTCCATGCTCCGCCGCTGGGAGGGCGTCATCGCCGCCGCCACTGGCCATGTGGCCGGTCATGAGGCGGGTGCCATCGAGTTCACCGGCCACAAGGTCATCGGCCTGCCCCAGAAGAACGGCAAGCTGGATGCCGCCACGGTGGAGGATCTCTGCAAGACCTTCTACGCCGACTCGAACCACGACCACATGGTCTTCCCCGGCATGGTGTATATCTCCCACCCCACCGAGTACGGCACCCTGTACAGCAAGGCTGAGCTCGAGGCCCTGTCCGCCGTCTGCCACACCTACCATATGCCCCTCTTCGTGGACGGCGCACGTCTGGGTTATGCGCTGGTGAGCGAAGGCACCAATGTGACCCTGGCCGACCTCGCCAGGCTCACCGACGTCTTTTACATCGGCGGCACCAAGGTGGGCGCACTCTGCGGCGAGGCCGTGGTCTTCCCCCACGGCGCACCGGCCCACTTCATGACGATGGTCAAGCAGCAGGGCGCTCTGCTGGCCAAGGGCCGCCTCATGGGCATCCAGTTCGACGTTCTCTTCACCGATGACCTCTACACCCGCATCAGCCGCAACGCCATCGAGACGGCCAACGCCCTCAAGAAGGGCCTCGCCGCAAAGGGCTACCGCTTCTTTATGGACTCCCCCACCAACCAGCTCTTCGTCGTGCTGGAAAACACCCAGCTGGCCGCGCTGGAAGGCAAGGCAAAGTTCGGCTTCTGGGAGAAGTTCGACGACAGCCACACCGTCGTCCGCATCGCCACCAGCTGGGCCACTAAGATGGAAGAGATCGAGCAGCTCATCGCTCTGATGTAACTGCCAAAACTTTTCCCTCCATTTTATGCGAAACGCCGGTTGCTTTTGAGGCGTCAGTATGCTATCTTTGAAAGAAACATGAGTGGAAGGAAGGTTTTCTCTATGGGCTTTTTGGACAGGCTCTTCGGCGGCAGGGCAAAGACTGCGGAAGAGACGCGGTTCCCCGGTGAAAAGATGGTCGTCAAAGCCCCCATGGACGGCATCGTTCTCCCGCTGGAACAGCTCCCGGACGAGACGTTCGCCGCAGCCATCCTCGGCCCGGGCTGCGGCATCGAGCCCACCGGTGACACGGTCTACGCTCCCTTCGACGGGAAGGTCACTTCCATCGCCCCCACTCTCCACGCTGTGGGGCTGGAAAGCACCGAGGGCATCGAGCTGCTCATCCACATCGGGATGGATACCATTGCCCTGCGGGGCAGCAGCTTCACCCCGCTGGTCAGGGAAGGACAGGCCGTCAAAGCCGGAACGCCCCTGCTGAACGTGGACCTCGACGCCATCCGCGCCGCCGGGCTCTCCACCGAGAGCGCCGTCATCGTGACCAACGCCGACGACCTGCCAAAGCTCCATATCATTGCGGGCGGCATCGTCTCCACCGGCACGCCGCTGTTCAAATTCGAGTAAGATACAAAAAAGACATCTGCCGTCGGCGGATGTCTTTTTCGTTATGCTCATGCTTTTTCGGGCTTATACTGCAGGACCCGCTCGGAGACGAGGCCGTTGAAGAACTGGATGAAGGGTCCGAGGCAGAACGCGCAGATGAGGGTACCCAGACCCACGAGACCGCCCAGGAGCCAGCAGAGCAGGGCGCAGAAGGCGTCGGTGAAGACGCGGCAGCCGAAGTACTGGAAGTGCGTGTAGTCCCGCAGACCCAGCGAGAGGTAATCGTAGGGCGCAATGCCGAGGTCAGCCGTCTGGTAGAGAGATGCGCCCAGCGCCGTCACAAGGACGGCCAGCACCACCCACACCAGCTGTTCCGGCAGGGACGCTGCCGGGCCGAAGGCCGCGGCAATGGGGTCGTAGAAGAAGGTTATGATGAACCCCATGCCGATGCCGTTGACGAAGGTGCCAAGGCCGATGTACTTGCGCCCGAACCAGAATTCCAGCGCAAAGAAGAGGATGTTGGTGGCGACGTTCTGCACGCCCAGCGAGATGCCCAGCAGCTCGGCAAGGCGCATATTCAGCGCGCTGATGGAGTCGTTGCCGAGATGGGACTGCTTGAAGAGGGCGATGCCCAGACCAATAATGACAATGCCCACCACCATACCCACGATGCGGCGGGTAGTCGGCTTTTGGGTGGTCGAAGTGCTCATGAAACGGCCTCCTGATCTATTTTTCTCTATTATAACGCTGCAGGAGGGTCGGCGCAATCAATATTGCACAATTATCTGTTTCATTGTGGGAAACTCATTGTCTCAAGTCTTCTTCCAGCCGGGCCTTGTCCAGCCCCTCGCCGATGACGATGAGCACCTGCTGTCCCTGCGGGATGGGAGCCGCCGTCAGACCGGCGGCGGCAGCATTCAGCTCATACCACCGGCCATCATCCTCCACGAAGCCTTTCACCCGGAGGACATTTCCGCAGGCGGGGTCGGTGAAGAGGGACGGGATGTTCTTTTCCAGCTGAGCACGGGGCAGACCCAGCTCGAGGAAGTAGGCCGAGGTGAAAGCATCATGCGCGTCGAAGTGGAGCTTTTCGCAGCTGGCCTGCCTATAGCCGCACTTTGCGATGCGGGCCATATCGTCGCCGGTCAAATCGGCCCAGTCCTTCGCAATAATTTCCTTCGGGCCGAACTTCCGGGAGCACTTGCAGGCTTCCAGCGCATGGGCCAGATGGGCTTCTGCCCCCTGCTTCTGCGCGTCAGAGGCCAGCTGACAGCGGCTCAGGAGGACACTGCCCGCCCATGCACTCTCGGAAGCGAGGATATATTCTGCCTGCGGGGAAAGTTCTTCCGGCAGAAGGGCATCCACGATGGCGATGACATTGCCCAGCTGATACCAGCGGTCCAGCGGCTCGTCCCGCAGCACGTCGAAGAACTCGTCCACGTCAAAGATGCCGCTGGGCTCCACGATGACCCTCTCAAAGCCCCGCATGGCCATGGAGATGAGCTTTGTCCGCATCCGGCGCTGGTGGGTGTCGCAGTCGCAGCCGCCGCTGATGGTCTCCAGCTCCACGCCCTGGGCCTCGAGGTCCTGCAGGAGCATGGCGTCCACGTTCACCGCGCCGAAGTCGTTTTCCAGCACACAGACTTTGACGTCCTGCCCGGCCCACCATGCCGCGTATCTGCGCAGGAAAGTGGTCTTCCCTGCCCCGAGAAATCCTGTGATAAGGTCTACCTGTACCATATTCCGTTCCTCCGTCGGTTTCTTTTTCCGCTGTCAGTATAAGCGAACGAGGCCGGATTGTCAAACAGAGGAAACGGCCCTTTCCCGGTCTGGGAAAGGGCCGTTTCGCCGCAATGCTGGGAGTTCCTTACAGGAATTCGACGCTGCCGTCTTCGATGTGGTACATCGCACCGACGACCCGCAGGCCCGTTTCCTCCTCAATGTTATGGATGCACAGGCTCTTTTCGATCTCCTGCACACTGTGTCGGACATTGAGACAGCTGGCCTTGTAGGGATCTCGTTCGTCCCCGATGGCCTTTTTTATTTCGTCCGTGATGTAGCGGATATAGCCGGAGGGCTCGTGGTTGATGGCGGCATCCACTGCACCGCAGTGGGTGTGGCCCAGCACCACCACCAGCCGACAGCCCAGATGGCCGGCAGCGTACTCGATGCTGCCCAGCTGGTGGTCATCGATGATGTTGCCCGCCAGCCGGATGACGAACAGCTCACCGATGCCCGCCGAGAAGATGTTCTCCGGGATGACCCGGGAATCCGAACAGGTGACGATGATGGCGTAGGGCGACTGGCCCTTCGTCCAGGTGGACATCCGGATACGGCGGGAAATATCGCCGCTCCCGTTTTCCGCGTTCAGGTATTTCAGATTGCCCGCCGCCAGCTTGTAGATGGCATCAGCCGCGGTGCAGACTGGGGTCTCACGCATTGCAGCAGCCTCCTTGGGAAAAAGTGGTAAAATCGTTCTGCAAAAATGCCCGGCCGTCCAACGAAGGGCAGCCGGGCGGGAACTCAGTTTATCAGAAGTGGATGACGCCGAGGATCAGACCAGCGACGAGGCAGACGATGGAAACGCCCCACTGCCAGCCGAAGCAGTACTTGATGTGGTCCTTGATCTCGACACCGGCCAGACCGATGCCCAGATAGGTAGCGGGAGCCACCGGGCTGATGAAGGTAGCGCAGTTGCGGCAGACGACCATTGCGATGGCGATGTGAGCCGGGTTGACGCCGAACTGGTTGCCAACGCTGACCAGAACGGGCAGCAGGCCGTAGAAGTAGGAGTCGGTGTCGAACAGCAGAGCCAGAGGCACGCTCAGGATGCCGATGATAACAGGCAGGAAACGGCCCATGGATGCCGGGATAAAGCTTGCCATAACGACTGCCATCTTCTCCATGATGCCGCTCTTGCTCAGGACACCGAGGAAGACGCCGGCGCACAGGATGGTGGAAGCCATGCTCAGACCAGCGGAAGCGTGGCTCTTGATGATGGAGTTGTGCAGCTTCTTGCCACGGTAGTTGACCAGAATGCCCAGAGCGCAGCCAACCATAAAGACGTAGTAAGAGGGGAAGATGTCCAGGACCAGCACGATGATGACGGCCAGAGTCAGGATGACGTTGAAGATGAAGTTCTGGGGACGAGCCAGAGTCTCGTCCTTCTTGCCGTCGTCGGAGTCGTCGTACTTGCCGGCGTCCTCAGCAACAATGGAATCGCCGAGCTTTGCGATGCGCTTCTTCTCCTGCAGGCCCCAGAAGATGGCAGTGCCGACAGCCAGCACCAGGCCGACGATCTGCATGGGCATGAGCTGGAACCACAGGTCGTTGGGCTCCATCTCGATGACGCTTGCAGCGCGCATGGTGGGGCCGCCCCAGGGCATCAGGTTCATGACGCCCATTGCGGTGACGCAGATGAGCAGCAGGGTCTCACGGCGCATGTGCAGGCGCTTGTAGACGGGCAGCATGGCGGGGATAGTGATGAGGAAGGTGGAAGCGCCGCCGCCGTCCAGATGGCCGATGATGGCGATGAGGCAGGTCATCAGAGCAACGCCGACGACGTTGTTGCCGACCTTCTTCATCAGCGCACCGATGATCTTGTCGAACATGCCTGCATCGGTCATGACGCCGAAGAACAGGACGGAGAAGATGAACAGGACAGCCGTACCGTGGACGCCCTTGACGCCCTCCTTGATAAAGCCAGCCATTTCATCCAGGGTGAAAGCACCGGTAGCCACCAGAATGGCTGCGGTGATGGTCGAGACGCTGACGAATGCCAGTGCAGGGACCGTGACATTGCGCAGCAGCAGGACGATGACCGCAATCACCGTTGCAAAGCCGAGCAGAGCGAGGATCGTATCACTCATGGGTTTGTACTTCCTTTCCTTTTTTCATATACCGGGGATGCATTCCGTTTTATCTTCCAGAATCATTCCCGTTCGTTATGGTTCAAGTATACAGACTCAAACTTACAGCCCAAAGCCCTTCTCGTTACGGTTTGTTAAGAAATTCCTTAATATCCTGTAAGATTGCGTATGGAAGGTTGGATACAATAGAGTGCAACACAAAAGGCGTCCTTTCGGACGCCTTTTGCGTTGTTTATTCTTTCCGGCTGCTCCTTATCTGCGCCAGAAGCGTAGACGCCGACACCGGTTTTACCACATAGCCGTCGATGACGCCGTGGCTGCGGGCGTCCACGATCTCCCTTGTGGGGGCATTGGTCATCACGATGCGGGTCATGCCCGGGTAGCGGCCCCGGATGGCCATGCAGAGATCCACGCCGCTGCTGCTCATCAGGCTCTCGTCGATGGCAAGGACGTCGAAGGGCTGCTGCTCCAGCAGCTGGCGCAGCTCGCCCCGGCGGGAGCAGGTGGACACACTCAGGCCCAGCGCGCTGAGGTCTTTGTCCAGCAGGTCGAGGACCTTGTTGTTGTCGTCCGCCGCCAGGATGCGCAGCTTGCTGTCCACGCCCCACTGCAGCTGTTCGCGCTCCTGCTGCTGCTCCAGCACCGGCAGATAGACATAGAAGGTCGTGCCTCTGCCGATGGTGCTCTCCGCCCGGATACGGCCCCGGTGGGTGCGGATGATCTGGTCCGCCAGGGCAAGGCCGAGACCAGTGCCTTCGCCGCTCTTCTTTGTGGTGAAGAAGGGCTCGAAGATATGCTGCATCGTCTCTTTGTCCATGCCGCAGCCGGTGTCGGTGACGCTCAGGCAGACGTAGCTCGACCACTCTTCGGAGATCTTCTCTTCCGGGAAGAGCGCCGCCAGCTCACTGCGCGGCACGACACTGCCCCGGATGGTCAGCTTTCCGCCCTCGGTGCCGATGGCGTGGATGGCGTTGATGCTGATGTTCAGCAGCACCTGCTGCAGCTGGGTCGCGTTGCCCAGAACACATTCGCCGCTCAGCTCATTTTCTTCCTTCAGCTCCACGTTCTTCGGGCAGTTCGTCTCCACCAGCTTCCGGGTCCGGTGGAGCAGTCCCTCCACAGACACGGCGTCGTAGACCGTCTCCACGTTTTTCCGGCTCATGGAGGAGATCTGTTTCACGACCTCCTGTGCCTTCTGCGCCGCCTCGCTGATCTCCATCGCGTTGTCATAAATCTCGCTGCCCGGGTCGGCGTCGGCCATGATGAGGTCGGCATAGCCGGTGATGGGGGTCAGGAAGTTATTGAACTCATGGGCGATGCCGCCGGTGAGAGTCCCCATCATCTGCAGCCGCTGGCCGTGGGCCAGCGACTCTTCGCTGCGGTGGAGCTCTTCGAGGGTCTGGTTCAGGGTCTTCAGATCGCTGATCTCGGTCGCGCTGCGGCGGTCACGCTCCTGCAGTCGGAACATCTGGAACATGAAGAGCACCAGCACCAGCGCCACGCCGCCGAAGATGAGCACCACCTTCACGAAACTCTGCTGCACCGGCTCATAGAGGTCGTCATAATCCACCACGGCGCTGACGATCCAGAAGCTGTTTCCTACGTCCAGATGACGGAAGGAGCTGATCTTGTGCACCCGGGGCAGGGCCGGGTCGGTCCACCAGTAGGAGTAGTAGTCCAGTGTGCCGGATTCCTCTTCCTGCTGCGCGCGCAGCAGCTCACTCAGACTGCTCATGTCCAGTTCCTTCCCCTGATAGATGCGCTGGCGGCCCTCCACGACCTTGATGCCCCACTGGACAGCCTCGGGGTGCATGACCACAAGATCGTCGTCGTTCTTTATCACGATGTATCCGTTGGTGCCGACGTGGATCTCTGAGATGAGCTGCTGGTACATGACCGTAGAGTCTACCACGAGGCAGACGGTCTCCTCCCCCACCCGCTTTTTCATCACGAGATAGTGTCGATCCCCGCTGTGGTACTGCCAGTAGGAGATCTTCTCTGTCTGGGTGATAAGGACATCACAGACCGCGCTGAGTCCATAGCAGCTGTAGACGACCTCGCCGTTGCTGTTTTCCAGCCAGACGTCCCGGATGGTATCGCTCCGGGCCACGGCGGGACGGAGACCTGCATCCGCCGCCACCTCTTCGGCGATGGAGTCCAGCCGGTCGGCGTATTCTTCCAGCAGGACGCGGATGCTGTCGGCGGTGCTCTGCACCACCAGCTCCATCTGCCTCGTCTGGCTGTCCATCATGGCGGTGCGGTAGTCCTTCCACACCATACCCACCACGACAGCCAGTGCGGCTACCGTGACAACGCCGATGGCCAGCGGCACCCACAGGGTGCGCAGCGTCTGGAACCATGTCTTTTTCGGGGCGGTCTCCTTCATATCGAGTCCTCCTTTGGGGCGGTCTTGCTCTTCCTGTCTAAAAATGTTATAATTTTATTTATTATAAGTGAAACAAATTTTCCGGTCAGAAAAGTGCAGGGAGTTATCATGTCGTATCATGTTCTTATTGTAGACGATGATCCAGCAATTTGCAAACTTTTATCGAAAGTTATGATAAGCAATGAGATGGACCCTCTCGTCGTCAACAGCGGTGCGGCGGCGCTGGACGTCATCGCGCGGCAGAGCAGCACGCTGGATATGATCCTGATGGACATCACGCTGGGCGACATGGAGGGATTCGATGTCATCCAGACCATCCGGCGCAACGGCGTCACCACGCCGGTCATCATCATCAGCGGCCGCAACGAGGACTACGATTTCATGTACGGCCTCTCTCTGGGCGCCGACGACTATGTCACCAAGCCCTTCCGCCCCCAGATTTTGGGCGCAAAGGTCAAGGCCCTCATCCGCCGCAGCAAGAGCTTCTCGCAGGAGAACAACCAGCAGATCAGCTGCGGGCCTTTCCTCTGCGACACCACCACCATGCGCTTTTATAAAAACAATGTGGAGCTGAACCTCTCCGAGAAAGAGCGCAGCCTGCTGCTGCTCTTTGTGCGCCACCCTCAGCAGGTGTTCACCAAGGATATGATCTACGAGCAGATATGGGGAAACCTCATTGCCGTGGACGACAACGCCATCATGGTCTACATCAACCGTCTGCGCAGCAAGATAGAGGACAACGCCCGCACACCCCAGCACATCATCACCATCCGCGGCGTCGGCTATCGTTTCGTGCCGTAAGAGCGTTATTTATTTTTTCATAGAAACAAAGAAGAGCAGCCAACTGCGCGCGGTGCAGTTGGCTGCTCTCTGGTTTTATGCCGGTATAAAACACAAAACCTTGAAAAAGGAGAATCGCATGAAGCTTGTGTGCATATTTAGCCGCAAAAGCGGGGTGAGAAGAGCGAAGGAATATCCGTGAATCCATTCCGAAGCGTGGTTGGCAAGCCACATTCCCGCTTTTACGCTATATCACTCAATCTTCGCGGAAAGAGAAAGGCTTAACTTCGCGGACGACGTCCATGACAGTGCCGTCGCGGGCCTCGATGATGCCCACGATGCGGTCGCCGAATTGGACCTTCTCCGGCTCGCCGACGATGGAGTAGGCGATGTCGCGCAGCTCCTCGATGGTCTTGAGAGGCACGCAGTCAGCGGCCTTCAGAGCCTCCAGCAGGTCAGGACGGCGGGGGTTGACGGCCACGCCGTAGTCGGTGACGACGATGTCAACGCTCTCGCCCGGGGTGGTGACGGTGGTCACGTCGGTGCAGATGGCCGGGATGCGGCCCTGCAGCAGAGGAGCGATGACGATGGTGCATTTTGCACCCTGTGCGGTATCGGGATGGCCGCCCTGTGCGCCGGTGATGATGCCATCGGAACCGACGACGACGTTGCAGTTGAAGTGGGTATCGACTTCCAGAGAGGCCAGGATGACGTAATCCAGCTTGTTGACGAAAGCGCCCTTGTTCATCGGGCTTGCGTACTCGCCAGCAGAGATGGGGAAGTGGTTGGGGTTGGTGCGGACGTTGTTGACAGCGTCCAGATCAAAGTCCTGCGTATCGACCAGCTTGCGGGCCAGACCACGGTCCAGCAGCTCACACATAGGCTTGGTCAGACCGCCGACACCCAGACCCATGTGGATGTTCTTCTCTTCCATGATCTTGGACAGAGAGATGGTGGAGGCGATGGATGCGCCGCCGACACCGGTCTGATAAGAGAAGCCGTCCTTGAAGTACGGGGTGTTTGCAACGACCTGAGTGCAGTACTCTGCCATCAGGATCTTGCGCTGGTCGGTGGTGGGCTTTGCAGCGCCGGTAGCGATCTTCTCGGGGATGCCGATCTGGTCCACGACGCAGACGTAATCCACCTTGGTCTGGTTGATCTCTGCGGGGTAGTTGGGGTAGTCCACGAGGCAATCGGTGACAGCGACGACATAGTCAGCCATCTCAGCGTCCACGTAAGCATAGCTCAGGACGCCGCAGTTGGTCTTGCCGCCCATACCGGAGCAGTTGCCGTACTCGTCGCAGGAAGGTGCGCCGATGAAAGCGATGTCCACATGGGTCTCGCCGGTCTCGATGGCGCGGACACGGCCGCCGTGGCTGCGCATGGTAGCCAGACCCTTCAGCTTGCCATGAGAAATGGCATCACCGATCTTGCCGCGGACGCCGGAAGACTCGATGTTGACGATGGTGCCGTCCTCGATCATGGGGACGAGGGCGTCATGAGCCTTGCCCAGAGAGCTTGCGCTCAGGGTGATGTTCTTGAAGCCCATCTTGTGGATCTCTTCCATGACCATGCAGACCACGAGGTCGCCCTCGCGGAAGTGGTGGTGGAAGGAGACGGTCATGCCGTCGTGGGCATTGCACTTGACCAGAGCCTCGTGGATGTCCTTGACCATCTTGTCGTGGTCATTGCGCATCACGGGGGTGACTTTCGGGCTGGCCTTCTGGAAAGCCTTGCCGTCTTTATAGTTGTTGCCCTGAAAGACCTCTTTGCCGGTGCGCTCGAGGATCTCTTCGGGAATTTCTCTGCCGACTGCGTTCAACATAATTACAAATCCCCCTTATACACGCCGGATGCCTTTGCCAGATCGATGGTGCGCTTTGCACCATCGTAGAAGGCGATGTCGATCATCTTGCCGTCAACGGTGAAGACGCCGATGCCCAGAGCCTTCTTGGAATCGATCTCCTTGACGACCTTCTCAGCGAAGATGATGTCCTTCTGGGTGGGAGTAAAGATCTCGTGGACGATGGGGATCTGACGGGGGTTGATGATGGATTTGCCGTCGAAGCCCATCAGGTGGATGTTCTCCACGTCCTTGCGGAAGCCATCCATATCCTTCAGATCGGTATAGACGGTGTCAAAGCACTGCACGCCTGCTGCGCGGGCTGCAATGATCATCTGCTGACGGGCGCCCATCAGCTCAATGCCGGTGCCGGTGATGTGGGTCTGCAGGTCCTTGGTATAGTCGCCGCCGGACAGTGCGATGCCGAACAGGCGCTCATCGCTCTCGCAGATCTCCAGAGCGTTCATGACGCCGCGGGCAGACTCCAGCGCGGCAATGATGAGGACTTCACCCTCAGGACGGCCATAGGTCTTCTCGTCCTCGGCGATGGCCTGCGCCACGCGGTGGACATCCTCAGCGTGCTCGGTCTTGGGGATGCGGATGGAATCGCAGCCGCCGGCCACGCAGGCACGGATGTCTTCACGCCAGTAGGGAGTGTCCAGACCGTTGATACGGACGACGCGCTCTGCACCGCGGTAGTCCACAGTCTTCAGAGCATGATACAGGCTGAAGCGGGCGACGTCCTTCTGGTTCTCGGCGACAGCGTCCTCGAGGTCCAGCATCAGGGAGTCGGCCTTATAGATGTAGGGGTCTTTGATGAGGCCGGGCTTCTGCGCATTCAGGAACATCATCGTGCGGCGCAGGCGCTTCTTGTTCGGATTATTCATCGAATGGCACCTCCCCAAGGCAGATTCTCATACTGGTCAACAGAGCGAAACACCGCGCCCTCGATGCGGGCCTTCAGGGTGCAGTCCAGTGCGCCCTTGTCCACGATGGTGATGCGGACGTTGTCGATGTCCAGATCCTTCAGGGTATCCAGTGCGACCTTGCGCAGCTGGTTGCCGTACTGGTGGATGACAGAGCTTTCGAGGGAGAAATCGATCTTGCCCTCACCCGGCTCGACGGTCACCATGCAGTCGCTGGATTCCAGAGTGCCAGCCGTGGCTGCTTTCTTGATCTCCATGCTTTTTTCCTCCTTGGCAGGTGGTTTCTTCAATCGTTATACCGTACTTGTGGGGCAGTGCCTCACTGCGCCGCCCCTGATGGTTCTATCATAATCGGACAATCTTACAAAAGGCATAGCGTCAGTCTTAATATTCGTTAAGAATCGCCAAAAATTTCTCTTGTACACAAGATTTATTCCATTTTGGCATAGTTTCCGAGCCACCACAATGCCGATCCACCGTTCCCCGGTTTCGGAGAGCAGCAGACCGACTCTAAAACTATGATACCTTAAGACCGGACGTTTGTAAAATCGTCAGATCCAATCTTGAACCATTCTCTGGGAGAATGGTTGCTTACTGGTTGTTCCGATAGTAGTTGATGAGGCAGCCGTCGGCGATGATCTGACGCTCCGGCTCGGTGAGGGCACCGGTGGAGACCGGGAAGGCGGTCACGGTGCCGTCCGGTTTAACGGCGTAAGCAGTAAAGCTGGCCTTGTTCTCGAGAACGGCCTCGCGGATACCAGGCACAAAGATGTAATCGCCCAGTTCAAACACCTCGGGGTTCTCTACGAGGAAGGGCGTCATGCCCCAGTTGATGCAGTTGGAGCGATAACGCTTGGTGGCGTACTGCTTGGCAAAGTTAGCGGATGCACCCATGACACGCTGGCAGGAAGCAGCCTGCTCACGGGCGGAACCGTCGCCGGGCATATTGGCGAAGATGGTGGAGCCGATGTCGGTGTGGGCGGGATCGTTCTTCACACCAGCCTTAGTCAGGGCAGCATAGACGTTCAGGACTTCCTCGGGCAGGGCCTTGCCCGCCTCACGGTCGCGCTCGATCTGGCGCATGACCTTGCTGCGGCCCACGTACTGGGGGTCACGGCGGCTCAGTGCGAACTCCGACAGACGTTCGGGGTTGGAGCGATAGGAAGAAGTCTCACCGGAGGGGATCAGCTCGTCGGTGGTGGTGACGGGGTCGGTGATGTAGGAGCAGACCTTGACCAGCAGATCGTCGGTCAGGGCAGGCATCTCGGGCCAGTCCTTGATGTTCGGGCCGAAGCGCAGCTCGGCATCCGGTTCGGCATGGCCCCAGCCGTTGTAAACGCGCTTCTCGTACAGGGAGGCGTTGTAGTGGTACTCAGGGTTCGTATACTCCACGTCCAGATCGGTGGCAGCGGTCAGCTTGCCGCCGTTGGCTGCGGTGGCCGCGATGGACCGGGCGTCCATCAGGGCAACGGCAGCCATCTGGCTCTCGCCCGGCTTGGAACCCTCGCGGTTCGGGAAGTTGCGGGTGGTGTGGCGGATGGAGAACTCGCCGTTGGCCGGGCAGTCGCCTGCACCGAAGCAGGGGCCGCAGAAGCACTCGCGCATGATGGCACCGGCGTTGACCAGATCGTTGGCACGGCCATTCTTGAGCAGTTCGCTCAGGGCGGGCATAGAACCCGGATAGATGCTCAGGGTGAAGGCACCGTTGCCGCAGCTCTGACCCCGCAGGATGTCGGCAGCGGCGCAGATGTTGTCGAAGGTGCCGCCGGCGCAGCCTGCGATCTCTCCCTGATCGACCCAGATGGCACCATCGTGGAACTTGCTGTCCAGATTCATCTTGGCACCCTTGATCTGCTTGTTGGCCTCTTCCTGTACAGCGTGCAGGATGTCGGCAGCGTTGGCCTGCAGCTCGTGGATAGTGTAGGTGTTGGAGGGGTGCATCGGCATAGCGATGGTGGACTCAATGGTGCTCAGGTCGATGTAGACGCAGCCATCGTAGTAGGCCACCTCCGCAGGCTGCAGCTTCTTGAAGTCCTGCGGACGGCCGTGGATAGTGTAGTAACGCTGGGTCTCCTCATCGGTGACCCAGATGGAGGACCAGCAGGTGGTCTCGGTGGTCATGACGTCGATGGCGTTGCGATACTCGATGGGCAGGCCGGCAATGCCGGGGCCGACGAACTCCATGACCTTGTTCTTGACATAGCCCTTCTTATAGACGGCACCGCAGATGCTCAGAGCCACGTCGTGGGGACCGATGCCCGGGCGGGGCTTGCCGGTCAGGTAGATGGCAATGACCTGCGGACGAGCGAAGTCATAGGTGCGGCCCAGCAGCTGCTTGGCCAGCTCGCCGCCGCCCTCACCGACAGCCATGGTGCCCAGAGCGCCGTAGCGGGTGTGGGAGTCAGAGCCGAGGATCATCTTGCCGCCGCCTGCCATGGTCTCGCGGTTGTAGCTGTGGATGTTGGCCATATTGGTGGGCACATAGATGCCGCCGTACTTGTGGGCCGCAGACAGCGCGAACTTGTGGTCGTCCTCGTTGATGGTGCCGCCGACAGCGCAGAGGCTGTTGTGGCAGTTGGTCAGGACGTAGGGCAGCGGGAACTGCTTCATGCCGGAAGCGCGGGCAGTCTGGATGATGCCGACATAGGTGATGTCGTGGCTGGTCATCGAGTCGAACTTCAGGCGCAGATTGTCCATGTCATCGCTCTGGTTGTGGGCCTGCAGGATGCCGTAAGCCATGGTGCCTTTCTCTGCTTCCTTTGCGTCCACGGTGCGGCCGGTCTTCTGGGCCACTTCCTCAGGGCAGGAGCAGATGGTCTCGCCGTTTACGAGGTAGATACCGTTATCATAGAGTTTCAGCATGGTACTCTCCTTTTTTCACACATTTGCGTTCTTATACTCTCTCAAAAAGGCACTCCGGAAAAGGGGAGCCTCCCCTCCCCGGAGTGAATCAGACTTTTACAGAACCATAGAAACGATGAGGTTGAATATAGCTGCAACACCGATGCTGATAGGCGTTGCGACGAACAGCAGACGGTTGAACAGGCTGCTGCGCTCTTCCTCATTGCCACAGGAACCCAGAATCAGGGAACCGCCGGAAGAGAAGGGGCTGATTGCACTGCTCTGCGCGCCGAGAACCGTGCAGGTGAACAGATTGGCCGCGCCCAGACCCGTCGTTGCGGACAGACCGGGGATCAGCGGGAACAGAGCCGGGCAGACAACGCCGGTGGTAGAGCTGAAGAAGCTCATGACTGCGCCGACCAGACTGAATGCGATCGGAACCAGGAAGGTCGGAACGTTGCTGCCGATCCAGTTGGACAGCAGGTCAATGGTTCCAGCCTCAACTGCAACGGCGATCAGCATACCAGCTCCGGCGATCATCAGGATAGTATTCCAAGGAACACGAGCGATGATCTCCTTCTGCGGAGCAAGCTTCATCAGCAGCGCAATGACAGCGAAGACGAATGCGACCAAGCCGACGTCGATCTTTCCTGCAACCAGCTTGATGACCGCATTGCCGGGGATCAGCAGCTTGAGCAGCGGGAAAACCAGAACGACTGCCATCATCGCGACCATGAGATAGAGCGTCTGCTTCTGTGCGGTGGTGTATACTTCCGGTTTTTCAAACTTGACATCTTTGCCGATGTTGCGGTTTGCAGGCAGTGCAAAACGGAAAATCGTAATGAGGATCAGAGAGAACAGGACTGCCAGACCGAACATTTTCAGGCAGGTCACGAAAGAATCAATGGCTTCCAGTTCGGGAGCTGCCTCATAGGAGCTGTCCATCAGACCACGGAAGATAACGCCAAGCGCAGCCGTCGGGAAATCACCGCCCGCCAATGCGCCGCAGTTGATGGCGACTGCACCGGTCAGCTTGTCCATCTTGGACTCTTCGCAGATGAGCAGCGTGATGGGAGCGAGGAATGCCAGAACCGTGAAGTACGCTGCACCCATGACCGACAGGATGACAGCAACGGCGAACAGTGCATATGGCAGCATTCCCGGGAATTTACGGCAGGCATACAGCAGCGAGCGGGAAATCTTTTCCAGCGTGCCATTGGCTGCTGCAACATTATAGAACAACGAAACGGAGATGATGACGAACATCGTGTTCGTCGGCCAGAATGCAATCAGAGCTTTCGGCTTGAGATCCAGCCAGAAACAGCCGATAAAATATGCAAATACAATGCAGAAGAAACCCGTATTGATCTTGGTTTTATAGCCAAGAAAGACTGCCAGTGCGATGGCAGCGATAATAACAGCACTTTGCATGGAACATCCTCCTTATTCCACTTCTTCGGCGTTACTCGATGCCGAGCAAGCCTGCCGCAATGGTATGCGACATGTAGTAAATCTGGTCGTCCGGCACACCATGATCCGACAGATATTGGAGATACTGCTGCATCGCGATCTCCCAGTGAGGATTCTCGGTCTGACCGCCGTCTGTGCTGTAGAGCCACGTCGCCGTGATCTTGTTCGCGCCGACGACGTTGAATTTCGTGTCCTTCGTCAGATAGAAGCCTTGCTTCGCCTTCAGAACCACGCTCTTGTTGCGCGCGGCTCCGTTGTCCGCCCAGTTCACCTGACTGGAAACGGTGCAGTCTTCGCCCTCGGAGACGGTAATCGGGCTGTCGGTCGCGGCGGAGGTGGCGGTCAGGTCGCCGTCCTTCACCGTCAGCGTGACCTCGGGAATGGCGACATCGGTCTCCGACATCATCCGGTAGCGCATCAGGAACATATTGGAAGCGCCGCTCAGTCTCAGCGGCTCGCCGTCCTTATAAAGCTCAACGGTGATCCCCAGCTTCTGCACCTCCGTCTGGTAGCTATAGCTATTCACAGGGATAGTCTGAAACAAGAGATTGTTATTGTAGCTGCTGGCGGTGACGGGATAATCCGTACCGTTGAGCGTGTACTTGATCTTATAGCTGTAGCCCGCGTCCCTCATCGCCTCCGGCAGGGGGTTCCAGTAGAACCGGAGTTGCTTTTTCGGATTGAGCGCGTACAGCGGAGCACCGCTGTAGCCGCCCGTCACGTCCATCTGGTGCGGCACATAGGCCGGCGCACCGTTGACCTCCACCTTGACCAGACCGAAGGCGTTGGTGCAGACGTCGGTGTAGGCCGTGCCGCTGTAGGACGAGAAGGCGACGCGCTTATAGTCATCAAGATTCTTGGTTGACAGGGCAATGATATACTCCTTCGAGATGGAGTTGGCCATGTATTCGCTCTTGATGTCCTTCTGACGGTAGATCAGGCGGGTCCGCTCGTCGGGGCGAAGCAGAGCGGTCCTCTCCGGGAACATTGCGGCAAAGGCAAAGTTTTCCAGGGTCTGCTCGCTGCTGCTGAGCGCGAAATTCTCCGTGAAGAGGCCGCGGCCGAAGCTGCCGCCGCGGATGCTGATGGGGAAAGACCGCCCCTCCGTGATGGTCTCGCTGCCCTTTTTAACGACGATACCGCCCTTGAACTTGCCGCCGTTGATCACGGCTTTCGGCTTGCTTATCCCGTCCGTCCGGGTGGCGTAGGTGAAGCCGACCAGCCCCTCGAACTCGCCGCCGTTGAATTCGGCCTTGCAGTTGGACGACAGCAGGGCAGAATAGACATAGGGGATGCCGGCCTTCGGGGAGATGGCGTCGACCTTGCCGCCGTTAAAGACGACCTTCGCGTCGCCCTTGCCCTCGACGACCACAATGCTGTTTTTGGCAAGACCGTTATCGACGCCGATCCGCCCGCTGTTGAGCGTGAAGCTTCCGGTCTCGGCGAGGATCAGCACCTGCTTGCTGCTGGCCGTATTGGGATTGGCGTCGATGTAGAGCTTGCCGCCGCCGCGGCTGTCCTTGACCGACAGATCGCCCGTGACGCGGATGGCAGCCGGGAGCGGAGAGGTTCTGCTGAAAAAGGTCACGGAATAGCCGTCAAGATCCAGTTGAACCGTTCCGGTCTGTTGGATGGACTTGGTATATCCCGCGCCGTCATTGAAATCCTTGGTGTTAATGTTGGCACCGAGCTTGACATAGGTGACGCCGGAGCTCAGGGCAGAGCTGAGCTCCGCATAGGTGGTTACGATTCTTGGGTCGCCTTCGGTGGTGCCGCTGCCTGCGGCAGAGGCGATGCTCCCCAAGGCGGGGAGGAGGCCGACCAGCATTGCCAATGAAAGCAGTAAGCTGAATATCCTGCGTTGGGTGATTGATTTCATCTTGATTCCTCCTTTTACATTGTGTATTGTATAAATTGAGTCCATCAGGTGGTGTTACAGAGACGTTTTCGGCGATTGCCCTGCAACGGAAATGCGTTGTAGGCCGGCCGACACGCCTCCGGCTGCGCCCAATGCTGTTTTCCTTCGTCCCGCTTTTATGTACTCTCTTCCTCGCTTTGCTATGCACAAAGCATTCTCATTTCTCACCCATCCTTTCCTCAAAGTGTGTCGATTACGCCTGCAAGGTAGGTTGGCGATACCGACGCATAGATAAAACCATCGGCCAGCTGATCCTTCACCGTCTGCCGCACCTCAGAAGCAAGCAGTTCGTCTGTGCTCTCATCTACCAGAAGCAGGACCTTGCAGGCCCAACCGAGCCGCCTTACAGCACTGCAGAGCCTGAGTCTCTCGCTCAGCTTCCAGAGGCCCTGTCGGATGACCTCCATCACCAACACGTTGGCACGGCAGGTACGGCACAGAGCAAGCGTTTCCTCCGGCTTTGGAGAACGGTAGATAAGGAAATCCATGTCGCATCCCGAAAGCGACTGCATGACCGCCTCCGCCAGGAGCCCGTTCTTCATATCCAACACAATTCTTCGCATCTGTGCTTTTCACCGCCTTTCTCTCCTTTTGCAGTTTCCGTTATTATTTTAGCCGTTATCGCTCCTTTTTGCCCCCGCCGATTGGATAGGGTTTGCAATTATTTTTTGTTCAAAGGCCATTGTCTGACTCGTTTCTCTCAGCAAAGGGTGCAAAACTGTGTTGCCTTTTTCCGTCCGCATGATATACTATCCATACGAATGTGCAGAGATGGGAGGCATACGGCATGAGCAAAGCGACAAAAAAGAGCCTTTTGTATGCGCTGGGCGTGTTGGCGCTCATTGCGTTTGCCATGTGGCTCCGCTATGCCAGCCGGCATATTTTTCATTCTCCGGCTGTCAGCCACCTGCGAAGCGGAATCTATGTGTTTTTGTTCAGCGCGTGGTGTTACTCCATCTGGATGCGCATCGTGCAGATGCAGGTGCGGCGCTATCTGTTGGCAATCTCAGTGCTGATGGTGCTGTGGATCCTGCTGCGCTCAATCAAATTTTCCATTGATAACATGGATGCCGGGCGCTGGCTGTGGTACTTCTACTATTTCCCGATGCTGTTCATCCCCATGCTGTCGGTCTTTGTTTCCCTGTCGCTGGGCAAGGGAGAGGATTTTCGGCTGCCGCGATGGACCAAGCTTCTGTATTTTCCAACGCTGCTGCTTCTTTTGCTCGTTCTGACCAATGATCTGCACCAGCAGGTGTTTTCCTTCCCGTCCGGCGTTTTATCGGATCAGGAGTATCGGTATGAGGGCGGCTATTTCTTCGTGCTGGGTTGGGTGGCTCTATGCGCGGGGTTCGCGTTGCTTTCGATGGTGAAAAACTGCCGCATCCCGCGCAGCAGGAGAATTCGCTGGCTGCCGCTGGTTCCGCTTGCGCTTTCGCTGGCCTATGCTTATGCGTATGTCAAAAAGGTCCATTGGGTCTGGGTGCTTGCGGGCGATATGACGGTGTCGCAGTGCCTGATCTTTGCGAGCATCTTTGAATGCTGCATTCAATGCGGGCTGATTCAGTCTAACCTCGGATACGACGAACTTTTTGAGGCAACGAGTTTGCCTGTCCAGATTACGGATCGTGCATTTCGCTCCCAATATGTGTCTGTTGCCATGCAGGGGGCTTTGCCGCAAAGTGAGCTGCGGCAGATGCAGCAGGATGCCGTCCATCTGAGCGACGATACGCTTTTGAAGCGGCACAGGCTGCGCCGCGGCTGGGTGTTCTGGAAGGAGGACATTTCCGCGCTGAATCAGATCCGAAAGGAGCTGGAGCTGACAAGGGATGAGCTGCGTGATACCGGCGATGTTCTGGCAGCGGAGAATGCACAGCGCGCAAGATGGCTGAAGCTGACAGAGGAAAACCGCCTGTATGACATGATGGAGGCGCAGACCGCCCGACAGATCGCAATGCTGCGGGATCTGTTGGCTGAATTACAGAAGACGGAGGATCCAGACAGAGCCAGACACCTGCTTGGGCAGGTCATCATCATCGGGACCTATATCAAGCGGAGAAGCAACCTGATTTTTGTCGGCGAGCAGCGCGGCGCAATCAGTGTGCAGGAACTTCGGCTGTGCCTCAATGAATCTTCCGAGAATATCAGTATCTATGGCGCCGACTGCAAGGCGATTGTCAAGGGGGAAGGCCAGCTTACCGTCGAGCAGGCAACGCAGGTCTACGACCTGTTTGAGGCGGTCGTGGAGACGGAACTGGAATCGCTGCGTGCGCTGCTGATCTCCATCGAGGTTGGTAAGTGGGTAGAGATTGCTCTCTGTGTTTCAGGAGCGGAGCCGCTCTGCGGGCTGCGCACGCGGTTTCCAGATCTGGAATGGGAGCAGGATGAGGACGGACTGCAATATGTGACGCGGAAGCTGGAAAGATCGAGGGGGTAAAGGTGTATGGACAGGATCAAGGAAAGCTTCGACAGTCTGCCCATCGCGGCCTGCTTCTTCGATAAAAACGGCGTGGTGCGGCTCATCAACCGCCGGATGCTTGCCATTGCAAACTGGCTGCGAAAAGGCGGCATACAGTCGCTTGCAGAGATGCAGAGCGCCCTGCACGCGCCGCCCGCAAACGTGCGCTGTCTGGATCTGCGCCTTCGGATTTACCGCTTTCCGGACGGGAAGGCGCTGCGCTTTGCGCAGGAGCAGATCACAACAAAAGCGGGCGTCCGCTATACGCAGATCACTGCCGCAGACGTTACGGAGCTGATCCGGAAGCAGAACCAGCTGAAAGCGGAAAATGCGAAGCTGGAGAAGACAAATAAGCGGCTTAAGCGGCTGCTTGCGCAGATGCCGGAGATCATCCGAGAGGAAGAGACGCTGGCCATGAAGCTGCGTGTGCACGATGACATTGGGCACAGTATTCTTGCGGCACGCCGCGTGCTGCTCCAACACACGGACCTGAAGGAAATTCGTGCAAACGCGGCGCTGTGGGAACAGTCCATTTCTGTGCTTTTCCGCTCCAGCCAGATAACGGCGCAATCCGAACCGCTGGAGGCGGCGAAAAAACGAGCGGAAGAATTGGGCGTTAGCGTTCTGCTGACAGGGAATGAGCCGCAAAGGCAGTGGATGCGCACACTGAGCGCACTGGCGATCTGCGAATGTGCGGCAAACTGTGTCCGTCACGCAGATGGCACAGAATTGTATGTGCGCTTTTGGCAGAAGCCGGACTGCATGGAGGTCTCCCTGACCAACAACGGTGCGGTGCCAAAGGAAAAGATCACAGAGGGCGGAGGCCTTTCCATGCTGCGTCAACGTATCGAAGAAGCAGGCGGCAAAATGGAGGTTTGGAGCAGCCCTCGCTTTCAGCTGATGCTCAGTCTGCCGGAACAGGAGGAAGCAGTACATGAGAGTGATGATCGTTGAAGACCAGACCATGATCCGCAGTCTGCTGGAAAGCTATTTCCGTGTCGAGGACGGATACCGGATCACGGCGTCGATCCCCGGCGCAAAGCAGGCGGTTGAGGTGTGCCGGACAAGCTCTGTCGATCTGATTTTGATGGATGTGCAAACGGAGAACCGCGAGAACGGTCTGACTGCCGTTCGCCAGATCAAAGCGATACAGCCGAAGAGCAAAATCATTGTTGTGACCTCGCTGATCGACTGCGCCGTTCTGGACGAGGCAAAGAGGGCCGGGGCCGACAGCCTGTGGTATAAGGACTCTACGCAGAAACGTTTGATGGATGTTGTCCGGCAAACGATGGCGGGTGAACATATCTTCCCGGACGCGCCTCCGACGGTTGAGATCGGCATGGCAAAAAGCACGGAATTTACAAAGACGGAATTGAAAGTTCTGCGGCATCTGATGCGGGGCTTGTCTTACACGCGCATCGCGGCGGAGATGGGCTGCGAGATGTCGACGGTCAAATTCCATGTGGCAAATATGCTGCAAAAAACCGGGCTGGAAAACAAGCTTCAGCTTGCCCTGGCAGTCAGCGACGTCAAGTTGATTGCCGATCTTACGGAAGAATGATGGGATTTGATTTTCTGCTTGTACAGCCACAGGCATTTATTGAAAAGAAGAAGCCGCGTCTGAGACGTTACACTTGGCAAGCAATGCCTGCGTTTATACAAACTTGACGAACAGGGAGATTTCCGTCACCGGAAATCTCCCTGCTGCTTGTTGGGGCGAGGCTCCCCAAACCCCTGATTGATCGAACGGTTTCCGTTCGGCTGCGCCCTGCAAAGCAGAGCTATTTTTCCTGCTGACGCGCTCTTGTCTGCCGCTGTTCCTCGGCATCCGTGCGCAGGAGCATCTCGGCGTTTATACACCTCGCCGTCCACGATGGTGTAGGAGAAATTTTTCACATTGGGGTCGGCGGGAATGGAGGTGTCGATGGCTTCGCCCTCACCCAGCTCCGGCAGCTCGGCTTCCTGGTAGGTGCCGCGAATGTACTTCACGGCATCATGCAGCTGATCGGCAAGCTCCAGCCCCTCAATGGGATTCACGGTGTAGTCCATGCCATGGGCGGTGCTTTCCGGCTCCTGTCGGCCCAGCACCATTTCCGGGTGATCCAGGAAATAGCGGTTGATGGCAAAACCGTCCTCCGTCTGTCCGGTCTGGGTCCATTCCGGCACGATGTCCAGCGGGCGGTCCCGCTTTTGGAGGAAGATGATGTCCGATACCACCTCGGCACCGGCATTCTTTTTGAACGCGTCATTAGGCAGACGGATAGCTCCCAGCAGCTCGGCACGCTGGGCAAGATAGCGGCGCACGGTGGAATCCTTGG
>ERZ831979.1127-NODE-1127-length-25836-cov-7.328226_pt1 | contig 25836 bp, 23 predicted proteins | sample MGYA00519952_ERZ831979 | MGnify/ENA primary metagenome ERZ831979 (study PRJEB31850, sample SAMEA3708723) | human gut metagenome | biome: human gut; feature: human-associated habitat; material: faeces | place: China | collected 2014 ...
TAATCAAAAGAACGAGAAACATTACAGAGAATAATTCCTAAACAAAAAGCGTTAGTCTTTGTAGAGCTCGAGTAATCTGCAAACCCTGAAAAGTATTGATGCAATGCAATATTTTGAGAGTCAAAAGGCTCTGTGATACTGCTTTGATACTATCAGACGATTATTCATAAAGAGAGACATGAGAATGCCCTCTGAGAAACGGTAAGTTTTTCAGAGGGCATTTTTGTGTCTTTTATTCTTTACGCCACTTTTTCTTCGGCTCGTACCGGCCGCAGCCGTCGGCGGTCTGTGGCCAGTTGAGCTTCCATTCCAGATACTCTTCCTTGGTGATCTCACCCTCCCGGAGCTGCTTCTTACGGAGCTGCCACTCCTTTAAGAAGTCATCCAGCAGGCGATACCGGAAGCTGACCGCCATGTGCTTTTCCGGGAAATCCGGGTCGGTGGTGTCTGTGACCTCGTAGAGCCGGGTGCCGGGATAGTGCTCATCCAGCTCGAACAGAGTGTACATCACATCCTCTGCGGCGTACAGGGTCGGCTCATAGAGAGACCGATAGTTCACATCCAATACCTCCGCAATCTTGCGGAGCAACTCTTCCTTGGGCGTACGGGTGTTGCTTTCGTATTGTGCGATGCGGATGTCTGCGCTTTTCTCCTCAAACCCGATGGCAATGCCCAGTTCTTTCTGGGTCATACCTCGGAGGTTGCGGGCACGTTTGATGCGGTCACCGACTGCCATGCGATTGCCTCCTGACTTAAACATATTTGTTGAACCCAGTATAGCACAGAAAAACAGGAGGTGCAATAGAAAATAAACAAAAAAGTTTAAGATTTTACCCGAAAACCTCTTGACTTAACGGAATGTGTTTAGTATAATGAGGACACAAAAAGATAAGCAAAAATGCTTAGTAAAATTGAATGACCGCCAAACTGACCCAAACCGCCAAGACCTTCCGAAAGGAAGCGAGCGCTCCGTAAGGGGACGGCACAGCACCGCAAAGGGGATATGCCTGCCGGAAGTCAGTGAGGATGAAGCGGCACCGAAATGAAACCGACAAGGAAAGGACAAAAAATGGCAAACAGCATTTTTATCAAGGCAGACGAGCTGGCAAAGGAGCTGGACATCTCGCAGGGTCTGGCGTACAAAATGATCGCCCAGTGGAACGAGGAACTGAGAGCCAAGGGCTACACGACCGTGGGAGGCCGGGTAAGCAGGAGGTACTATCAGGAGAAGATCTACGGGGCAGGGGAGGAGTGATAGGATGCCAGCCTACAAGGACAACAGGCAGGGCACATGGTACGCTTCCTTCTACTTCGAGAACTGGCAAGGTGTGAAGCAGAAGAAGCTGAAACGGGGATTTGCCACCAAGAAGGATGCTCTGGCGTGGGAGCGGGAGTTCCTTCTTCAACAGGCGGCAGACCTGACCATGACATTTGAAGCCTTTGTGGAAATTTATATCACGGACAAAAAGAAGCGACTCCGGGAAAACACATGGTTTACCAAGGAGCATATCATCCGAACGAAAATCTTACCGTATTTCAAAGAAAAGCGGCTCAGCGAAATCAAGCCGCGGGATGTAATCGCATGGCAGAACGAGATGCTGAACTACCGGGACAAAAACGGCAAGGCCTACTCGCCGACCTACCTCAAGACGCTGCATGGACAACTCAGTGCCATTCTGAACCACGCCGTCCGTTTCTACGGGCTGAAATCAAACGCAGCAGCCACAGCCGGGTGCATGGGGTCAGAAAAGCACAAGGAGATGCTCTTCTGGACAAAAGAAGAGTACCTCAAATTCGCAGAAGTCATGATGGACAAGCCGCAATCCTACTATGCGTTTGAAGTTCTCTACTGGTGTGGCATCCGGGAGGGCGAGCTGCTGGCTCTGACTCCGGCAGACTTCGACTTGGACAAGGGGCTGCTCTCCATCACCAAATCCTATCAAAGGCTGAAAGGCCGGGATGTGATCACCGACCCGAAAACACCCAAGAGCGTCCGTGTCATCCAGATGCCGCAGTTTCTAACGGACGAGATCAGAGACTATCTGAAATCCCTCTACAAAGTTCAGCCAGACCAGCGGATCTTTGAGGTGACCAAGAGCTACCTGCACCACGAGATGGACAGGGGAGCCAAGGAAGCCGGGGTGAAGCGCATCCGAATCCACGACCTGCGGCACTCCCATGTATCGCTGCTGATCGAGATGGGCTTCTCGGCGCTGGCAATCGCAGACCGGGTGGGGCATGAGAGCGTGGACATCACCTATAAGTACGCCCATCTCTTCCCCTCAAAGCAGCAGGAGATGGCGCAGAAGCTGGACATGGAGCGAAAGGAGGGATGAAGATGGAACGAGTACTCGACCAGCAAGGCCGCTGGCGGAACAAGGTGGTAGCCTTCCGAATGTCCCCGGAAGAGGACGAGGTTCTGGAAGCCAAGGTAAAACTCTCCGGCCTGACCAAGCAGGAGTATATCATCCGCCGCCTGACTGACCGGGAAATCACCGTGGTAGGCAACCCAAGGGTCTACAAAGCCTTGCGAGACCAGATGAAGCTAATCTATCAGGAATTGCAGCGGCTGGCCGTGGATGAAGAAGTTCCGCCGGACTTGCTGGAGACCCTGCAAATGGTAACTCTGACGTTGAACGGACTTAAGGAGGAATGCGAATGACGGATAATAGAAAAACGACCGTACCGGGTGCATCTGTTGGCGCAGATGCGGTACAGTCGTCCTCAAAAATCAACACCAATATTATAACAAATTCGGGCAAGCAAATCAATCTGCAAGCCGCGAAAAAGTCAAACAATTTCGGGCTGAACACGATATCAATGACCGAGCTGTACGACACGGTGTATCCACCTCGGAAACCCATCGTGAACGACCTGCTGTACAGCGGCACCTACCTCTTTGTAGGTGCGCCCAAGGTGGGTAAGTCCTTCTTCATGGGGCAGCTTGCCTACCATGTGGCGATGGGGCTTCCGCTGTGGGAGTACGAGGTGCATCAGGGTACCGTCCTCTACCTGGCATTGGAGGACGATTACGCCCGGCTGCAGCGGCGGCTCTCCCGGATGTTCGGGGTAGAGGAGACCAGCAATCTCTACTTCGCAACGCAAGCTAAGTCCGTGAGCGAGGGACTTGACCAGCAGTTGGAAGGATTCATCCGGGAGCACCCGGATGTACGGCTCATCATCATCGACACCCTGCAGAAGGTGCGGGAGATCGGCGGTGACCGATACAGCTACGCCAGCGACTACGAGATCGTGACCAAACTGAAAACTTTCAGCGACAGGTACGGCATCTGCCTGCTGGTGGTTCATCACACCCGGAAGATGGAAGCTGAGGACAGCTTTGATATGATCTCCGGCACCAACGGTCTGTTGGGTGCAGCGGATGGCGCGTTCATCATGCAGAAGAAGCGGCGCACGGACAACACCGCACTACTGGACATTGTGGGACGTGACCAGCCGGATCAGGAGCTGACATTGGAGTTTGACCGGGAACGCTGCGTGTGGGAGTTCCAAGGAGCCGAAACGGAACTTTGGAAGCTGCCGCCCGACCCGCTTCTGGAAGTGGTGGCAAAGATGCTCACCCCGGAACAGCCGGAGTGGAGCGGTGCACCCACGGAACTGCTTGAACGTCTGCCGGGTGTGAGCATACAGGCAAACATCCTGACCCGGAAGCTGAATGTGAGTGCCGACAGGCTCTACAACGACTATGGGATTCGGTACGAAAGCAGGCGCACCCATGAGGGCAGGGTGGTCAAATTAACGCTGGAAAATTCTGGGGCGTGACGATTCGTGACGGTTGTGACGGTATTTTTGCTACTATGTAAAATACCGTCACAATCGACACAACCGACACGGGATGGTGATAACGATGAAAAATGTGCAGATTTCGCAGGAACTTTTCGTCGCCTTGCTGCATTATCATTTGAGCGGTGAAAATGAGTACGAAGAGGTAATTGAGCAGGGTTTGGAGCAAAAATTGGATGCGATGCTGCGGCATGAGCTGTATGCCCAGTACAAGACAGCACCCACCGAGGAACAGCGGGAGCAGGCTCGGCAGGAGTATCTGGACAGACGAGGCGTGCCAGAAAGCTTCCGCTGGTGATTTCCTCTATTGGCAGAGGACAGGAGCGTGTCACGCTCCTGTGAATGCAATCACGCAGGAAGGTGGTGTTGGACCGGGCAGCGGTGAGGCGCAGCAAAACCTCGTCCGCAGACGGAAGCTCCCGGCAGGGCGCAAAGGCATCTTTTGATGGACGGAACGTCTGTCAAAAGTGCTTTTGCGTTACTTTCGACGAAAGTAACAAAGCCTTTGCCGTGTCCGGCACCAGTTACTTCCACAGAGAAAGGACGTGCGATTGAAAAGAACCATTTCCGCAATGCGGGGTCCCGGCTCCCTCAACCATAACCGGAGAAGTTTTACCGCTGAAAACGTAGACCCGGAGCGCAGCAGCCTGAATGTTGTGTACCGGGATGAACCGATTCAGAAGGTGTACCACGAACTTTTTGACGAGGCAGTGAACCGCTACAACGCCAAGCAGAAGCGCAAGGACCGCTGTATCAACGACTACTATGAGCATCTGCGGACAGGCAAGCAGGAAAAGCTCTTCCATGAGTTGATCGTCCAGATCGGCAACAAAGATGATATGGGTGTCTTGACCGAGAACGGCGCACTGGCAAAGGAACTGCTGGACGAGTATATGCAGGGCTTCCAAGAACGTAACCCGACACTGCGGGTGTTCGGAGCATTCCTCCACATGGATGAAGCTACGCCCCATCTGCACATCGACTTCGTGCCGTATGTGTCCGGCTGGAAAGGCAAAGGACTGGACACCAAGGTCTCCCTGAAGCAGGCTCTGAAGGTCTTGGGCTTTGCAGGCGGCTCCAAGCGAGAATCCGAGCTGAACCAGTGGATCAACGCCGAGAAAGAGCAGCTTGCTGCCGTGATGGAGCGGCATGGCATCGAGTGGGAACAGAAAGGCACCCACGAAGAACATCTGTTAGTGCTGGACTTCAAGAAGCAGGAGCGCACCAAAGAGGTGGCTGCGCTGGAAGCGGCCAAGCAGGAGTGTCAGGCTGATCTGGCTGAGATGCAGGAGCAGCTGGAAACCGTGCAGACAGCGGCAGATGCAGCGGAACAGCGGGCGCAACAGGCAGACAAAGCCTACCAGAAACAGAGCAAGGAACTGAACAAGCTGGCTCCCATTATGGATGGGCTGGAAAGCCTGTCAGCGCAATACTCCCAGCGGCCAGAAGAATGGGTGCCAGAAGCAGCCACATTTGAGACCGCCAAGAGCTATCGGGAGAAGAAGGCCATGCCGCTGGTCCAGAAGTTGGTGAAGGTACTCTTTGCCCTCCATCGGAAGTACTGGGAGGTCAAGGATGAGCGGGATAAGTATCTGCACTTCTATCAGGACGAGAAGAAAGCTACCCATCATCTAAGCCAGCGGCTGAAAGAGGTGGAGGCTGAAAACTCTCAGCTCTATGCGATGAAACGCGATTTCAGGCGAGTGTGGAACTATTTCGGTGCCGAAAAGATGCAGCAGGTCATTGGGCTTATGAGGGAGCAGGAGCAGACCACAGATAGGAGCCAGAAGAAGAACAGGCAGAACAGCATAGAGCTGTAAGCATAGCAGACCCCCGCCAGCGGATGTTGGCGGGGGTCTGTACATATAAGTGATATTTTACTCAAAAAGTTCCGGGGCAATATCCGTCAGAGCAAATCCGGGAATGTCTTTCTCGTCTTTGTAGGTGCCATCTTCAGCCAGAAACTCGACCTTTGCAAAGTCCGCAACTGGAATCTCAGATTCACAGACATACCAGTTCAGGTAGTCGTTAGCGGTTTGTTTGAGGGTTGAGGCAACGCTGCGGTCAGCGTTGTACTTGTCGCAGAAAGTGCGCCAAGGCAGATACCGCCAGATTTTACCATTGGTCCTGATGGTAATGCGGCACATGATTTTGTCGTTGGACAGGCCGGTATTTTTGGCACCAGCATGGTCATTGGCAGTCAGCCAGACGACAGGGTGATAGTTTTCATATTTGTCAACGGATTTATAACCAATTTTCTGCCCATTAAAAAAGAGTGGTTCGTCATGGAGTGTGGCGTTGTCATATTTCAGATTGGAAGGTGTCAGAAGCAATTTCCCAGTTGCAAGAATCATCCGATACTTGATGAGGCTGGTGTAATGATACAGATTTTCGGGCAGTTTGGTCTTTTTCACTTTCATTTGTTTCCCTCCAAAACCGTAGATGCTTACTGATACGAAACACGTCTGAGATGCAGATAGTGGATGAGATTGAAAAAAGTGTACACTATCTCGCTGAAAAATGCAATGGAAATTTTTATCGGCTTGCAATCACGGAAAAGCTGTGGTACGCTTTACTAGGATAGTATAAAGGGAAAGTGTATCCTTTTTAGAAAAAGACACCATGGTGTACCAATAGTGGTACATTTACTATGTTAAAATGAAAGAAAACAATGCGGAAATCCGCATTTGATGGAGGAAATAAAAATGGTAGACACCAAAAAAGAGCAGGAACGCGAAGAGCTGCACCGTGCAATCTGGGCGATTGCGGATGATCTGCGCGGCGCAGTGGACGGATGGGATTTCAAGAGCTACGTTCTCGGTACGATGTTCTACCGTTATATTTCGGAGAACATTGCCAGCTACATCAATCAGGGCGAAATTGATGCAGGCAACCCGGATTTCCGCTATGAAGATATGTCTGATGCAGAGGCAGAGCAGGCACGGGAGGGGCTGGTACAGGAAAAAGGGTTCTTCATTCTGCCCAGTGAGTTGTTCTGCAATGTGCGTGCAAAAGCAGCCAGCGATGAAAATCTCAACGAAACGCTGGAAACGGTGTTCCGACACATTGAGGAATCCGCAAAGGGCAGCTCCTCCGAGGGGCAGTTTGCAGGGCTGTTTGATGATTACGATGTCAACAGCAATAAGCTGGGTGCGACTGTTGCCAAGCGCAATGAGAAGCTCGTGAAACTGCTGAACGGCGTGGCAGATATGAACCTTGGCGATGTGAAAGAGCATGACATTGATGCCTTTGGCGATGCCTATGAATACCTGATGACCATGTACGCCAGCAATGCGGGCAAGTCCGGCGGCGAGTTCTTTACGCCTGCCGATGTTTCGGAGCTGCTGACCCGGCTGGGTACGGTAGGTAAGAAGGAAATCAACAAGGTATATGACCCGGCCTGTGGTTCCGGTTCGCTGCTGCTGAAGGCAGAAAAGGTGCTGGGACGGGATGCCGTGCGCAACGGCTTCTTTGGGCAGGAAATCAACATCACAACGTATAACCTGTGCCGCATCAATATGTTCCTGCACGACATCGAATTTGACAAATTCGACATTGCCTGTGAGGACACGCTGACCAATCCGCAGCACTGGGATGATGAACCCTTTGAGCTGATCGTATCGAATCCGCCGTACTCCATCAAGTGGGCAGGCGATGAAAACCCACTACTCATCAATGACCCGCGTTTTGCTCCGGCTGGTGTGCTGGCTCCGAAGAGCAAAGCGGACTTAGCGTTTATCATGCACTCGCTGGCATGGCTGGCTTCCAACGGTACGGCTGCAATCGTCTGCTTTCCCGGCATCATGTACCGTGGCGGCGCAGAGCAGAAGATCCGCAAGTATCTGGTGGACAACAACTTCATTGACTGCATCATCCAGTTGCCGAGCAATCTGTTCTTCGGCACCAGTATTGCCACCTGCATCATGGTGCTGAAAAAGGGTAAAACGGATAATAAAGTGCTGTTCATTGACGCTTCTTCCGAGTGTGTCAAGGTGACGAACAACAACAAGCTCACGCCGGAAAACATCAATAAGATCGTGGACACCTTTGCACAGCGGGCAAAAGAAGCGCACTTCTCCCATCTGGCGGAGTATTCCGAGGTGCAGGAAAATGACTATAACTTGTCCGTTTCTACTTATGTGGAGGCTAAGGACACCCGTGAGAAGATCGACATTGTGAAGCTGAACGCTGAAATTGCACAAATCGTAGCACGAGAAAACGAACTGCGGGCCGCCATTGACCAGATCGTGGCAGAAATCGAGGGCTGAGATGGAAAGCAAAAAGAAAGATTCTGCATTGGTACGTTCTTCTGCGGCGGAATACCTGACCTTTGTTGCCTCTACGGGCGAGGACAAGGACAGCATTGAGATGCGCTACGAGGATGAAAACATCTGGCTGACGCAAAAGATGATGGCGACCCTTTACGATGTGGGGCTTCCGACCATCAATGAGCATATCAAAAAGATTTATGCTGACCATGAGCAGGACGAAGCGGCAACTATTCGGAAATTCCGAATAGTTCAAAATGAGGGTGGCCGACAGGTTACTCGCAGCGTGAACCACTATAATCTGCAAATGATTATTGCGGTCGGCTTCAAGGTGAACAACCAGCGGGCGGTGCGGTTCCGTGTCTGGGCGAACCAGATCGTGGAGCAGTACACCATCAAGGGGTGGGCAATGGATGAGGAACGCCTGAAAAACGGCGGCACAGTCCTGACCAAGAAATACTTTGAAGAGCAGTTGGAGCGTATCCGGGAAATTCGCATTTCGGAGCGCAACTTCTACCAGAAACTCACTGACATTTACGCTACTTCGCTGGATTATGACCGCAACGCGCTGACCACAAAAGAGTTCTTTGCAAAGGTGCAGAACAAGATGCACTATGCTGTGCATCGCCATACGGCGGCAGAGCTGATCTATGAGCGTGCCGATGCTGAAAAGCCGCACATGGGGCTTCACACATGGAAGGATGCTCCCAACGGCAAAATTAAAAAGAGCGATGTTTCGGTGGCGAAAAACTACCTGACCGAAGATGAAATGAAGTCCATGGAGCTGATCGTTTCGGCATACCTTGACCTTGCCGAGAACCGTGCCCGCCGTCATATCCCCATGACCATGGAGGACTGGGCCAAGCGGCTGGACATCTATTTGCAGGCAGATGATCTGGAAGTGCTGAAGGACGCAGGCAAAATCTCGGTACAGCTTGCAAAGATGCACGCCGAAACGGAGTTTGAAAAGTACCGTGTGGTGCAGGATCGGCTGTACCAGAGCGATTTTGACAGGTATTTGGAGGAAAGTGGTGAGTGACCTAATGAAAAAATGGGAACTTGCGAGGTATTTGCTTGATGCTAAAAAGTCGATTGATACATTGCTTTATGTGGCCGAAAATAGTGAAGATGTATCAATGATAGATATTCAAGAACTTGTAAATGAAATAAGGCGTAAGTTTTACGTTGATGCTTGTGTAGTATTAGATAAATGCTATCCTAAAAAGAAAAAGGAAATTTGTAAAGATAATGTAATTGAATCAGTCTACTATGAACGCGATAAAAATTATGCACATAAAGATACAGACTATAAAAGAAAGCAGTATGGCTCTATTTTAGAAATGGCTGGAGAAATGAAACGACAGCTTGCAGCAGTACAAGAATGTTGCTCTTCATATTTGCCGGAGGAATTTACATTAGACTATTTAATATTTGATGCAAAGCTATATCGAATGGTAAATGGAATCACAAAGGAAAAGGAAGAACGGGCATTAAATATAAAGCATCCGGGAAGAAAAAGAACTGGAAGAGAAAAAGGCACAGAAAAGGGAGAAGTATATACTATATTCAGGGACACTGAACAAATTAGAGATATTCCAGAAAATGAACGCATGAAATATGCAACTATTTTTCAAACAGGAATTGTAATTGAAGAAACCTTTCAAAAAATGCAGGATAGTTGTATTAGAACAAATGTACTCTATGGAACAAATATATGGGTTTCTATTAACCAAACGGAACTAGCAAAGATTGTAAAGATGCGAAAACTTGGCGTATTAGATGAAATGGATGTTCCAACTGTTGTACCTCGAAATAAACGGGAAGAACAAAAATTGACGGAACTTCTTAGAAAAGAAGGAGTATTATGAGTAAGCTGGATGACCTGATCAGGGAGCTCTGCCCGAATGGTGTGGAATACAAAACATTGGGTGAAATTGCAGTCGATATTTATAGAGGTGCAGGAATAACGCGCGACCAAGTAACTGCTGAGGGAACGCCGTGTGTGCGATATGGTGAAATTTATACGACCTATGGCGTGTGGTTTGACAAATGCGTGTCGCATACAGATGAATCAAAATTGTTGAGTAAGAAATACTTTGAGCATGGAGATATTCTGTTTGCAATCACAGGAGAAAGCGTAGACGATATTGCGAAATGCTGTGTATATATAGGGCATGAGAAATGTTTGGCGGGTGGAGATATTGTTGTATTGAAACATAATCAGAATCCTAAATATTTGAGCTATGCATTAGCAACAACAGATGCACGTCAGCAAAAGAGCAAAGGAAAAGTTAAAAGTAAGGTTGTTCATTCAAGTGTTCCTGCCATTCGTGAGATTAAAGTGCCAGTTCCACCGATTGAAGTTCAGTGTGAAATTGTCCGCATTTTAGACAATTTCACAAATCTTACAGCGGAGCTTACAGCGGAGCTTACAGCCAGAAAAAAACAGTATGATTTTTATAGAGATAGATTGTTGGAGCGGAAAACGACGAAGGTGAACTTTTGCACAGTAGAGAATATCTGTGAAATTAGCAGGGGAAAGGTGATTTCAAAAGATTTTATCAAAGAAAATTATGGCGAATACCCAGTCTATTCTTCACAGACAGAAAATAATGGAGTGCTTGGATGGATTTCGACATTTGACTATGATGGCGAATATCTAACATGGACTACTGATGGCGCAAATGCCGGAACTGTGTTCTATAGGAAAGGTAGATTTAATATTACAAATGTTTGTGGACTATTGAAACCTAAAAATTCAGAGATAAATATTAGATACTTATACTTCGCACTAAAATTGGTGGCAAAAAAATATGTTGTGCAGGGGATGGGAAATCCCAAATTGATGAGCAATGTTATGGGGAAAATAAAAATTCCGGTTCCACCCCTCGATGTCCAAAACCGCATTGTAAATGTACTGGACAACTTTGAGAGAATCTGTTCCGACCTCAATATTGGCTTGCCTGCTGAAATCGAAGCCCGGCAGAAGCAGTACGAGTATTACCGAGATAAGCTCTTGACATTTGCAGAGACCGGCAACACAATTTTGAGCAGAGCAGAGCAGAGCAGAGCAGAGCAGAGCAGAGCAGAGCAGAGCACTGATTAAGCTCTTGCAGTATGTGTTTGGCTATGCCATGTTGCCGCTGAGTGCGATTGCAAATGTTTTTCGTGGTGAGTATATCACTAAGAAAAACGAAAAAGCTGGTAATATTCCCGTGATTTTGGGAGGACAAGAACCGGCATATTATATTGACCGTGCTAACCACATCGGTGAAATTGTCGCAGTGGCTCGAAGCGGTGCTTCCGCTGGATTTGTTTCTTACTGGGATGAACCGATATTTATTACGGATGGCTTTGGGTATGAAGTAAAGAAAGAAGTTGCCATACCGAAATATCTGTACTATGTGCTTAAGAATAAAGAAATAGAACTGAACGGTATGAAGCGTGGCGCAGGCGTTCCTCATGTGAGTGGAGAAAGACTGGGAGAGATAAACCTGCCAGTGCCGCCTATTGAGGAACAAAAGCGCGTTGTTTCTATCCTTGACCGTTTTGATGCAATCTGCAATGATTTGACCAGCGGCTTGCCAGCGGAGATTGAAGCAAGACAAAAGCAGTATGAGTATTACAGGGATAAGCTGTTAAACTTTGGAAAGTGAGGAAAAAATGGATAACCAAACGTTATTTGATGTGAAGAATGCGGTTGAAGTAATGTCAAAAGCATTAAAGCTGTTTGCCGAAAAAATAACGGAATTGATGAATTGGTATCACATTAACCAGGATACTATAAACGAATATCTTAAGGCGTTTGGTAATCTTATCCTTTGGAGAAATGCGGTAAACAGGTTGAGCGAAAATCAGATTGTATTTACGGAACAGTTGTCCGGGGATATGATTGAAAAGGTGAATAAGTCAACAAATGTAGATGAGACTATACTTGAATACTATACAGAAAATGAAGAAAAGTGCTTGAGAAATCTTGTTGAGCGCTGCGGCACAGCGGAACGCGTTATAGCATACAAGAAACTGTACCCTCAAATTGTGATTGCAGCGGAAATGGGATGCTTTCAGCTTGCATGTCTAGGGTTGTTTTCGCTGGAAGATGGTATTTTGTCGGACATTGTGAACCAGCCAAAAAATACTAGCTTCAAAAAACGAATGAGAGAAATTGAGGATAAGATCAACAACAAAATACCTCCGTCCCAAACAGATTTGAAGGTTTTTGCAGTAATGATTTCAATTGGTGCATTTCAGGAGACCGCTTTTGGAAATTCAGACTTTGATAAGCCGGAACCGAGTTACTTGAATCGACATTGGACATTACATGGCAGAAGTCATCGGGATTTTACAAAAATGGATTATATTAAAATGCTCTTGAGTTTGGACGCTTTGATTTTTATGGCAAATTTGGCTGAACGGACAGAGGAAAAAACAGATGAATTATAATGTTGTTGCGGCTACTAATGAAGATACTGTTGTTGCCACCTATGAACCCTCCAAAGTGCGCTCTGACAGCTACCAGAGTGAGGCAGAACTGGAGAAAGAATTTATCCGGCTGTTGTGCGAGCAGGGCTACACCTATCTGCCGCTGCATACCGAGGATGAACTGATTGCTAACCTCCGCAGCCAACTGGAAGAGCTGAACCACTACCAGTTTTCCGATACGGAGTGGCGGCAGTTTTTCAGTGATGTAATTGCCAACCCCAACGAGCATATTCCTGAAAAGACCCGGAAGATTCAGGAAGACAATGTACAGGTGCTGCACCGGGATGATGGCAGCTCCAAAAATATCACGCTGATCGACAAGAAGAACATCCACAACAACCGCCTGCAGGTCATCAACCAGTATGAGGTAAAACAAGCAGACGGCGCGCGGCATGATAACCGCTATGATGTGACGATTTTGGTCAACGGCTTTCCGCTGGTTCATGTGGAACTGAAGCGGCGTGGGGTGGCCATCCGGGAGGCGTTCAACCAGATCAACCGCTACCAGCGGGATTCGTTCTGGGCGGGCTGCGGCTTATATGAGTATGTGCAGATTTTTGTGATCTCCAATGGCACAAATACCAAGTACTACTCCAACAGCACTCGCTACAATGCCATCAAGGACGCCAAACACGGCAAGACGAAAAAGGAAAAGACCAGCAACAGCTTTGAATTTACCTCCTACTGGGCCGATGCGAACAACCGGGTGCTGACGGATCTGATCGACTTTACCCGGACATTCTTTGCAAAGCATACGATCCTGAGCGTGCTGACCCGGTACTGCATCTTTACTTCAGAAAAGATGCTGATGGTGATGCGCCCATATCAGATCACGGCAACCGAGAGGATATTAAACCGCATCGAGATTGCCAACAACTACAAAAAGTATGGCAGCATCGAGGGCGGCGGCTACATCTGGCACACTACTGGCTCCGGTAAGACGCTGACTTCCTTCAAAACGGCACGGCTGGCATCGCAGCTGCCCTATATCGACAAGGTGCTGTTTGTGGTAGACCGCAAGGACTTGGACTACCAAACTATGAAAGAGTATGACCGCTTCGAGAAGGGAGCGGCAAACTCCAACACCAGCACCACGATTCTGAAACGCCAGTTGGAAAACCCGGAAGCGCATATCATCATTACCACCATCCAGAAGTTGGCGACCTTCATCAAGAAGAATCCAGGGCATGAGGTCTACCAGAAGCACGTTGTGATCATCTTTGACGAGTGCCACCGCAGCCAGTTCGGTGATATGCACAAGGCTATTGTTCACAATTTCAAAAAGTACCACCTGTTCGGCTTTACTGGAACGCCGATTTTTGCAGTCAACGCAGGAAGCTCTACCGACCCGCGCTATTTCACCACAGCGCAGACGTTCGGCGACCAACTGCACACCTACACCATCGTGGATGCCATCAACGACAAGAATGTGTTGCCATTCCGTGTGGATTACATCAAAACGATGGACGCAGAGCCGGACATGGACGACAAGCAGGTTTGGGATATTGACCGCGAAAAGGCGTTTATGGCACCCAAGCGTATTTCTTTGGTGACAAAGTACATCCTCGACCACTTCGACCAGAAAACCTATCGGGGAGACAAATCGTATGAGTTTAATCTGCTGACGAATGTGGCAGAGGTGGCCTCTGCCCAGCGTGGTGCGGTGGAGGAAATCAAGCAAAAGCAGCGTGTCAGCGGTTTTAATTCGATTTTCTGCGTGGCTTCTGTGCCGATGGCAAAGCTGTATTATCAGGAGTTCAAAAAACAGATGGCGGCAGACCCAACCAAGCGGCTGCGCATTGCTACCATTTACAGCTATGGAGCCAATGAAGCGGAAACGGATGGCATTCTGGACGAGGAAAACCCGGAAGATACCTCCAACCTCGACCAGAGCAGCCGGGATTTTCTGGATGCCGCCATTCAGGACTACAACGAGATGTTCCATACGAACTACTCGACGGATGGTGAACGGTTCCAGAATTACTACAAAGATGTATCGCTCCGCATGAAGAATAAAGAACTTGACCTTCTGATCGTGGTCAATATGTTCCTGACGGGCTTCGATGCCACGACCCTGAATACCCTTTGGGTGGACAAGAACCTGAAGATGCACGGTCTGATTCAGGCGTTCAGCCGGACGAACCGTATCCTGAACAGCATCAAGACCTTTGGCAATATCGTCTGTTTCCGCAACCTGCAAAAGCGAGTGGATGCGGCAATTTCGCTGTTTGGAGATAAAAATGCGGGCGGCATCGTTCTGCTGCGCAAATACGCGGACTATTACCACGGTTATACGGATGAGCAGGGAAAATACCATCAGGGTTATACTGACATGATCGATGACCTGACGCAGAAGTTCCCGCTGACAGAGCCGCAGATCGTTGGAGAGCAGAACCAGAAGGACTTTATCGTGTTGTTTGGCGCACTGCTGCGGATGCGGAACTTGCTGTCCTCCTTTGATGATTTCAAGGGCAACGAGCTGATCTCGGAACGGGATCTACAGGACTACTTGGGACGCTATCAGGATTTGCGGGATGAATGGCGCAACAAAAAGCACGATGAAACCAAAGAGGACATCACCGATGATGTGGTGTTCGAGGTGGAGCTGATTCGGCAGGTCGAAATCAACATTGACTACATCCTGATGCTGGTCAAAAAGTACCATGACACCCATTGCGATGACAAAGAGGTGCTCATCACGATTCGCAAGGCGATTGACGCCAGCCCGGAACTGCGCAGCAAAAAGCAGCTGATCGAAACCTTTATTGCAGGGGTCAACGATGTGGATGATGTGATGGCAGAGTGGAACACCTTTGTGTCCGAACAGCGGGAGAAAGAGCTTGCAAAGATCATCCAAGAGGAAAAGCTGAAGGGGCCAGAGACACGCAAGTATCTGGCCAATGCGTTCCGTGATGGCGAGATCAAGACCGTGGGCACTGACATTGATAAGCTGATGCCGCCTGTTTCCCGCTTTGGCGGCGGTGGCCGTGCGCAGAAGAAGCAAGGCGTGATTGATAAGCTGAAGAGCTTCTTTGATAAGTTCTTTGGGATTGGCGGAAGTTCGATGGCAGAGGATGATAAGTACCAATAATAAAAGATGGCAGCGATTCGCAAGTTGGAGTGAAGGAATAAAATGAAAATTAGAATACCAGACTTAAATGGACAAAAACAATATATTGAAAATAAAAGTTCAATTGTTCTGATAGGAGCAAATGGTGCAGGAAAAACGAGAATGAGCGTGTGGATTGACGAAAATAATCCGGAATATCCGGTGCATCGGATATCTGCACAGAAATCACTTAATATGCCCCAAAAGGTAAGTCCTACGGAAATGAACACGGCAGAAGAGGAACTTCTTTATGGAACGACATTTAAGGATAAAGATTGGCTAAGGAACTATGGCAAAAAAATGAATAGATGGGGAGATTCCCCGGAAACATTTCTACTGAATGATTATGATAAATTGATGCAGTATTTAATGACCGAGGAATATGAAAAAGCGATTGAATATAGGACAGAGCACAAAAACGGGGTGGAGGATTTTGATAATATAACTCGCTTGGAAAGAATAAAAGGAATATGGGAAAATGTTATTATACACCGTAAATTGAAAATAAGTGCTGGAAAAATAGAGGTTTTAAATCATTCAAATGATGGCTACTACAATGGTAGCGAAATGAGCGATGGTGAAAGGGCTGTATTCTACTTTATAGGAGAAGTGCTATGCGCAAAAGAAAATAGTTTGATTATTATTGACGAACCGGAAAACCACTTACATAAATCAATTTTGCCGCGACTGTGGGATGCGGTCGAAAAAGAAAGAGAAGACTGTGTGTTCCTGTACATAACACACGATCTTGAATTTGCAAGAAGCAGAATGCAGTCGCAAATTATATGGGTAAAAGAATTTGAAAAAGAGAATCAGTGGCAATATGAGTTGCTGGATGATGCAGATGCATCGGATGGATTAAAACTTGAAATTTTAGGAAATCGACAAAATGTTTTGCTGGTAGAGGGTACCCAGACTCGAAGTATTGATAAAAAACTATACTCGAAGCTGTATCCGGAATATAATGTAATCTCCATGGAAAGCTGCAATGCTGTGATTCAAGCCGTGAAGACATATGGACAAACAGGACAACTCCATTATATGAAGGTAAAGGGAATCGTTGACAGAGATCGACGTTCTGATAGTGAAGTGGAAAAGCTGAGGTCTCAAAATATTTTTGTGCCCAAAGTGGCAGAGGTTGAATCACTTTTTCTTTTGCCGGAGGTAATTGAAGCAGTAGCTCAGAAACAAGACAAGGAACACCCAGAAGAAATTATCAGAAAAGTTAAGGAAAGAACGATAGAATTCCTGAGTACGCATAAAAATAGTCAAGCACTACTATTTACCCAGCAGAGATGTTTGAACTACATAACGGAACAAGTAAGCACGAAGGCATCTACAATGGAACTCTATAAAAACAATTTAAACAATATACATACGAATTTGAATGTTGAAGAAATTTATACGCAAGAACTTAGTATAATTGACAAAATAATAAGCGAAAAGGATTTCATGCCTGCCTTAAAAATTATTAACGATAAGGGACTGCTGCCGGATACGAAACTTCCGAATGAATTTGGTTGGAAAAAAGAATACTATATTGATTATGTGTTAAAACTTGTTTCTAAAAGGGATGAAGTTGGCAACAGGTTAAGGGAAAACATGAGGAGATACGTTTTTGAAGAATGAAAAGTAATAGACAAACTTGCAGTTGCATCTTGAACGTAAATACGTTATAATACTCACAGAGATCTCACTGGTTGCGTGATACTATCCTGATACTAAAAAATCAGCAAGCCACATCTAGCACAGCAATCTCATGGAAAAGTGAACATCCAAGAATAGGCTAGCTAAACAAATTTGTTTAGTGATAATCTGAACTTACCGAGCTCGAATAATTAAAAATTTTCTTCCGTACCTTCTCCGATCGGATAAAAAACAACAGAATGACGTAAAAATAAGCCCTATTTTTCAAGTTTTCAAGACCTGAAAAATGGGGCTTTTTTCGTTTGTGGTAACAGATTGGTAACAGGTTCACGCTTTTTCTTCTTTTTTGGTTCTTCCGGTTCCTTCTTCACGGTCGCTTCCCCCAGCGCTTCCAGTTGTTCCGCGACCTGCTCCGAGCAATCCGGGTATAGGTGCGCGTAGGTGCCGAGCGTGGTCGAGATCCTTTTGTGCCTGAGGCGCTTTTGGACCAGAACGGCGTTGGTTCCCATGTGTATGAGGAGGGAGGCGTGGGAGTGCCGGACGTCGTGAATCCGAATGACCTTCACGCCGGTGCGCTGGCAGCAACGCTCCAACTGTTCCTTTAGCCAGTAGGAGCCAAAAGAAAAACAGGCAGAACGACGTAGAACTGTAAGCATAGCAGCCCCCGCCAGCGGATGTTGGCAGGGGCTGTACATATAGGGGGAACCCTTCGGAAATTCCGAAGAGTTCAGAGCAGTTGTTAAGGAATGCTTAATAACTTGGGCGGGCGGTCAACTATCTGGGATTTCCGGATGGTTCAAAGATGGCAGTGCCCAACAGTTAAGAAAAACTTAATAGTTGAATATGCCAAACAGACGTGATTGCATGGAGAGAAAGAATTTGTTATAATCAGGTAAAATATGACGGAAGAAGGACTGTGGCGTGAGAATTGATGAAGGTCATATTATCAACGATTTTATTGAGCCGAACAAACGGCAGTATGCAATCCCTGTTTATCAGAGAAATTACGAGTGGTCTGCAGAGCAGTGCAAAAAATTATTTGATGATGTAGTGACTGCCCATAAAAGAGATCGGAAACATTTCTGTGGGTCTGTTGTGTATGCCCCCTTGAAGAGCGAAAAGAAAATCGACTACTATGTTGTAATTGATGGTCAGCAGAGATTGACAACAATCTACATTCTGATAAAGGCATTGATTGACAAGGCTGCCACGGATGAAGAAAAGAAGAACTTAGCAGATGTTTTGTTCAATGTTGACAAGTTTAAGCGGTATGATATTGATGACTCCAGCAAACTGAAACTCAAGCCGATCAAGAGTGATAACAATCAGCTGATGCTGCTAATGGAAGGTCATTCTGAACAAATGGACCGAACGAGCGGGATTTATCGGAACTATGAGCTGTTTTGTGATTTGATACAGGATTTTCTGAACGATAACCCTGATATGGATGTTAGTAATATCTATGATGGGCTGGAACATCTGACTTGCGCAGAGATTAAGCTGGATGACGATGATGATAACGCACAGGAAATCTTCGAGAGAATCAATTCGACTGGTGTTCCGCTGAGTTTATCGGATAAGATTCGGAATTTTGTTCTGATGACAGACACGGATCAGGATCGTCTGTATGAGGATTACTGGCTGAAGTCGGAGCAGATGCTGACCAGAGATCAGCTGGAGGGATTCTTCCTTGATTATCTGAACTTCAAAATGGATGGATTTACCAAGGAAAGCACGGCGTATGATGACTTCAAGGCACTCTATGTGCGGGGGCATTATACCAATGAATCCATGCTGAGGGAAATTCTGCACTATGTCAGGCAGTACCATGCTTTTTACTATGGCGACAAGAGCTGGTTGAGCACGCAGGCGAATCAGCTACTTGGAAGCCTACGTAATCTGAAGCAGACGACGGTATTTCTATTCCTGTTCAGCGTGTTTGACGATCTTGAGGCAAACGAAATTGACGACGATACGCTCTGTAAGGTCTTGCGGCTGTTGCTGAATTATAGTGTTCGTCGCTTGATTTGCGAAGTGGGTTCTAACTCGCTGCGTGGTTTGTATAAGACACTTTATGGCCGTGTGTTTAACCGCCCGGAGAACAAGGCAAACTACTATGATGCAATCGTATCGTTCCTGCTTCAGCTGACATCGAAGGATGTGATTCCGAGTGATGCGGAATTTGTGGCTGCATTAAAGGAGCGGAATCTATACCGTAAAAACGCACTTTGCAAGTATTTGCTTGCTACAATCGAAAATCAGGGAAAAGAACAACTGAAAATCGAAACGGACACGCTCACGATCGAGCATATTATGCCGCAGAATAAGAACCTGTCTACAGCATGGCAGAAGATGCTCGGAAGTGACTGGGAACTGGTGAGGGAACGGTATCTGCATACGCTGGGCAACCTGACGCTGACTGGCTACAACAGCGAGCTGGGAGACCTTCCGTTTGCGGAAAAGCAGAATCTGCTGTCTGACCAGGATACGCATGTGACTGTTCTTTACAGCGATGTGAAGGACAAGACCGAGTGGAACGAACAATCTATCGAAGCCCGTGCAGAGCGGCTCTCGAAGGAGATTCTGCGGCTATTTGCAGTGGAGCAGCCTGCAACGAAGATCGATTTCTCTGACCCGCGCTACCAGTTATATACCGTTTCTGACCCACACAATGCAACCTATAAGACTGTAAACTATTACGAACTTCTGGGCGAACGGGTCAACGTGGACAGCTTTGCACTAATGGTTCGCTCAGTTGCGGGGAAACTGTACGACCTGAACCGCAGCATCATTGACCGAATGGCCCGTAATCTGGAAGTGTTTCCGGCATGGCTCAACCCGGTGTTTGCCTATGACAAGGATGCCATTCGGAATGCTGTGAAACTGAAAAGTGACAGCGATATCTACATCAGCACCGGTTTTTCAGCCTATGACTGTATCTGCTTTATCAAGGCGCTTTTGAAAAAATACGACCTTGATCTGGAAGAGGACTTTGTTTATAGTGCTCGGCCAAACAACATTGCTGCAAGCGGAATCAACCGACTGGCTGTGGCTCAGAAATGGTGTGAGAAGAAAGCGGAAGAGGGCGGTATCGTTTTTGATGCAGACACCTGTGAGGGACGCTATGTCCGATTCACCACGCCATTCCTGAACCATGTAATACCGGTAAATAAGGACACGCTGAGTCCGTGGAGAACAAGCAATTACTATTTCTATGAGATCACAAACTTCAAAAACGAACTTTATGTACAGCTTTACTTCTATTGCAAGGGCATCACAGATGAAATGAAAGCAGCGTTTACCAAATTGGCAGCACTGACGGATGGCGGAAAATTGACACAGGGGTACAGACTGTTCTTCAAATCAACGGCGTTCATTAACAATGATGACGATACCGAAGAAGCTGTCATGAGCCAGCTTGACAAATGCCTTGAAGAAATCAAAAAGTTTGAGACAGATGTTCAGGCAAAGTGGGACGCATAAAAGGCAGTTGCATCAAGAGCTGAAACACGCTATAATACGGTCAGAGGTTGTTGCTCCGCGTGATACTATCCTGATACTAAAAAATCAGCAAGCCACATCTACCACAGCAATCTCATGGAAAAGTGAACATCCAAGAATAGTCTCACTAAACAAATTTGTTTAGTGATAGTTCAAACTTACCGAGCTCGAGTAATAAAAATTTGCCTTCCGACTTTTTGAGTCTATCAAAAATAGAACGGAACAACGTACAAAAAACAGCCCTGCTTTCAAGATTTTTCGCTTGAAGGCGGGGCTTTTTCGCGTCCAAAGCAACAGAAAAAATAACACCCGAGGCAGAATCAAACCAGTATCACGGTTCCTTCTTCCCTGGGAAAGCCAGAGCTTCCAGCCGGCCCGCGACTTATGAAATCCTCTTGACAAAGTGGGAATGGGAAGTATAATAAAAATGAACATTGTTCATATTGAGGGTGACTACATGAATACGATCGTGACCTCCAAGGAAGAAATCTTAAAAAACAGCCGTGAGCTTATCCGGGAAAAGGGCTGGGCGGCAGTCAGCATCCGTTCTGTCGCCTCGGCATGCGGGGTCTCGGTCGGCTCGATCTACAACTATTATGACTCCAAGGCTGAGCTTATCAGCGCCACGGTCGAGAGCGTCTGGTGCGAAATTTTCCACCGCCCGCAGGACGAGGCCGTATTTCAGGACGTGCAGACCTGTGTCAAATGGATGTACGAGCGCATGGCCTACGGCTATGAGCAGTATCCCGGATTCTTCACACTGCACTCTCTCGGCTTTATGCAGGAGGACAAGGCCGATGGCAAACGGCACATGCAGCAAGTCTGGAACCATATCTTAAACGGTCTGTGTACGGTGCTGCAACAGGATAGCAAGATCCGTCCGGACGCTTTTAACGAGCAATTCACCGTTGAAAAATTTGCCGATGTTCTGTTTTCGCTTATGCTGTCTGCCTTGCTGCGGCAGGACTACGACCCCGCCGCTGTGCTGGAGATCGTGCGCAGAACCTTATATTGACCGCATTTTCTTCCCACACTGCTGTGGGAATTTTATAACGTCCATATTGAACACTGTTCACTCAAAGGAGACGCTCATAGGAAAGTCCATCGCAATATCCTGCTGCGGCTCGCCTGCCTTGTGTGGAGCACTGCCAGCTTCAACATCCTGCGCCTTGGAGGCAGCTATGCCAGGCAAGCCCCTGACGACCATAAAAACTAAGACGACCCTGCCAAAAATGCAGTGTTACAATAAATTTGATGTATCGACAAGGAGCAATCAACTATGCAAGCAATTGTAGAAACTGTTTTTGATGCGGTGTATCTGGTATCCGTCATCACCATCGGTATCCTGATGATCCGTGGCTGCAAGGGCAGCCACCAGTTCAAGCTGTTCGGTCTGATGGCTGTCGTTCTGGGTGCCGGCGACTCGTTCCATCTGATTCCCCGTGCGCTGGCTCTATGCACCACGGGTCTTGAAAACTTTACCGTTCCCCTGGGTCTGGGTAAGTGGATCACCTCTGTGACAATGACAGTCTTTTATGTGCTGCTGTACTATGTCTGGCGTGAGCGCTACCGGGTCAAGGGCAGCAATGGCCTGACTGCCGCCGTCTACGGTCTGGCTGCTGTGCGTGTTATCCTGTGCATGATGCCGCAGAACCAGTGGCTGAGCGACGGATCCCCGCTGTCCTGGGGCATTTACCGTAATATTCCTTTTGCACTGATGGGCCTGCTGATCATCGTGCTGTTCTACCGCAGTGCCAAAGAGCATAACGACTCGGCTTTCTGCTGGATGTGGCTGACCATCGTGCTGAGCTTCGGTTTCTACATTCCCGTTGTTCTTTGGGCCAATGCCATCCCCATGATCGGGATGCTGATGATCCCTAAGACCTGCGCCTATGTGTGGACTGTTCTCATCGGCTATTCTGCCATGAAGAAGGAATGTAAGTGATTTGTACACAGTACCGATAAAAAGCAGGGCTGTCACTTATAGCAATTCAACTTTTTAATGCAACAGCAACAACGTTGAATTGCATATCGCAAATATGCTGTTTGAATGTTGCGCTAATTTCTTGACTTGCGATAAAAGAGAGCCGCATCCTGAACGTCCAAGAATAGGCTTGCCAACAAACCTTCAGCGCTCTGCCTTTTGGCAGGGCGCTTTTATATTGCAAAACTTCGTACGTTCTGTTATAATCAAATCAACAACTTGCAAGCAAACGAAAGGTTGTATAGAAAGAAGGCGGGACAGATGTATTTCCAATACGGCGAAGCGGAAACGGCGTATCTGAGCGCAAGAGACGAGCGGATGGCGGCGGTCATCGCGCAGGCGGGACACATCGAGAGGGAAGTGGATACCGACCTCTTTTCGGCGGTGGTACACCACATCGTCGGCCAGCAGATCTCCACGAAAGCGCAGGCGACCATCTGGAAGCGGATGCGGGACGAGTTCGGCGTGGTGGATGCAGCTGCCGTCCTCGGAGCCGGAGTTGAGAAGCTGCAGAGCTTCGGTATGACCTTCCGAAAGGCTGAATACATTACGGACTTTGCCCGGAAAATCGAGAGCGGAGAATTTGACCTCGAGGGTATCCGGCAGAGGCCGGACGATGAGGCTATCCGGGAGCTGAGCGGCCTGAAAGGCGTCGGTGTCTGGACGGCAGAGATGATATTGCTCTTCTGTATGCAGCGGCCCGACGTGTTCAGCTACGACGACCTTGCCATCCAGCGTGGGCTGCGGATGGTGTACCACCACCGAAAAATCGACCGGAAACTGTTCGAAAAGTACCGCCGCCGGTTCAGTCCCTATTGCAGCGTGGCCAGCCTCTACCTCTGGGCGGCAGCAGGCGGCGCGGTGCCGGGCCTCAAGGACTACGCGCCGGCTCAAAAGCCGAAAAGGAAGGGGTGAACCGTCATGACCTATACGATGCATTACGATTCGCCGCTGGGAAAGATACTGATGGCAGCAGACGAAGAAGGGATGACCGGAGTATGGTTCGAGACACAGAAGTATTTTGCGGCGAAGCTTCCTCCAGAGAATGAAGAGGGGACAACACCGGTGCTGGGAGACGCCTGCCGCTGGCTGGACGTCTATTTTTCAGGCCGGGAGCCGGACTTTACTCCGAAACTCCATCTTATCGGCTCCGATTTCCGACAGGCGGTGTGGGCGCTGCTGCTGCAGATCCCCTATGGACAGACCAGGACTTACGGCGCACTGGCAAAACAGCTGGCGGAGATAAACGGCGGAAAGCGCGTCTCCGCGCAGGCTGTGGGCGGCGCGGTGGGGCATAACCCTGTTTCCATCATCGTACCCTGCCATCGGGTGGTGGGCAGCGACGGCAGCCTGACCGGCTACGCGGGCGGCATCGAAAAGAAGATACGCTTGCTGACGCTGGAAAACGCAGAGGCGGCAAATCTTTACCGATAACAAAAAGCAGGCCATCCCGGCGGGATGACCTGCTTTTGCTATCGGTAGTTACTTGTTCTGGATGTACTCGTCGATGGCCTTGGCGGCAGCCTTGCCTGCGCCCATGGCCTTGATGACGGTGGCGGCACCGGTGACGGCGTCACCGCCGGCGTACACGCCCTCGCGGCTGGTCTTGCCCTCGTCGCCCTCGGTGACAATGCAGCCGTGTTTGTTGGTCTCGAGGCCCGGCGTGGTGGAGCGGATGAGGGGGTTGGGGCTGGTACCCAGGCTCATGATGACGGTGTCCACGTCCATCGTAAACTCGCTGCCCTTCTTCTCGATGGGGCGGCGGCGGCCGGAAGCATCCGGCTCACCCAGCTCCATCTCGATGCAGGTGATGGCCTTGACGAAGCCGTTCTCATCGGGCAGGATCTCCACGGGGTTGCAGAGGGTCTTGAAGATAATGCCCTCTTCCTCGGCGTGCTCGACCTCTTCCTTACGGGCAGGCAGCTCAGCCATGCCGCGGCGGTAGACGATGTAGACCGTCTCAGCGCCCAGACGCAGGGCGCTGCGGGCAGCGTCCATTGCCACGTTGCCGCCGCCGACGACGGCGACCTTCCTGCCGGTGCGGATGGGGGTCTTGCTGGTGGGCAGATAAGCCTTCATCAGGTTGGAGCGGGTGAGAAACTCGTTGGCGGAGTAGACGCCCTTCAGGCTCTCGCCCGGGATGCCCATGAAGCGGGGCAGGCCGGCACCGGAACCCACGAAGACGGCCTCATAGCCGTACTCACCCATCAGCTCGTCGATGGTGAGCACCTTGCCGATGACCATGTTGCACTCGAAATCGACGCCCATCTTCTTGAGGCCGTCGATCTCCTGCTGGACGATGGCCTTGGGCAGACGGAACTCGGGGATGCCGTACATCAGCACGCCGCCTGCGACGTGCAGGACCTCGTAGACCGTGACCTTATAGCCCAGCTTGGCGAGGTCGCCTGCGGCGGTCAGGCCGGCAGGGCCTGCGCCGATGATGGCGACCTTGTGGCCGTTGGACTCAGGCACGACGGGGGCAGTGTGGACATTTTCACGGTGCCAGTCGGCCACGAAGCGCTCCAGACGGCCGATGCCCACAGGCTCGCCCTTGATACCCCGGACGCAGTGCTTTTCGCACTGGCTCTCCTGGGGGCAGACACGGCCGCAGACGGCAGGCAGGGCAGAGGTTGCAGCAATGATCTGATACGCCGCCTCAAAGTCGCCCTTGGCGACCTCGGCGATGAAGTCGGGGATATGTACCATCACGGGGCAGCCCTGCATACAGGGCTTATTCTTGCAGTTCAGGCAGCGGGTGGCCTCATCCAGAGCCTGTTCCTCCGTGTAGCCCAGCGCCACCTCGTCAAAGTTCTTATTGCGGACGTTGGGATCCTGAGAGGGCATGGGATTCTTCTTCAAAGACATATTGGCCATGATTATTCGGCCTCCTTCTTGAACAGGTTGCAGGTCTCCTCGTACTTGTGAGCCTCAAAATCCTTGTACATCTGGTTCCGCTTCACAGCCAGATCCCAGTCAACCTTGTGACCGTCAAAGTCAGGGCCGTCCACGCAGGCGAACTTCATCTCGCCGCCTACGGACAG